>Ga0182743_1001934_pt1 | contig 19130 bp, 21 predicted proteins | sample eDN3rd30CKraftOP_FD_128522 | JGI IMG/M metagenome (GOLD analysis project Ga0182743, IMG submission 128522) | Enriched Organic Plus compost microbial communities from Emeryville, California, USA - eDNA 3rd pass 30_C Kraft OP (version 2) (version 2) ... | reverse complement strand
GGCCGCCCGGACCCGCCCCTTCTCGCTCGAGTCCGTCTTCGGCGGCTGCTCGAGGCGCCTCGGGTCCATCGCCCGGAGGGCCCAGATCATCACCAGGTAGGTGAGCGCGTTCAGGCCGAAGCAGGGCGCCACGCCCACGGTCGCGATCAGGATGCCCGCGACCGCGGGACCGGCTACACGGGCCGAGTGGACGATGACGCTGTTCAGGCTCACGGCGTTGACGATGCGATCCGGGCCGACCATCTCCATCACGAAGGCCTGACGGGCGGGATTGTCGACGGCGAGCAGGATCCCGCGCACGAAGATCAGTGCGAACACCATCATCGGCGTGACGATCCCGGACGCGGTGATCGCGAGCATCAGGACCGGCGGCACCATCATCAGGGCCTGGGTCACCAGCAGGAGATCCCGCTTGGCGAAGCGGTCCGCGAGCGAGCCGCCCCATGCCCCCAGCACCAGTATGGGCAGGAACTGGAGCGCCGTCGCGACGCCGACCGCGAAGCCGGACCCGGTAAGGCTGAGGATCAGCCAGACCTCGGCAACGGTCTGCATCCAGTTGCCGGAGAGGGATACGACCTGTCCCTTGAAGTAGCGGCGGTAGTTGGGGACGGAAAGCGAGTCGAACGACCGCCGCAGCGCGGCCGTCAACCGTCCTCCCCGAGCCGGTGCTCGGCGGTCCGGTGACTCTCGAGGGCGTCGGTGAGGATCTCCGCCGCCCTGGCGAGGGTCCGCACGTCCTCGTCCGGCATCTGGTCCATCAGGTCGGCGAGCCACGCGCTCTTGCGCGAGCGATGCTCGTCCAGGTATCGCCGGCCTTCCTCGCTCAACGTGAGGAGGGCGGAGCGCCGGTCGTCGGGGTCCTCGCGGCGTTCCACCAGGCCCGCGTCGACCAGCCGGGCTATCACCCGCGTGATGGTCGGGCGCTGAACGCCCTCGATCCGGGCCAACTCGCCCGGCGTGACCACACCGTGCCGCCCGATCGAGGCCAGCGACGCCGCGACGGTCGGGGTGAGTCCCCCTCCGGCCTCCTGTCTCAGCCTGCGCGCGGTGCGGGTGATGGCGAGGCGCAGGGTATCGGCCTCGCGCCAGCGCTGGCTATCTGTCTGACGCTCTGTCTGACCGTCTGTTTGACGTTTTGTTTGTGGCTCTACCACTAGTAATCCTGCCTCCTGATCGATTTCGAGAGCTCGACCCGGGGATGGCTGGCGGGGAGCTCGATCGAAATAGTTTGCCGTGCTAATTAGCTTAGCGAATTACTTTTGGTAAGTCAATCGAATGAACATAACATCCCGACCGCGACCCTCCTCCTGCCCCGGGCGGCTGGGCCTTCTCCTGCCGGTCAAGGCTCTCGGCGACCGGCGTCGAATACCGGCTCGATGGAACCAGAGGAAGAAACCCAGGCGACGCAGCACCGGATCAGCCGGGCCTTCAAGACCGAGATCACGGGCGGGGTCGAACCCGACAACGGCATCGAGGGTCCGCGCGCGATCCGTGCCGCCGAGATCATGAACGGGCCGCTCATGGTGGCGGCCGCGCTCACCCTCCCCAGCGTGGCCCTGAGCGAGGCGCAGGTCGGCGGGACCCTGGAGGTGATCGCCCAGATCCTGAACTGGGCCATCTGGATCGCCTTCGCGATCGAATTCGTCGTGATGCTCGCCCTCGTGCCCGACCGGAGGAAGTACCTGAGGCATCACCCCGTGGAGATCATCGTCGTGTTCCTCACTCCCCCGGTCCTCCCTCCCGGCCTCCAGAGCCTCAGGGTCGTCCGGCTGCTGAGGCTCCTGCGCCTCCTCAAGCTGGCCCAGCTGTCGAACCGCGTCTTCTCCAACCAGGGACTTCAGTACGCGGCGCTGCTCACGCTGCTCGCCACGGTCGCGGGAGGCTCGGTCTTCCGTGCCTTCGAGGCTCCCCACCAGCACCTGACCGAGTGGGAGTCGATCTACTGGGCCTTCACGTCGATGACGACCGTCGGCTCCGAGTATTCGGCCACCACGGTGGGTGGCCAGATAACCGAAGTGGTCATCCTCCTGGTCGGGATCTCGTTCATTGCCATGCTCACGGGCGCGATAGCCCAGAGATTCCTGAAGGCCCCGAAGGAGGAATAGGGAGTCGGCGCATCGCCTGCGGCGAGCCGCCCGGCTCGACCCGGTGTGGCCTAGAGGCCCGAGGGGTGGCGGGCCACGAAGCTCGCCGTGTCGCTGCGCAGGTCGCTGTGCCAGCTCGGTCCCGTTCCTCCGGTGTCGGAGGTGTCCAGCCGGATGCCGGCCACGTACATGAAGGCGTGGCCCGAGTTGCCGTAGACGGTGATCCAGTTGCCCTCGCCCGGTTCGCCCCAGGTCGTGAGACCGGTCGAATCGAGCGGGCTGGAGATCAGGCCGCCGCCGTGGAGCGCGTAGCTGACCGCGCCGGAGCAGTCGTAGCCGGACGACTCGAAGGATCCGTGGCCACCGCCCCAGACGTAGGGCTTGTCGATGATCGCGTTGCCGGCGGCGATCACGTCCTTGACCACTTGGGGCGCGTCGGCCGGGGCCGAGGCGGTGCCGTCCGGGTTCACCCTGGCAACCGAGCCGGAGACCGGCGGGGCGGCCCGCGGTGCGGAACTGGCGGCAGGATCGTTGGTCAGGTCGGGAAGCGAGTCCTCGAGCGCACCGACCTTCGCCTCCAGAGCCTGGATCCTGGCCCGGCGGGCGGCACTCGAGGCCTCGAACTCGGCTTTCTGGGCCGCGACCTCGTCACGGGCGGCCTGAGCTTCGGCTGTTTCGGCGGCGATCTCGTCACGCGCCTTCTGAAGCTTTGCCTCCTGCTCCTTCATCCGTTCGACCATCTCCCTGATCTCGTCGCGGAGCGACTGGACCCGGTTGATCACGGACTCGTTGCGGTCCTGGATCGTGTCGGCGTACCCGGTGGTGGAAACGAGATCGGACCAGTCGGCGGAGGACAGCACGATCTCGGACACGTCCGGGGTGCCGTTCATGTAGAGCGCGACCAGCTGGTCCGACAGCACCTTCAGGGCGCGCCTGAGCCTGGCCCGGACCTCGGCCAGGTGCTTCCGTTCACGCTCGAGCGCGGCCTCGACCCGGTCGAGCTCCGCCTGTTTGGCGGCGAGCTTCGCCTCGAGTTCCGAGGCGCGGGCACGAAGGCGGGACAGCTCGCCGATCAGCGAGTCGATCTTGCGGTTGTCGGCCGCGATTTCGGCCTTGAGTTCCGCCACCGACCCGTTGATCCGTTCGATCTTGGCCCTCGTCTGCGCCGCCGTCGGCGTTGCGTCGGCGGGACGGGCCGACAGCGCGAGGACCACGGTGAGGCCGAGGGCGATCAGGGCCGCGGCAAGGCTGAGGCCGCGGATGCGACCGCTGGATGTTTGCGGGAGTCTGGTTTCCATGCAGGGGCCCGACACCTGGACGTTCGGGCGAAAGGACAAAGTAACGGCGATGCGCGACTCCGTCAGTCCGGAACCGGCCCGTGGGAAATACCGTGCAGAGGCAGGAATTCCGCTCTATAGAGCGATGTCGGCCAGCAGCTCGAAGGAGCGGATCCGGTCGCGGTGGTCGTGGACCATGGTCGAGACGATGAGCTCGTCCGCCCCGGTCCTTTCGACCAGGTCGACCAGCCCGGCCCGGACAGTCTCCGGACTGCCGAATATATGACCCTTCGCGATCGACGACACGACCGCTTCCTCGTCCGGGGTGAAATCGTGCGCCGCGGCCTCCTCGGGCGACGGAAAACGACCGGGACGGCCGCTCCTCAACCGGGCGAACGCCAGCCGTGACGGTCCCGCGAGCCACCGCGCCTCCTCGTCGGTCTCGGCGCAGATGACGCCGACCCCGATCATCACCCGCGGCTCGTCGAGGTACTCGGAGGGCTCGAACCGGGACCGATAGAGAGACACGGCCGCCTCGGTGTTGCCGGCGCTGAAGTGGTGGGCGAACGAGTACGGCATCCCGAGCATGCCCGCGACCTGGGCGGTGTATCCGCTCGACCCGAGCAGCCAGATCTCCGGCTGGGCGCCCTCCCCCGGCACCGCGGTGATCGAGGCGTAGGGGTGACCCGACGGCCACTCACCGGTGAAGAAGCCGAGCAGCTCGCCGAGCTGACGAGGCAGGTCCTCGTCCGTAAGGGGATCGAGTCCCCGCCGCAGGGCCGCGGCTGTGGCCTGGTCGGTCCCGGGGGCACGGCCGATCCCGAGATCGATCCGGCCGGGATGGAGGGATTCGAGCGTCCCGAACTGCTCGGCCACGACGAGCGGCTGGTGGTTCGGGAGCATGACTCCGCCCGAGCCGACCCTGATGGTCTCCGAGTTGGCTGCCAGGTGGGCGATGATCACAGCGGGGGCGGAGCTGGCGATGCCGACCATGTTGTGATGCTCGGCCACCCAGTGCCGGTGGTAGCCGAGCTTCTCGGCCACCTGGACCAGTTCCGTGGAGTTGGCCAGTGCGGTGGCGGGGTCGGAACCCTCGACCACCGGAACGAGATCGAGGACCGAGAGTCTTGGGGACTTGCTCAACTGATCAACCTTGGTAGAGGAACTGGCCCCGGGCCAGTTCACCCTGGGCCTGCTTTCCCTCCGGACTGTAGTCCACGTCCAGTCTCTCCTCCGCCGAGGGGTCCGCGCGCCAGCTCCACCAGCTGATTCCCTTCAGCCAACCGGCGTCCTTGAGGGCTTCGAACGTAGCCTGGTACGCGAGCGCCTGGATCTTCTGGTCGGCGGGCTGGTCGGTGACCGAGTAGGGGGTGACGGTGGCGCCGATCTGGCTGGGGTAGCCGACCTCGGTCAGGATCACCGGACGGTCCCAGCGCCGTGAGAGTTCGCTGAGCCGGTCGGCGATCCCCTTCCACGACCCGACCAGTTCCCCGACGGTGGGCGCCTCGCCGACGTTCTCGGAGAGCGGGTAGTACGCATCGATCCCGATCGCGTCCAGGTCGTCCCAGAACCGGATCTGGTCCGCCTCGTCCCAGTTCGCGGCGTAAGTGAGCGGCATGGTGAATCGCGCCCGGACGAGCTGGATCACGCGACGCCACGACTCGGTGTCGGACGACATGGTCTTCAGCTCGGTGCCGACCACGAACATCTCGGCGTGCCGGGACGAGGCGAGCGACGCGTAGTGATCGATGAACTTCCCGTAGGAGTCGAACCAGGCGGAGCGGTTGGCCGGCTGGATCTCGCCGCGGTACGTCTCGTCGAGCACGTCGACGTGGGGCTTGATGATGACTTTCAGGTCGTTCTCCCGCGCCCACTCGATCGCCTTGATCAGGCTCTCGTCACTCGGGGACTTGTCCGGGTCGGGCGCGATCCGGTTGGCGTCGGCCGTGCGCATGTACCAGGTCGGGACCAGTGTCACCGCGGTTGTGCCGAGGCCGGCCAGCGTGACCATGTCGTCCCGCACCTTCTGCTGCGCGTATCCGTCGGCGGTGTACGCGGTGAGGTTCACGCCGAGCAGCGGGCCCTTCACGGGGCGGGGGTACACCTGGGCGAAATCGGTCGAGCCGGTGGAACCGGTTTCCCCGGTCACGGCACCGGTCGCCCTTCCCTGGCCGGGATCGGCCGGCCCCTCCTCGGTGTCCCAGACCGTCATGGCCAGGACTACTCCCACGAGAGCGGCCGCCACGATCAGCAGCGCGACGAATCGAAGCGGTATTCGCACGGCATCACCCTAAGTGCTCGGGCTCCGAACCGCCGGTCAGACGTCGGGGGCCGCAAACCATCGTCCAGTCGGATCGATGGCCGCGGCCCCGGCGACGCTGGTGAAGACGCTGTTACGAGAGGATCTTCGCCTTCAGCTTCTCGTACTCGTCCTGGGTGATTCCGCCGCTCCGACGCAGCTCGTCGAGCTTGTGGAGCTCGTCGACCGGCGTCGTCTGCGCGGTCTCACGCACGTACTCGTCGAACTGTCTCTTCGCTTCGGTCTGCTCCTTGATCGCCCGGTCGCGCATGCCCGAGCCCCGCACGATCAGGTAGACGAGCGAGGTGAGCACGGGGATCACGATGAGGCAGAGAACCCAGGCGGCCTTGGCCCAACCGTTGAGTTCGTGGTCACGGAACAGGTCCATGAGGATCGTGATCACGATCCAGACCCAGATCACGAAGAAGAAGATCGCGAGGGTCGTGAGAAGAGCCTCACCCAGGCCGTAGTCAGCTAGTACCAAATCGTTTCCTTTCAAACAAAAGGGGGACGGACACGATCAGGCTACACCGGATCGGTCCGTCCCCCGTCACCCCGGGAACGGGTGATTTCAGGCGTTCAGCGGGTCTTCGCGCGGAAACGCCACGCGGCCGGCATCGCGATCGCGCCGATCGCGGCCTTCACGAGACCGCCGATGATGAAGATGACGAAACCGTTGTGGATGACCCACGACCAGTTCTCGCCGGTGACCAGCTTGAGGCCCACGAGTCCGAACCCGAAGACGATCAGCTGGGCGAAGACGAACGAGGCGAAGGCGGTGAGGAACCTGCGGTCACCTCCCCGCTCGGCCAGCCAGCCGACCACGTAGGTGGCGGCGACGAAGCCGAAGATGTAACCGCTGGAGGCCGAGTTGATGAGGACGTCGAGGCCCTCGCGGTTCTCCGAGTAGACGGGCAGGAAGAGGCCCATCAGCACGTAGAGCGACATCGCCGCGAGACCGCGCTTCGAACCCAGGGACGCCCCGATCAGGACGACGCCGAGCGTTCCGCCGGTGATCGGCACGGGCGACGGAGGCACGGCGATCGAGATCTTCTGGCACAGGACCATGAACAGCGCGCCACCGAGGACGAGGACGGCGTTCTTGATCCACGAAGTTGCGAACGAATCGGCAAGGACTGGGACACGGGGAGCTGCCACCGTGTTGGAAAGCGTTGACATCAAAACCCTTTCTTAGGCAGGAAGAACGGCTGAAGCCTACCCGGATGCGAAGCTACAAAGATGCCAGGCACGGCGATGACCGGTACAACCAGCGAATTGAGGCGCGTCGGCGCGATCCGATACGTGACACCCCTGCGCGAGGGAGGGTCCCTGCCCGGCCTGGTGGAGGGTGATGACGACGGTACCTGGGTCGTGAAGTTCCGCGGCGCGGGCCAGGGTCCGGGGGCCCTGGTGGCGGAGATCGTTGCGGGAGAGATCGCAAGGCGGATCGGCCTTCCCGTGCCCGAGCTCGTCCTGGTCGAAGTCGCCCCCGAGCTGGGCCAGGCCGAGCCGGACCCCGAGATCAAGGAACTGATCACGGCCAGCCCGGGACTCAACGTGGGCATGGACTTCCTGCCCGGATCACTGCCCTTCGCCCTGTCCCCCGATGAGCCGATCGACCCCGGGTTCGCGGCCGACGTCGTCTTCTTCGACGCTCTGGTGACCAACATCGACCGCACGCCCCGCAACCCGAACCTGCTGACCTGGCACGGTCGCACCTGGCTGATCGATCACGGGGCCTCCTTCTACCGCCAGCACGGGAACGCGCCGCTCGCCGAAACCGCGGCCGCCCCGACCCCGGTCATGCGCGACCACGTGCTGCTGCCGGCCGCGGGTTCCCTCGGGGAGGCCGGGGAACGCCTGGCACCCGCGATCGGGGACGCGATCGGCCCGGCCCTGGCCCTGGTCCCCGACGAGTGGCTGGGCGACGATCCGGTGGCCCGGCGGGAGGACTTCCGGCTGTTCCTGGAGCGGCGTCTCGCCGCCCGGGAATCCTTCGTCGCGGAGCTGGAGGACAACGGTGGCTGAGTCCCGCCCGTTCAGCTACGCGGTGTTGAGGGTCGTGCCCTGCCTCCAGCGGGGCGAGCGGCTGAACGTCGGGCTCGCCCTGTTCTGCCGTCAGCTCGACTTCCTCGAGCTCGAGACCAGGCTGGACCGGGAGCGCCTTGCGGCGATCGCCCCCGACCTCGACCCGGAGCCCGTCGAGGCCCGGCTGGAGGTGATCCGCCGGGTGGTCGAGGGCGACCCGGCCGCAGGCGCGCTCGCCGAGATGGACCCTTCGGACCGGTTCGGCTGGCTCACGGCTCCCTCCTCCACGATCATCCAGAGCTCCGAGGTGCACACCGGCCTCACGAGCGACCCGGCCGCCGAACTCGACCGTCTGTTCCGGAACCTGGTGCTGTAGATGCGCGAAGGAATCCTCTCGGGCGCCTTTGCCGAGTTCCGGCACCGGACCGCGGAGCCCGCCGTCATCGAGGAGGGACGCGTCTGGAGCTGGAGCGAGTTCCGGGACGAGCTGGAGCGGAGCGCGCTCGCACTCGAAAAGGACCCCGAACCGGGGCCCGTGTTCGTCAAGGGGCCCTCGGGGAGCAGCTTCCTCGGCCTGTTCCTGGCGGCGTCGATGGCGGCGCGTCCCGCCTGCACCCTCCACTCGGACTGGGCGGAGCCCGAACTCGAGGCGGCGGTCGCCGACGCGAGCGGGTTCGAGCCGGACCCGGCGGGGGCGGGCGACCCGGTCTTCTACATCGGCTTCACCTCGGGTACCAGCGGGCGCCCCAAGCCGTTCGCCCGGCGGGAGGCCTCCTGGGCGTCGAGTTTCGGCCCCGCCGGAGAGCTGTTTTCGGTCCGGACCGGGGACCTCGTGTTCCTGCCCGGATCCCTCCAGCACTCGCACTTCCTGTTCGGGGCGGTCTTCGCACTCAACCGTGGCGCCACCATCCGCCTCTTCGAACGGTTCGACGCCCGCACCCTGGCCGCCGGGCTCGCGGGGGCGTCGCGGGCGGTCCTGTACCTCGTGCCCACGATGCTGCTCTCCCTGGACGAGCTCGAGCCGGATCCCATGAGGGGTGTCCACTCGCTCGTGATCTCCGGCGCGAAGATGGAGGCGCATCACTGGGCGATCGCCCGGCGTCTGTTTCCCCGGGCGGTCGTGGGCGAGCTCTACGGTGCATCCGAACTCAGCTTCGTCACCGTGAACACCGAGGGCGAACACCCCTCGGAGCCCGGGTTCGTCGGTCGGCCCTTCCCCGGGGTGGAGATCGACATCCGGCCGCCCGAGGGTGCATCCGAGAGGGATCCGGGGCTCGTGTACGTGCGGAGCCCCTACCTGTTCGAGGGCTACGTGGAGGGATCCGGGGCGGTCTCCCAGGTTGGTGAGGACGGGTTCATGACGGTCGGCGACGTCGGCCTGCTGTCCGAGGAGGGCCTGACGCTCGCGGGACGCGCATCCAACCTCCTCATCACGGGTGGCAAGAACGTCCATCCCGAGGAGGTCGAGGGCAGGCTGAGCGACCATCCGGACGTCAAGGAGTGCGTCATCGGGGGCGTTCCCCACCCCCATTGGGGCGAGGAGCTGGTCGGGTTCGTCGTCGCCGCGGAAGGTGCGGTGCCCGAGCCGGACGCCCTTCGGAGTCACCTCCGCGAGCGCGTGGCCGCCTACAAGATCCCGAAGCGCTGGTTCCTCGTCGAGTCCATCCCCCGGACCCCGGCGAACAAGACCGACCGGAACCTGGACCGGCTCTTCGAGACGGCCACCGAGCTGTAGCTCAGGCCGCCCGGCAGTCGAGCACTACCTTGCCCACCCCGGTGCGGGCCTCGACCGCCCGGTGGGCCTCGGCCGCTTCGGCCAACGGCAGCGTCGGTCCGATCGTCGGCGTGAGCCGCCCCGCGCGGGCCAGTTCGAAGAGTTCGCTCACGATCTCCCGGAGCGACCAGCCGTCCGCGTACCCCAGCCAGAGGCCCGACACGGTCAGGCCGTTCTTCAGCATCGCCCCCGTGTTCACCCTGGCGGGTTCGCCACCGGCGACGCCGTAGATCACTGCGCGCCCGCCCGGCCTCAACTGCCGAAGCATCGCCTGGAGGGTGTCCCCGCCGATCATGTCGATCGCGAGATCGAACCGGCGGCCATCGAGGCTCCGCGTCACCTGCTCGATCAGATCCCCACCCTCTTCGGGAGCGACGACGAGGTCGGCCCCGAGTTCCCTCACCTTCCGGTCCCTGCCCGGGCCGCTGGCCACCACCGCGATCTCGGCCGCTTCCCTGAGGCGAGCCAGCTGGACGACGAGGTGGGTGACGCCGCTGCCGGCCCCGCTCACGAGGACGCCCTGCCCGGGCTGGAAGTCCTCCAGGAGCCGCCAGGCGGTGGCCCCCTGTATGACCATCGCCAGGGCGACGGCGTCCGTCACGTCGTCGGGCACGGGAACGACGTCGCGGGTGGGGGCGGCCACTCGCTCGGCGTACCCGTTGCCGTCGAGCAGGGCGACGACGCGGTCGCCCGCCTCGAAGGCCCCGTCCGGGTCGGCCGTGGCCGCGCGCCCGACGACCTCCCATCCCGGAATCACCGGCAGGGCCGTGCGACCGAAGTACTGGCCACGCCGCACGAGCAGGTCCCCGAAGTTCACCCCGGCCGAATCGACCTCGATCAGGGTCTGGTCCGGCCCGGGGACCGGGTCGGGAACCTCTTCGAGGGACAGCACGGACGCGTCCCCGAACTCGTTGACCCGTACCGCCCGCACGGTCAGGCGAGCAGGTCGGGCAGGTCCACGATCGAATCGATCGTCGCCACGGGTTCGGTGCCCGACTCGGCGACCTTCTCCGCCTTGTACTTGCCGGTCCTGACCAGCACCGACGGAATCCCGGCGTTGAGCCCGCCGCCGACGTCCCCTTCGATGTCGTCGCCGACCATCACCGTCCGGGAAGCCTCGGCTCCCACGTCGGCGAGCGCCATGCGGAAGAAGTCCCTGGAGGGCTTGCCGACGACCACCGCTTCGGTCTCGGCCGCGTACTCGAGGGCGGCGCTGAAGGCACCGACGTCCAGCACCAGGCCGTCCTCGCGCTTCCAGTAGCGGTTGTGCTGCAGGGCGATCAGCTCCGCGCCATCCATCATCTGCCGGAAGGCATGGCTCAGGGTCTCGGCCGAGAACATCGGACCGAGGTCGCCGAGGACGATCGCGTCCGCCTTCTGGTCGGTGCCCACCACGTCGATCTCCTCGAGGTCCTCCCGCAGCGACCGGGCGACCATCAGGTTCACTCGCTTGTAGCCCTTCTCCCGGCAGTACCTGACCGCCATCGCGGCCGGGGTCAGGACCTCCTCGTCCGCGACGTCGAAACCGGCCCGTCTGACCCGGGCGATCACCTCCTTGCGGGAGATGGAACTCGTATTGGTGACCAGCCGGATCCCGTCGCAGAGTTCACGCAGCCGGTCGAGGGTCTCGGGAGCGCCGGGGATCGGGTCGCCCTGGATGTAGAGGACCCCTTCGACGTCGAGCAGGATCGCGTCCGGATTCTCGGGGAGTGTCGCCATGCACCAAGGGTATTCCCCATCGGCCCGCCCGACCCTGTCCCGCCGGACAAAGGTTGCGCCGATGCGTCAGCCGGAGGCGCGATCGACGTACAGGATCTGGCTCGCGACCCCGAACTGACCGGCCTCGTCATACAGCTTCGTCGAGGTCAACCCGGTCCCGTTCCGGTCCAGTTCGGTGCGTGAATCGAGCCCGATCCACTCACCCGTCGGCTCCCTCAGGAGCGACACGCTGAGATCGCAGTTGATGAACACGTATTCGCCGAACGGCACCGGATGGGCTATCCCGTTGCCGAAGTCGGCGGCGGAGACCGCGCGCTGCGCGCCGGAGGGTTCCTCGCCCGGCACGACGGGAACGTCCAGCCTGATCCACACCGCACCCTCGATGCCGAGGCGGTCCGGACCGCCCATCACCGATACGACCGAGTTCGAGGTGCGATGGAAGGCGACGCCGTCGCCGTCGGCCCACAGCTTGCGGTCGATCGGGCGCATCCCCTCGGGCCCCTCGAGGACCGAAGGTTGAGCCAGAGCCTCGTCCGGCAACTCGACCTCGCCGCGCCGGATCAGCACCGCCCGGCCCTCGATCATCGTCCGGTCGCCGGAAGCGATCGCCACCGCGACGACCCGCTGTCGTCGCCCGGGCTTGACCAGCTCGGCCCGCACCTCGATGTCGCCGAGGAGCACCGGCCCGTTGAAGGTCACCGCGATCGAGGCGAGCCGAAGATCCTCGTCCGCACCGAGCCGTTCCGCGGCCCGGGCCAGGAGCGCCGCCGGAGCACCGCCGTGGGCCGCGCCGTCGTGCCAGGGGCCCCGGGCGAGTTCGGTGAGCTCGAAATGCTCGCCGGGGCCCTCACCGCCCGGCTTCGGAACCGCGATCGCGGATGGATCACCCGTCACGGCTACTCCCCGTCGCTCGCCACGAGGAGCAGGCCCGCGGCCAGTGCCCCGGCCCCGGCCACGGCGGAGGTGATCGCGACTCCCCGCGAATCGATCCGTTCTCGCCCGATCAGGGTCGCGGCGACGTCACCGAGATCGGAGAGCATCGATACCGCGAGCCAGCCCCGGGGATCGCTGCGAAGGGCCGCCTCGACGGTCCCGGCACCCAGGGCGATGTCCCTGAACCCGAGCGCCCGGAGGATGACGGCGGTGCCCGGTCGGCCGGCGTCCTCGCCGACCCAGGTCCGCCCCAGTCGCTCCGGTGCCGAGGTGGCGAACAGGCCGAATCCGACCCTTGCGATTCCGTAGGCGGTACTGAGCGCGTTGATCGGGAGCATGTCCGAAAGCTACCCGTTTGCCGGCGGTGCGAACGGGCCGTAGAGTCCGGCCATGCCCATCACCGAGAAGGTCACCCTGCACGCTCTTCCTCCCTCGCACCCCTGCGCCGCGGTCGCCGCCGCGCTGGAGCACAAGGGAGTCGAGTACGAGTGGGTCGACCTCGAGTACGGCCGCCACAACGAACAGATCGCGGAGCTCTACGGAGAGGGGGCCAGGACGGTCCCGGGACTGACGATCGGCGAGGAACGGATCCACGGCTCGACCGCGATCATGCCGCGCCTCGACGAGCTGGTTCCGGACAATCCGCTCTACCCGGAGGGGATCGCCGAAGAGGTCCGGGCCGCGGAGACCTGGGGTGACGAGCGCCTCCAGGACCTCGGGCGCCGCATTCCCTGGGGCGCGCTCCATTTTCGTCCCGAGCGTCTCGGCCGGATGAACGGCATCGAGGAGCTGGACCCCGCCGGGACCGATTTCGCGATGCGGTTCATTCGCGCGACGTGGAAGTACCACGACCTGAGCTCCGTCCGGATCGCCGAGGATCTCCGCGAGCTGCCGGCCCTGGTCGAAGAGGTCGAGGGCTTCGCCCGGGAAGGCGTCATCGACGGTCCGGCCCCGACCGCGGCCGACTTCCAGATCGGCGCCACGATCCGGGTGCTCCTCACGATCGGTGACGTCGTCCCGATCCTCGAGGGGACGGCGGCGGAACGGATCGCGAGGAACAACTTCGACGACTACGGGGAGCTGGTACCGGCGGGAGCCTTCCCGGCCTCCTGGCTGCCGTCGCCCTGAGGCGTCCTGCGCGGGACGATCACGGCGGGCGCCAGGCGACGCCTCACGCTCAGGGTGCCGAGGGTCGGGAACCTTTCGCCGCCTCGGCCGGCTTGATGCGGGGACCGACCACCAGCCAGATGATCAGGAACCCGACGAAAGCGGCGGCGGCGTTGAACCTGAAGGCGACGTGGAGGCCGCTGATCAGGCCGCTCGCGGACGCGAACAGGGTCGTCGTCAGGGCGAGCCCGACCGAGCCTCCGGCCACCTGGAACATGTAGATGATCCCGCCCGCGAGGCTGGACCGAGACTCGTCCACCGCGGTGACCCCGATCGTGGTGGCCGAGGAGTAGAAGAGGCCGACGCCGATGCCGAGCACGATCAGCCCCGGGACGATCCCGCCGACCGAGCCGCTCTCGGAGACGCCGAAAGCGATCAGGAACGGTCCCACGGCGATGCAGGCCGCGCCGACGGTCACGATCGGCCGGCCGCCGATCCGGTTGTAGAGCGGGCCGGCCACGAACGAGGTCAGTGCGAACACGCCCATGAACGGGAGCAGCCCGACGCCGGACTCGAAAGCCGAGAAGTCCGCGGCCTTCTGCAGGTACTGCGGGACGTAGAAGAGGACCGAGAAGAACGTCGCGGAGACGAAGAGGATCGCGAAGCACGCTCCCGCGAACACCCGGTTGCCCATCACGTCCCTCGGCACGAGCGCGTGCTCCCCGGCACCACGTTCGACGCGGGCGAACAGGAGGAGCAGCACCGCGGCGACGACGACCGACCCGATGACCCGCGGATCCCCCCACCCCAGGTCCACGACCTGGTCGAGCGCGACCATGAAGATGACCAGCCCGAGCGAGACCGAGGCGATTCCCGCGTAGTCGATCCTCCGGTCGGCCGATTCGGGGCGCGGCTGGTGGATAAGGAAGTACACGGCGAGGATCGCGACCAGGGCGATCGGCACGTTCAGGTAAAGGATCGCCCGCCAGCTCACGAACTCCGTGAGTGCGCCACCGATCATCGGGCCGAGGGCGTTGCCGATCCCCGCGACGCCCAGGATCAGTCCGCCCGCGAGGCCCGCCTTGTCCTCCGGCAGGAGGGCGAACGTCATGCCCAGGATGGCCGGCCAGATCAGGGCGCCGCCGACCCCCATCAGGGCGCGGGCACCGATCAGCCACGCCTCGCTCTGCGCCGCCCCCGCGGCGAGCGACGCCACCAGGAAGATGACCGCCCCGACGAAGAACGCCTCGCGCCGCCCGAACAGGTCGGCGAGCCGCCCGCCCGTGACGATCAGGACCCCGAACACCAGGGCGTAGGCGTTCACCACCCACTGGACCGTGGTCACGCTCGTGTCGAAGTCCTTCTCGATCGCCGGCAGCGCGACATTCATCGCCGTGATGTCATTGGCAATGACGAAAACTCCCAGCGCCATCGCCCCGAGGGCGAGGTAGGTCGCACGAGTCACGCCACCAGCTTAGGGCCTCCATCAGTCTTTTTCGAGTCCTTCGCCGGGGATGCGACCGGCAACGGAGAGACAAGGCCGCGTGGGTAGTCTGGACCCATGACTGATTCAGAGCAGACCGGCGAGTCGATCACCGCCGAGGGACTGGCGCAGCTCAGGGCGGAACTCGAGGAGCTCGAGGGACCGGCCCGCGAGAAGATCGCCCAGCGGCTGAAGGCCGCCCGCGAGCTCGGCGACCTGAAGGAGAACGCCGAGTACCACATCGCCAAGGAGGATCAGGCCCACCTCGAGACCAGGATCAAGCGGCTGAGGGAACGGGAGAAGAACGCCGTCGTCGCGGACGTGGGCGCGGCCGACGCCGACACCTTTTCCTTCGGGCGCACCGCGAACGTGACCGATGACTCGGGCCGCTCCCACACCTGGACCCTGGTCGGCTCCACGGAGGCAGACCTGGCCGAGGGGCGGCTCAGCGCCGAGTCCCCGGTCGGGCAGGCGCTCCGCAACCGGCGGGTCGGGGACGAGGTGAAGATCACCACCCCGAAGGGCGATCGGACCTTCACCATCGTCTCCGTGGAGTGACGCCTGCCTGCAGCCGCCCCGACGTCCGGGTTCAGGGCGCCGGACCCCGGGAGTCCCTTGACGTTTCCTCGTTGCGCCGCACCGCAGGATTCGCGGGCCCTATCCTTTCCACATGGCTAGGAGTTCCAAGGCGAAGAAGGCGGGCATGGCCGTGGGACTGATGGGTCGTGCCTGGGAGTACGGCAAACGGGTCGACTGGCCGGCCGTGTGGATGCGCGCCAGGTGGCTCTCCCACCACACACAGCGGCTCTACAACAACCTCACGCCGGCGGAGCGCAGGGAGTTCCTCGAGATGGTCGTGCCGACCAAGGACTCCCGTTTCATCGCCAAAGAGGACCGCGCCCGGGTCACCGAGCTGGTGACCAAGGCATTCGGCGGCAACGGCAGGTAGCCGGTCGCCTCCGTGCCGAGAGGAACCAGTTGAGCCCCCGCACGCCGATCGTCGCGCAGGTCCGGACCACCGAGCGTCTCACGCCCCACATGATCCGGATCGTCCTCGGGGCGGACGGCCTGCGGGAGTTCCCGGTGGGAGAGTTCACCGACCACTACGTCAAGCTCCAGTTCCCGCCGCCCGGGGCGAGCTACGAGCCGCCGTTCGACCCGGCGGCGATCCGCGAGAACCTGCCGAGGGACCAGTGGCACCGTCAGCGGACCTACACGGTCCGGGACGCCGATCCGCAGGAAGGGACGATCACCATCGACTTGGTCACCCACGGCGAAGGCATCGCCGGCCAGTGGGCGGAGGGCGCTTCGCCCGGCGACCCGGTCCAGCTGATCGGACCCGGCGGCGCGTACTCGCCCGACCCGGAGGCCGCCTGGCACCTGATGGCGGGTGACGAGGCGGTCATCCCCGCGATCTCGGTGTCGCTCGGGCGCGTTCCGGCCGGCGTGCCGGTATTCGTGGTCCTCGAGGTGGAGGACGAGCGGGAACGCCACGACCTGGACTCGGACGGCGACCTGCGCCTCACCTGGATCCACCGGGACGGCGCCCCGCACACCGCGGAGCCGCGCGTGCTGAACGCGGTCCGGGCGCTGGAGCTGCCCGAGGGTCGCGGGCAGGCGTTCGTCCACGGCGAGGCCACCATGGTCCGGGAGGTCCGGCGTCACCTCGTGAAGGAGCGAGGGATGGACCTCCGGGACCTCTCGGCCACCGGTTACTGGAAGTACCGCCGCACCGAGGAGGGCTGGCGGCAGGACAAGCCGGAGTGGAAGCGGCTCGCCGAGGCCGACCTAGCCTGACGGCTTCGCCAGCTTCTCGGCCTGGCGTTCGGGCGAGATCCTGACGACCTTCCTGGCCAGCCCCACCTTCTCCATGAAGGAGATGACCCAGGCGCTCGGGTCGAGTTCCCACTTCTTCAGCCCGTGCCGGGCCGAACGGGGGAACGCGTGGTGGTTGTGGTGCCAGGCCTCGCCGAGCGAGGGGAGGGCGAGCCAGAAGACGTTGGTCGACTCGTCGTCCACGTCGAAGCGGCGGGAGCCCAGGAAGTGGCAGACCGAGTTGATCGACCAGGTGATGTGGTGGACGAAGAAGACCCGGACGAGCCCGCCCCAGAGGAAACCTCCGGCGGCGCCGCGGAGCGTGCCGGTCAGGAGGTAGCCGGCCAGGGCCGGGATCAGGAGGCCCATGACGACCCAAAGCGGGAACCAGTTGCTGATGAAGCGCATGCCCCGGTCCTCGTAGAGGTCGCGGGCGTACTTGCGCTGGTCGGCCTTGCCGTGGTCGGTGAAGGTCCAGCCCACGTGGGCGTGGAACAGGCCCTGGAACACGCCCTTGACGCCGCCGTCGTGGCCGACGTGCGGGCTGTGCGGATCACCCTCGCGGTCGGTGTGGGCGTGGTGCTTGCGATGGTCGGCGACCCAGGTGTTGACGGGACCCTGGACGGCCATCGAACCCAGGATCGCGAACAGGTACTCGACCGGCTTGAAGGTCTGGAACGAACGATGGGTGAGCAGCCGGTGGAACCCGACAGTGATCCCCAGGGCAGTGACGAGGTACATGCCGACCATGATCAGGAGGTCGGTGACGGTGACGATCCGGTTCCAGAAGAGAACCATCGCCGTGATGGTGGCGAGGAAGGGAACTACGACGGCGAACAGGTTGACGATCTTGTCCACCAAAGGCATTTCATGCTGAGTCATGGCAGGAGCCTATGGTGTGATTCCTAGTATTTCTTGCTCCTGATCAACGTCGTCAGGTCGAATTGTTATAAGTTGTCTTATAAGTTCTTCGTCTCAAGAGCCCTGGCGCGGCCTCGACCCCGCGGTCGCCGACGTGATCGAACCCGAGTTGCCCGGGATGGCCTCCGAGATCCTCGAGGCCATCGGGCGGGAGATTCCCGAGTACGCGCGACCCCTCGAGGGGTCCTTCGGGGCCGGCGTGCACCGGGGCACCGGCGAGGCGCTGCAGCAGTTCGTCGGGTTGATCAGGGACCCCGACAGGGACCGGCGGGCGAGCCGCGAGGTTTACCTGGCCCTGGGCCGCGGCGAGTTCCGCAACGGCCGTTCGCTCGACTCGCTCCAGTCGGCCTACCGCGTCGGGGCCCGGATCGCGTGGCGCCGGATCGCGGCGGCCAGCCTCGAGGCGGAACTCGACGGCAAGACACTCAGCCTCCTCGCCGAATCGATCTTCGTCTACATCGACGAGCTCGCCGCGGACTCCACCGAGGGTTACGCGGAGGCCCAGTTCAAGCAGCAGGGGGCTCGGCTCAGGCGTGAGCGTCAGGTGGTCACACTGATGCTCCGCGACCCCGCGCCCGATCTCTCCGAGATCGAAGCGGCGGCCCACGCGGCCGCCTGGGAAGTCCCCCGAAGCCTGGCGGCGATCGCCTGCCACGAACGCGACCTGGCCGAGATCACCCGAGTCCTCCCCATCGGCGTGATCTCGGCCGTGGTCGACGGTCTCGGCTGCATCGTCGTTCCCGACCCGGGGGGCCCGGGCCGCCTCAGCCAGATGAAGACGCTGCTCGGGAACCGGACCTGCGCGCTCGGGTCGTCGTGTCCCCCGGACCGGCTCCGGGAATCCTGGAAGCTGGCGAGGTACGCGCTCGAGGCCTGCGCGGCCGGCGCCCTGCCGTCGCCGGGGCTCGTCCCGGGCGAGGAGCACCTCGTCGACCTCGCGCTGTACCGGAGCCGCGACCTGATCGGGAAGCTGAGGGAACGGACCATGGCCCCGATCGAGGACCTGACGCCCAAGGCGAGGAACCGGATGGCCGAGACCGCCCTCGCCTACATCGAACACAGCGGGAATGCGGCGGAGATGGCACGGGCGCTGAACATCCATCCGCAGACCGCGAGATACCGCGTCGCACGGCTCCGGGAACTCTTCGGAGCGGACCTGGACCACCCGGAGAAACGGCTCGCCCTCGAGCTGTCACTCCGTCCGGCCCGGGGCAAGGGAAGGGCCGAGCCGTCTCCGGCCCGGCCCCATTCCCCCTGATCGCTCCCGTCCCCAGACCACCGGGAGCGGAATCCGCCGGCCGATGCCGGCGGAAACTCGTCGCTACTGGACCGGCAAGGCGAGGATGTCGCCCTCGACACCGGCCCACGCGTTGCCCGCGTGGCATCCGAGGGTGATCGACGTGACGCCGTCGCCAGTGACCAACTGGATCGGGATCGTGGTCTGGCCGCCGCCGTCGTTGTCGTAGGTGCTGGTGTTCGAGCCGCCACCGTTGTTACCGAAGAGGACGCAGCTGGCCGCGTTGGTCGCGCTGGTGGCGATCGTGACGTTCGCGGAGACGACGTACTTGCCGGCCGGAACAATCAGGGACGTGACCGCCAACGAGGAGCCGGGCGAGATGTTCCTGTAGGGCGACGCGATGTAGTACGGCGTCACGACTCCGTCCTTGCCCGGCTCGCCCTTGGGGCCCTG
>Ga0182743_1001930_pt1 | contig 19156 bp, 18 predicted proteins | sample eDN3rd30CKraftOP_FD_128522 | JGI IMG/M metagenome (GOLD analysis project Ga0182743, IMG submission 128522) | Enriched Organic Plus compost microbial communities from Emeryville, California, USA - eDNA 3rd pass 30_C Kraft OP (version 2) (version 2) ... | reverse complement strand
GAATGTCGCTTGAGTTGAGTTTATGTGCCTGATTCACCAGATACGCCAACATGTCATCAGGGCGAATTTCCTCGAGCATACCCGAGACATTCTCCACGAGCTCCTCGGTACCTGCAGTATTAAGCTCGATGTCCTGATAGACCACCTGTTTCGGTGGATCGTACAAGTCCATGTATTCGCGGAAGCCCCAGTCCGAGATGATCGCAAAATGCACGATGCTGTCGGCGAAGCGCATTTCGAGACTCTTCATCGTTTGCTGCGACGTCACCGTCGTGATACCAAAGAGTATGTTACCCTTCTCGACGCGCAGTGGGACGATGCGCAGCGACTTCATCTCGTCGACGCTCAAGAGTTCACGAAATAGCGGTTTTTCCGCCAATTGCGACGTATCGACATAGTTAAAGGCCAACAAACGCGCGCGCCGTTGGGTCGCCTGCTCCTGCTCTCGTCGTGCTTGATCATCCATTACCGTCACATTATAAAGCATAAGCGCTCGCTTCGGATAGTATGCATCGGTATATACTGAGAACGTGAACATCATCGTCATCGCACACAATATCCGTTCTACGCACAATATTGGCTCCATTTTTCGTAGCTGTGAAGGCTTCGGTGTCGAGCGGCTGATTCTATCTGGCTATAGCCCCTACCCTCATATCGAAGGCGACGAGCGCCTGCCGCATATCGTCACGAAGCTCGAGAAGCAGATCAACAAAACCGCTCTCGGCGCAGAACAGCTCGTGCATTATGAATACCGTGAGATTCCTCCGCTGGAGATGCTGCGCAGCGCTGGCTATAGAATCGTAGGCCTGGAGCAAGACAAACGCTCAATCATGCTTCCGGGCTATGAACCTTCCGCAAAGATCGCTTTGCTGCTCGGCGAAGAAGTCGAAGGCATCAATGATTCGCTACGAAGCATGTGTGATGACCTCGTCGAGATCCCTATGTACGGACAGAAAGAATCTTTCAATGTCAGCGTCGCGACAGGTATCGCCCTCTATGCGTTTACCACCAAGCCCTCTGTTGCATAATGCTTGTGCTTCGTGGTATAATATAATTAAGAAAATTACCGAACAAACACTATGGCCATAGCAACAAAACAAAAACCACGAACCAGTCCTGTGCACAAGAAACGCGTAGGCACGCACCAGAAACGAAGCCAACGCTTCAATAAGACGTACTGGCCATACCTACCGATTGCCCTCGTCATCGCTGTCGGCATCTTTTTCAATCATTCATTGAGCGGCGGGGTGCTTAGCTATGCGACCAATACTTCGCCCGATGGGCTTCTCGCTAGCACTAATGTCGAGCGCGTCAGCAACGGTGCAGGCGCCATAACAATCAACCAGCAATTGACTAGTGCCGCCCAGGCCAAGGCTGACGATATGGCCGCGCGCAACTACTGGTCGCACAATACGCCAGACGGCCAGGAGCCGTGGGTATTTGTACGCAGCAGTGGCTACACCTACCAAGCGGTAGGCGAGAATCTCGCATACGGCTTCGGCACAAGTGAAGCGACAGTAGCGGGCTGGATGAATAGCCCTACGCATCGCGCGAATATGCTCAATAGCAACTACACAGAAGTGGGCTTCGGCATCGCAAATAGCGCGAACTACCAGCAAACTGGCGGTCAAACTATCGTGGTAGCTATGTACGGACGTCCAGCTGGATTGCCAGTCGCGGCTGGAACCAACCCTGAGCCAAGCGAGTCAGCTGGCGGCAACCAACCGATTCAGGTCAGCGCTGTTGTCCCCGAACGTGAAGAGCAGAAGATTGCACGAGTACAGATAGCGACCAGCGGTAGCGCACCATGGAGTGTCTTTGCGGTCACTGTACTGCTCGTAGGCCTTCTCCTCGCGCTGATCACGCGGCACAGTGTCGCCTGGCACCGCGCGCTAGTGCGTGGCGAACAATTTATCCTCAAGCACAAAGTTCTCGATGTCGCCATCGTGAGCGGTATCATGATCGCATTCATTCTCACCCGCACCGCGGGCGTCATCCAGTAGTCGCTACTGAAGCTTGACGTTGTCATTACCGACGAGCTCGATGAGTTGAGCAGTCACACCCTCATCAGCCTCTACGGTGTTTGGCAACTTGATGATTTGCTTTTGCGCAGCCTCGCCAAGCACCAAAACGACTTCTGTCGGGCCTGGCTTCGGATCAATCACTCCCTTGAGCTGCATGAGCAGCTCCGCGTTACTGCTGTCCTTGAGCCTGATATAGAGGCGCAGCGGCTTGTCAGATTCGACCTTGGCAGGGACAACTTTGACCTTAGTGGATGCCTTGGGCGCCTTCTTGGTCTTGCCAGTCTCTTTGTAGTTTTGCGCCTGCTCAGCCGTTATTTCGCGGCCATCATCGACAATAACCTTGATATCCTCGGTAAAGTTTCCGTCGCGATCCTTGGCATGGACCTTGCCTCGCACCAGAACCACGCGGTCGCGCTCCCATAGACCGAGTGTTTGTTGATAGGTATTCGGGAAGAGTAATAACTCAATCTCACCAGTCTTGTCTTCGAGTTTGACGAAGGCCATTTTTTTGCCTGTCTTGGTCGTGATTTCACGCACATCGGTAATTGCACCACCGATCGTCACACTACGCCCATCATGGCCAGGCTTGAAGTCGCTGAGCGGCACGGTCTGTTCGGCGAGATACGACTCGTACATCGCGAGTGGGTGCTGGCTGAGATACAGGCCGAGAAGCTCTCGCTCCCATAGCAGTTGCTCGCGCGCGGTGTGCGTCACTTCTGGTGACTCGAGCTGCAGCTTCGGACGGGCTACGGCAGCGTCCTCTGCGAGCATACCAAAGAGGTCGACCTGCTCACTCGCAGCAGCTTTCTGAATGCGCTGTGCGTGTGCGATGATTGCGTCGAGGTTGTGTAGCAGCTTCGAGCGATCACCAAATCGGTCCAGCGCACCAGCACGGATGAGGCTTTCGAGCGTCTTGCGATTCACGGTACGGACGTTAACCTTAGTGAGGAAATCATCCAGGTCTATAAAGCCGTCGTCCATCTCACGTGCGCGAATGATCTCTTCGACCGCACCCGTCCCGACGCCCTTGATCGCAGACATGCCGAAACGAATTGGCGCTTTGCGATTGTCGGGATTTTCTTCGTCCTTCACCACGGCAAACTCGACGAATGATTCGACCACATCCGGAGGCAGGACCTGCATGCCCATGTGCTGACACTCAGTAATCTCGATGCTCAGTCGGTCGGTATCGTCGTAGTCACTTGTCATAACTGCCGCCATGAAAGCCGCCGGATAGTGCGCTTTGAGGTACGCCGTCTGATAAGCGATCAAGCCGTAACATGCAGCGTGTGATTTGTTGAAACAGTAGTTCGCGAATTCTTCGAGCTGGTCCCAGAACTTCTCGGCGAGCTGCGTTGTCGCCCCACCATGCTCGACTGCGCCCTTCACGAAATCGACCTTCACCTTGCGCATCAGATCGATTTTCTTCTTACCAACGGCTTTGCGAAGTGTATCTGCCTGACCTCCGGTGAATCCGCACCACTCTTTGGAAATCTGCATGAACTGCTCTTGGTAAACGAGGATACCGTAAGTGTTTTCGAGCGAGTTTTTCAGCCCAGAGTGCAAGTAGGTAATCTGTTCTTCGCCATGCTTTCGCTTAATGAAGCTATCAATAAACTGCATCGGCCCGGGTCGGTATAACGCCACCATCGCCACGATATCCTCAAAGACACTTGGCTTGAGCTCTTTGAGATAGCGCTTCATGCCCGCAGATTCAAGCTGGAACACACCAGTCGTATCGCCGCGCTGGAAAAGTTTATAGGTCAGCTCATCATCAAGCGGAATCGAGTTGATATCGATGTATGTACCGTACACGCGCTTGATGATACGGAGGGCGTTCTTGATAATTGTCAGGTTCGAGAGACCGAGGAAGTCCATCTTGAGCAAGCCAAGCTCCTCGACAGGGCCCATCGGATACTGCGTGGACACTACGCCCTTTTGCGCCATTTCGAGCGGCGCGAATTTCACAATGTCATCGGGAGCAATCACCACACCTGCTGCATGAATACCGTGAGAGCGGATCGTGCCCTCTAGTCGTACTGCTTGGTCGAGCACTTCTTTGGACGTTGGGCTCGTCTCGTACTCTTGCTTGAGATCTGCATCGTTCTTGAGTGAATCAGCTAGTGGGATATGGCGGCCCTGCACAGGCGCAGGAATCATCTTGGCCAAGCGGTCAGCATCGGCATACGGCACCTGCAGCACACGAGCTACATCGCGCACTGCGTTACGTGCGAACATTCGGCCGAATGTCACGATGTTTGCCACACGTTCCTTGCCGTACTTTTCAGTACAATAGGCGATCACTTCATCGCGGCGTGTGTCTTGAATATCGATATCCACGTCGGGCATAGAGATACGGTCCGGATTGAGAAAGCGCTCAAACAGCAAATCGTACTTCATCGGATCAAGTTCGGTGATCTTCAGCGCGTATGAGATGATTGAGCCAGCTGCCGACCCGCGTCCTGGGCCAAAAACAATACCGCGGTCCTTACCCCAGTTAATAAAGTCCTGAATGATGAGGAAGTAGCCGTTGAAGCCCATGCGATCAATCACGTCTAGTTCGTAGGCCGTGCGCTCGGCGATGTGCTTCGGTAAAGTCTGCTGTGCTTCTTCCATCGTGATACGACTGGCGGTCAGTTCATCAACGCCACCGTAGCGCCAAGCCAGACCTTTGTAGACAAGCCTATCGAGGTATGTCTTTTCGGTTTCACCCTGCGGCACGGGAAATTTTGGAATCAATATCTTGCCGAGCTCAATCTCGACATTGATACGATCAGCAATTTCTTTGGTGTTGTAAATGACTTCCGGATGCTCTTTGCCCCAACGCTTGATGAGCTCCTCTGGCGGCTCAACGTGCAGCGGGTAATCCTTGAGTGACATGCGTTTCTCATCGCTAAGATACGAACCCGTACCCACGCAGAGCAAAATCTCATGCGCATCCTGATCTTCGTGATGCAGATAATGCGCGTCGCACGTTACGACTACCTTGATATTGAGCTCTTCGCCAAGCTTTAGGACCTGCTCATTGATACGGCCCTGCTCCTCACTGTGCAGTGGGTTATCCGGATGACCATGATCTTGGATCTCGAGATAATAGCGATCACCAAATATACCCTTGTACCACTCGGCAATTTGTTTCGCTTGTTCGTATTGGCCATTTAGCAGCGCCTGACCGACTTCACCACCCATACAGGCGCTGAGAGCGATGATGCCTTCGTTGTACTGCTCAAGCAGGTCGTGATCGATACGCGGATAGTAGTAGTATCCATCGAGATTCGCCTTCGTACTCAGCTGCATGAGATTCTGGTAGCCCTTGAAGTTCATGGCGAGCAAAATGAGGTGATACCGCTGCTTATCCTTCTGCGGATCCTTGTCGGTATGCTTGCGCGACGCAACGTAGGTCTCGATGCCGATGATCGGCTTCACGCCCTTGTCCATCGCTTCTTTGTAGAATTCGATGGTACCAGAAAGCGTGCCGTGGTCGGTCATCGCCACAGCTTCCATCTGATGCTCTTTGACAAAGTCCATAAGCGGCCCCACCCGCGTTAGTCCGTCTAGCAGACTAAACTGCGTGTGATTATGCAAATGCACGTAGTCACTGGGCTTTAGCTCTTTCGGCTGCGCCTTTGTATCCCCCATAGCTCCTTCTAGTATACGTCTAAATATGCGCCTGTGCGAGACGAATAAATACAACAGTCCGGCAAAATGCCATGGTTAGGCTATTGACCTGTTTGCAGCGTGTCGCGGATGGTTTCTACGAAATTACCGATCAGTGGCACCTCGCTAAATAGCGAGAGAAGCCATATGAGCAAAGCTACGACCAGGGTAGCTCCGACCACGCCGCCTACACCGCCGAGCACGCCCTTTAGAAACGCCGATCGGTAAAAGGTGCCGCGATCCGGCCTCACCGTATCATAGAGAGATTCGAGCTGACGTCCCATTTTTTCGTAATCTGGCGCCTGTGTTTCCTCTTTGGATTTTGATTGCTGAACCTTCTTTTTGGCCACGCTATAAACCGATCCTATTTAGTCAAAAACGACTTGAGGTGATCAACGGCGGCCTGTGCTTCTTTGAGTGCCTTATCGAGATCCTTGTCGCTTGATTTGCCGTTCTTTACGACGCGCGCTATTTTCTCTTTGGCGTGCGAAGCTGCTTCAACAGCCTTGCCCAGCTCTTCTTTGGCCTTGCCCGTTACAACATCCAGCTGGCTTTTCGCAGAGACAGTGAGCTCACTGATTTCGTCCTGCAACTGGGCAAGTCGCTTCTTCGCTTCGGCGATACCAGTCTCCGCAGCCTGCTTTATATCTGCGCGTGTTTCCTTGCCGCTTTTTGGTGCAGTCAGGATGCCCGCTACATATCCAACAGCTGCCGCGATGAGTGCGCCAAGCGCAAATTTGCCACCATTACCTAGAGCCATATTATTTTCCCTTCTTTCCGTTACGTGCTACGAATGATTTTATGAAGCTTCCTACCATGCTGCTGATAGTCACAGACTGAGCAAGTGTGCGCGCTGTCGCGCTAAATGATTCAATCGCCTCGGCTGCATTCTCTGCTTTATGAATAAGTTGACTGAGTTTTTTGAGTACGACAAGCAGCGTTATTAGAGAGACGATACCCAGTAGTAGAAAGATAACGAGCACTGATGATGTGATGATGACGAGAATTTCTGTAGCATGTTCCATACTCCTCAGTGTATCACTTATGGGCTCCAGCTACATTTTTTGTACGCAAGAAAGCAGCAAATTCGTCTCGCAGATCGGGACGAGCAAGGGCAAAGTCCACTACAGTCTTGAGGTAGCCGAGCTTGTTGCCGGTATCGTAATACGAGCCGCCCTCGATCTCGCGTGCATAAAAAGCGTGTCCGTCATCGATCATACGCTGCATCGCTACCTGGATCATAAACTCTTCGTCACCCGTAAGCTCTTGTTTCTGCTGATGTAGATACTCAAATATTGTTGGCTCGAGTAGATATCCGCTGACACTCGCGAGGCTTGACGGCGCCTGCTCACGTGAGCCAGGTTTCTCTACGATACGATCCATACGTAGTACGCCATCAGTAGCCGGCTCGCCGCCGACGTATCCATAACGGCTGTAATCTTCGTCTTCGTCAGCCCTGAGACACGTCAGCACAGAGCCGCCGCCTTGCGATTCCCTCGCCTCCTGCAATTGCGTGAAGCGACCAGGTTGCGACAATACTAGATCGTCCGCAAAACTATAGAAAAACGGTTCATCACCAATCAAATGCTCTGCGCACAGAAGTGGCGTACCTGTGCCGTACGGGCCCTTTTGTCTCACATACGCGAAGTTAGCGATACTACTCACCGCCTCGACAATCTCGATCTGCGCAGTCTTGCCTCCGTCCTGGAGATTGCGAAGCAAATCAGCACTCGGCTGGTCGAAGTGATCCTCAATCGTACGTTTGTGATATCCCGTCACGACGATGATATCCTGCACACCCGCCTCAACAAGCTCCTCGACGATATACTGGATCACCGGCTTGTCGATAAGTGGCAACATCTCCTTCGGCATTGCTTTCGTTTGCGGCAAAAACCGCGTACCGAAACCAGCTGCCGCAATCACGGCTTTACGAATCTTTGCGTCGCTCATACGCTACACCCCCAGTTGTTTACGAATCAGCTCACCGGCAAGCGCGGGATTTGCTTTACCTTGGCTGGCCTTCATGACCTGGCCAGTCAAAAATCCGATGGCCTTCATCTCGCCCGCGCGCACATCATCTGCCGCCTTCGGATTGGCTGCGATAACTTCCGCGACGACTGCTGCAATCGCGCCCTCGTCGCTCTCCTGGATATAGCCCTTGTCACTTGCGTAGGCAGCGATATCACCTGGCAGTGAGTCGAGCGTCAGCACATCGACAATAAGCTGCTTTGCATTAGTCGAGCTGAGCTTATTGCCCTGCTGCAGTACATATACTGCCTGATAGAGCTCCAAGCGCTCAACATCGCCAAGCGTCCCAGTCGTCGCATCGCTCGCACGTAAGGGAATCTCAATGTTTACGAGCCAATTGGCAAGTGTCTTTACGAAAGCGGCGTCGTTTTGCACTTCATCGAGGAGCGGCAGGTAACCCACGCTACTATCCGCTTCACTATCGAGCAGGGTCTCCACCATCGCAGGATCAAGATTGAGCGCGCTGAAACGTTCACGCCACTGGCCTGGCATGATCGGCATTTCATCGCGCACTGTCTGCACATACGCCTCGTCGAGCACGACTGGCGGCAGGTCCGGGTCCGGGAAGTAACGATAATCATGTGCGTCTTCTTTAGTGCGTTGGCTGAACGTGCGCTGTTTATCGTCGTCCCAACCACGTGTTTCTTGGACGATTTCGCCGCCCTCCTCGAGCACCTCTATCTGGCGATTTGCCTCGTACTCGACAACCTTCTCAACTGCACGGAAGCTATTGATGTTCTTAGTTTCGGTACGCGTACCCCATTCATCAGTTTTGCTCACGCTCACGTTTACGTCGAAGCGCATATTGCCGTAGTAGAGGTTGGCATCCGATACATCTGCGTACTTCATGAGTAGATACAGTTCGCGCGCGTATGCCTTCGCCTCTGCCGGAGTATGAATATCCGGCTCGCTGACGATCTCCAGTAGCGGTGTGCCTGCACGATTCAGGTCGACGAGACTATAATCGCCCCCAGCAGGATGCGTGCTCTTGCCAGCGTCCTCTTCCATATGGGCACGGGTGACACCGATACGCTTCGCTTCGCCATCGACTACGATATCGACATAGCCCTTGCTGATGATCGGCTGGTCAAACTGCGTAATCTGATAACCCTTTGGCAAATCAGGATAGAAATAATGTTTACGGTCAAACTTGCTAAAACGCTGCGGCTCCGCACCAAGCGCGAAAGCTGCGCGTGCTGCGAGATGCACCGCTTCACGGTTTAGCACTGGAAGCGCACCAGGCAGACCAAAGCATATATGGCTCACGAGCGTATTAGGCGCGGCATCACGTGCATCATTCGCAACGCTCGCAAAAAGCTTCGTCTCCGTCTTGAGCTGCACGTGGCATTCGATGCCAACAGTGACCGTATATTGCTTGCGAATTTCTTCAGATGCCATCTAGAGTGCCCCCAAATCACGAAGCGCCTGACGGATGCCCTTGAGCGCATCTTTCACGTCGTCTTCTTTTAGTCTGATGTCCGTTTCATGTACGAGCTTGTTGCGAAGTTTGTGACCATACCACGTTAGGTCATTGTCACTGAGGTCACGCTGCGCCGCAACAAGACGCTCACCCATAGATTTTCCGCGATAGCCAGATTTTTTGAGTGCTTCATCGAGCAGCTTATCTGTATTGATAATCGCAAGCGGCCACGTCTCCTTGCTCGCACATAGCTTCTGGTATTCTTTCCAGCGCTCGGTGAAATAATCTTTGTTGAGCGGACGACGTTTGCGCTTCGTGAGTGCAAAAACAACCGCTAAAACAAACAGAAAAAAGGCAAAGATAACGGCAACGGCCATCAAATCACTATTCACGGACAGCCTCCTCGGCAGCATGCGCAAGCGCAAATAGTTCGCGGTCATGACGCTGAGCGGCTAGAAGCTGCAGGCCCACCGGCATACCCTCGGCAAATCCAGCCGGAATACTAATAGCCGGTACCCCGACGAGGTTCGCGGCAACAGTCATAATGTCGATGAGGTACATCGCAAGTGGATCGTCGATATTCTGGCCAAGCTTGAATGCAGTCGTCGGCGCAGTCGGACCGAGCAAGAAGTCGACCGACTCAAACGCAGCCGTAAATTCGTTGATGAGCTTGGTGCGAACCGTCTGTGCCTTGTTGTAGTACGCATCGTAATACCCACTGCTAAGTACGTAGGTGCCGATCATGATACGGCGTTTCGCCTCTGTGCCGAAGCCAATCTCGCGCGAACCACTGAAGCTTTCGTCAAGATTAGTCGCGTCAGCATTTGTGTAACCATAGCGCTGACCGTCATATCGGCTGAGATTGCTGCTCACTTCCGCCGGACACACCACATAGTAGACAGCGAGTGCGAGTGGCAAACTTGGCAAGCTTACTTCAACGATCTCCGCACCGGCGGCCTTGAGTTTCTCGATTGATGCATCGATAGTGCTGCGAACACTGTCGCTCAAGCCCTCTCCGAAGTATTCCTTGATAACGCCGATTTTTGCGCCCTTGAGCTGCACATCCGAAAAGTCAGTGTATGATTCATCGTCACGCTCGATAGTTGTGCTGTCGAGCGGATCTCGACCAGCCATCACATCGATAACAAGCGCAGCATCTTCGACTGAACGCGTGAGTGGACCGATCGTATCAAGACTACTCGCCATTGCGACAACACCACTTCTGCTCACAAGGCCATAGGTTGGCTTGTAGCCTACGGCACCACAGAAGCTCGCCGGCAAACGGATAGAGCCACCGGTATCGGTACCGAGCGCAAATGGCGCGAGGTCAAGCACCACTGCCGCGCCTGAGCCCCCTGAGCTACCGCCCGGCACACGCGTTGGATCGTGCGGATTCTTTGTCGGCCCAAAATCACTATTTTCCGTCGAAGAGCCATGCGCAAATGCGTCGAGGTTTGCCTTTGCCACACAAATAGCGCCTTCTGCCTCAAGCTTTTCTATGGCCGTCGCTTGATAGGGAGCGTTAAAACCTTTGAGGATATTGCTCGCTGCGGTCGTCTCTGTGCCGAACACCAAGAAGTTATCCTTTGCTATAAATGGTACGCCTGCAAGACGCCCGATTTTCTCGCCGTTTGCTATGCGTTCATCAATCCGGCGTGCACGTGCACGAGCCGTATCATCAAGCGTCGCGATGATCGCGTTAAATTCTGATTTCTCTTCGATAGTACGCAGTGATTGCTCTACAAGCTCAAGTGCCGAAGACTTGCCCGCCTGCACTTGCTCGGCGAGCTCCCTGATGGCCAGCCACTGACTCATCCGATCATCCTCCGTACCTTTATTTGGTCGTCTTGGATTGTTGGCACATTCTCGAGGAGCACTTTTGGATCATATCCGTATGACGCGACTACGTCGTCACGCATCACGTTTGTCAGGCCAGTCACTTGGCTGGTTGGTAGCAGATCGCTCACGTCAACCGACTCAAGCTGATCTACGTAACCCAGAATCGCGCTAAACTCTTCTGCGTAACGCTCGACTTCGTCGTCACTGAGTGAAATACGAGCGAGACGAGCCAATTTTAATACATCGTCTTTGGAAAGTTTTGTCATAACGTCTATGAATCAATATACCAGATATGCTGCTGATTGTTTAGTGAGCTCGCTCACGCATCGCATTGGTAAGCTGCACATCAAAGGTATCTGCCTGTGTGCTATCAAGCCGGATAAGCTCACCGTTTGCATTGCGCGCTTCAACAAACCAAGCATGCAGCTGGTCGGAGCCACCGCGGCCTACGAACTGGACTTCGTATCGCACGGAAGTCGCACCGATCGCGCGGCAAAATGGCGCCGGGAACTCGTTAGTATCTTCAGAGGTTAGTTGTTCGGGGGTGTATTCGTAGTAAGGCATATACTCATTGTTATAGCCAAGCTGGGCGACAACTGCAAGCACTACTGCTTTGCTTTGATATCCGCGATGATATCGCGCAGCTCAGCAGCTTTCTCGAATTCGAGATTTGCACTGGCTAATTCCATCTGACGACTCAGGTCCTTGATCAAATGACCGTATTCATCTTTTGGAATTTTCTTGAGGTCAAGCTTCGCTTTCTTTGCCTCTTCTGGCAGATCAGGACGGAGGCCCTTCTCGATTTCCTTGCGCACACCAGTTGGCGTAATACCATGCTCTTTGTTGTATGCCTCCTGGATGCCACGGCGACGTGTCGTCTCGTCGATCGTTCGCTGCATGCTCTTCGTCACGACGTCTGCGTACATGATCACCCGGCCTTGCTCGTGACGCGCTGCGCGTCCGACCGTCTGGATCAATGCCTGTTCGCTCCTGAGAAAGCCTTCTTTGTCCGCATCGAGGATTGCCACGAGACTCACCTCGGGCAGATCCAGTCCTTCGCGGAGCAGGTTGATGCCCACGAGTACGTCATACACGCCTAGCCGCAGATCCCGCAGGATATCGGTGCGGTCGAGCGTGTCGACATCACTATGGAGATATGCGACCTTGATATTCAGCTCTTTGAGATAGTCAGTCAGATCCTCTGACATGCGTTTAGTGAGCGTCGTCACGAGCACACGCTGGTGCTTGTCGATCGTAGCGCGGATCTCGGCGATGAGGTCATCGACTTGGCCGTCAACCGGCCTCACTTCGATAGGCGGATCGAGTAGACCAGTCGGCCTGATCACCTGCTGCGCTGGCTCTGGACTACGGCTGAGCTCATACTCTGCGGGGGTCGCGCTGACGTAGACGATCTGATTGACGTGACGCTCGAACTCACTAAATGTCAACGGTCGGTTGTCTAGTGCACTCGGCAAACGGAAGCCATACTCGACGAGAGACTCCTTGCGAGCACGATCTCCGTTGTACATAGCTCGGACCTGCGGAATCGTCATATGAGACTCATCTACAAGCATCAAAAAATCGTCTGGATAATAATCGAGAAGCGTCGCGGGCTGCTCTCCGGCCTCGCGGTCAGTGAGATAGCGGCTGTAGTTTTCGATACCCTTTACAAAGCCCGTCTCGGTGAGCATCTCGAGGTCAAAACGCGTGCGCTGCTCAAGCCGTTGAGCCTCTAGTAGTTTATTTTCAGATTTGAATTGCCTAAGGCGTTGATCAAGCTCATGTTCGATTTTGCCGATAGCGACCTTGAGCTTGTCCTGCGGGGTGGCGTAGTGGGAGCTCGGGAAGATCGTATATCGTTCAAGCTTGGCGAGAATCTCACCAGTCAACGGATCAATACGCGTGATGCGATCAATCTCGTCACCGAAGAACTCAACGCGATACGCGAGCTCTTCGTTGGCAGGAAACACGTCCACCACATCACCTCGCACCCGGAAAGTGCCACGGTGGAAATCTATATCGTTTCGTGTGTACTGGATATCTGTCAGAAGGCGCAAGAATTTGTCGCGCACCCTACGCTCGCCAACCTCGATTGTGATGGCGAGATCCGCATAGTCGCTCGGCGATCCGATGCCGTATATACAGCTCACGCTCGCCACGATGATCACATCCCGGCGCGTTAGAAGTGAATCAGTCGCTGCGTGACGAAGCCGATCAATCTCTTCATTTATCTGGCTGTCTTTCTCGATATAGGTGTCCGAACGAGCGATGTATGCTTCTGGCTGGTAGTAATCAAAATAGCTCACAAAATAATGAACGGCGTTGTCTGGAAAGAAATTCTTGAACTCACTATATAGCTGCGCTGCCAAAGTTTTGTTGTGACTGAGAACAAGTGTCGGCCGCTGCTGCTGCGCAATAATGTTTGCCATTGTGAATGTTTTGCCTGATCCAGTCACACCAAGAAGCGTCTGTTCTTTGAGACCTTTTGCAAGCCCATCGGAAAGTTGAGCGATCGCCGTTGGCTGATCACCCATCGGACTATACTCACTGGCCAGTCTAAATCCGCTCATCTCATCATTGTAACAGTTTATGAAGTAAGCTTCGAGGCATCTGGAGCAAGCTCCGACATAAGTGCGTGCTCGACGTTTACTGGATCAAGGTACCTCAGAAGTAGTTCCTGCCACAGATGTAGTGACATAAAATGCCTCACCGCACTCTGCGCACGATAGCTCATCGCCACGTCCAAAATATTGAGTGACACCACGTGGCCATCACGAGCAAAGGCGCAGTACTGTGTGTCATGCCAGAATTCAAGCGCAGGGTGGATCTCGGCAGCGACATACTCTGGTGCATGCCAGCCGAGGTCAGACGCTTGCACATGTGGCTCAAATACAGCCAGCTGGGATTCATCGCCACTGATACGTGCGTAGAACTGGTGCAAAATCCTCCAAGGCACGGGCTCATTATTGAGCTCAGCATTGGTCATCGGCTCTTGCTCGGCCGCGGAGGCCACGAGCGAACCAAAAGTAGGCTGCACCTGCTGCAACTTCAGGTACGACCCGACACTGGCTATATCATTCGCTGCACCAAGCGTAAGAATGAGGGTTGATACCAAGCCGCCAGTCGAAGCAGTACTATGTGGCAGCAGCACAATTGCCGCGATATCATTGAATGCGACAACCGACTGAACGCCAAGCGCAGCAAGCTCATCACTGAATGCACGCCAGCGAGTAGATGTAACCGCCAGTGTCGTGATACGGCGAGACTCGAAATCACTTGGCGATAACTTCGCATACTGCGCAAGGTATCGCTTGCGCCACGCGAGCGACTCACTGAGCCATGCCGCCGCGTAGATAGCTGCGACTGGCTCATGCTTGAGCAAGGAGTCAAGCGAGCGGTAGCCCAGTTTCTTCATCGCGCGTTTCGGTGGATATGCTCGCAGGAGTTTCTTGGCAACGCTTTGCTTGAGCGCAAACGACGTGTGCAGAAGCTGATTATCATTCACATGCTTTGCGATAAGCTCGTTCTGCGAAGCATCATCCGCCTCAGGCGCAATATGCAGTTCCTGTCTAAGGAGTGCTTCGTCTCGCGCAAGCCTTGCCTGCAAAGCGCGCAGCAGCTCCGGTCCAGTGGTATCCTCGGGATCAAGTCCGAGCTGCTTAACTTTGCCGCGCACACGGTGCTGCATCTCTGTCGTGAGGCGGATATCATAGCTCTGATGCCCTGCGCCTGCTTCGAGACTACGAATCGTCTGCGCCAATTGTAAGCGTTCGACCCCTAGAAGTTCTGCAAGTACCCTCGTCATAATTGTCTCTAGCTTACCACAAGCACAATCCTACTGCGAAGCAAAAACACCCGCACGAACTACCGGCGGGTGTTTATCCTGGTCAAAAGACCGATAGCTAGAAGCGTTCGACTTTGTACCAATCAGGTGATTTCCGGAGAAATTCATCAAGTTTTTCTTCGGTCAGAAGGCCTGCCTGAGCACCTACGTTTTGGACCACGTTCATCGAGTTGATAGGCGCCCACTGGAGTGCGCCCTCGAGATTGTTGCCCTTGATCAATGCGGCGACAAACGTCGAAGTAAAGGCATCGCCAGCACCGGTGCGTTCTTTTGGTGGCGCTGGATCTGGGTATGGGGGCATGCGGAAGCGATTTGAGCCATCCGAGCCATATGCGCCATCAGGACCATCGGTGATACAAATTATTTTTGGACCATATGAATGCAGCGCATCAAACAAACCGTGTAGGTCATGGTAGTCGCCGCCCGTAACCAGCACCGCCTCTTCACGGTTGAGTACGAGTACTTCCGTACGTGCATAGAGTCGCTTGAGACGTTCGACGCCAGCCTTGAGCTGGAAAGTGCCAGGCTGGAACGCAAGCTTAACTTCTGGGTTCTCTTCGAGCCACTCAGCGATATCATCATGATACGGAAGTGCGTTTTCGCTGATACTACTAAAATAAACCCACTTAGGTATCTCGGCAGGCTTAAAGCGTGGCCAGTGATAATCATACTCTTCGTGCTTGATGAGGATAGTACGCTCATCGCCATACCACAGTACATAATGGTAGTTACTCTGCTTGTCTGGGTTGATGCGAACAAACCGGGTGTCGACACCATTTCGATGCAGCGAGTTGATCATACCACGGCCCTGGCTATCGCCGCCGACGTTCGTCACAAAACTACTCTTTAGGCCAAGACGAGAGAAGCTCACCGCAGCGTTGGCTGCATTACCCACTGCCTCGAGAATTTCAACATGGTCAAAAGGCAGTTTCGTGGCAAATGGCATTGCCAGCCATTTACCTTCTTCGTTCTCGTATGTACGCGCTTGATCGTCGATCAGTTTAATAAATGCATCAGTGACGATGTCGCCTACACTCAGGACATCTATCTGGCTCATATCATCTCCCACCTTTAATCATTACTGGTATTGTATGCGACATTCACCAGGGGTGCAAGCCGCTTATCCTTATCGCCTGTTAACGCGTCATTTTGCCGATCGAATTGAACGCATCGATCTTTGATTCGACGACGGCCTGGACTTCGGAAATAACCGTATCCATCAGCTTCACAACCGCAAATTCGCTTGGATTTTCGGCGAGCACACGCTCAAGTGTTTTGCGATATGCCACGCGCATATCACTGTTGATATTCACTTTGGTTACACCGATCTCAACCGCGCTCACAAAATAATGAAGCGGCGTGCCCGAACCTCCGTGAAGACTAATATTGCAATCAATCGCATCACGTATGCGCTGTAGCAATTCGAGATCTAGTACCTTCGGCACAGGGTAACTTCCGTGCAGATTTCCAACTGCCGCAGCGAATGTATCGATACCCGTCTCCTCCACAAAAGCCTTCGTACCTTCCGGGGTGCTAAAAGTCTTCTTGATTTCTTCGTAGTTGAACGCTTCTTTGTGCACGTTGCTGCTGCCACCAAAATAATGCGGCTCACTCTCCACCAGTGCGCCCGTGAGCTTCGCATATTCCACCACTTCCTTAGTGCCAGAGATGATCTCCTCATCTGACGCGTTATGGTTCTCTTGGCTGATATCGATATGAATAAACTCAAAGCCTGCTTCGATACCGGCTTTTGCAGCCTCAACCGATGGGCTGTGGTCGAGGTTGACAAACATTTCTACGCCATATGCGCGGCGATAATTGTCCACCATATCGCGAACGTTCTCAATACCAAGCGCATCGACTTCGCCCTGACTGACCTCAACAAGCACCGGCGCGCTCTTGTTGGCCGCTGCACGCACAACAGCCTTGAGCGTTTCTTGATTATCTAAATTGAATGCTCCGAGCGCAAACTTCTCAGCCCGTGCTCGCTCCATTAAACGACGAGCGTCCTCGCAGTTCCTTCGTATCTGCCACAATGATAACGGCATGTCCCACCCCTTTGTTTATTGCTTATGCTCAGTATACCGAGAGGCGGCCAAAAAACACAAGGACCACCTACGGCCTGGTTTACTTGCGTCCGGTCACATCATGCGCAGCGAGCACGATATCAGGCGCTTTGAGGCCATAGTGTGCCAGTAACTCATCCGGAGCTCCCGACTGGCCGAATCGGTCCTTTACGCCCACGCGACGGAGTGGCGCTGGGTGGTTCTCGACCAAAAGCTCAGCCACAGCACCGCCAAGCCCACCAGCGATCTGTGCTTCTTCGACTGTCACGACTGCACCGGTCTTTGCGACACTCGCGAGAATAGTGGCGTCATCGAGCGGCTTGATAGTCGGTACGTGGACAACCTCTGCGCTGATACCATCTTTTGCAAGCTTCTCACGGGCAAGTAGAGCGTGGTACGTCATGACTCCAGTCGCACAAATAGTAACGTCAGTACCCTCGGCAAAGACATACGCCTTGCCGATCTCAAATGGAGTTTTATCCGTTGTAAGCGTTGGGGTAGCCTCACGGGCAAGTCGCAGGTACCCGGGTCGGCTATCAGCTGCGAGTGCGAGCGTTGCTTTCTCTGCCTCGACCGCATCACCCGGCACCACGACCACCATGTTAGGCAGCACACGCATGAGTGATATGTCTTCAAGCATCTGGTGTGTCGCGCCGTCTGCTCCGGTGTAGAGCCCTGCGTGCGATCCTACGATCTTGACCGGTCGGTCATTGAGACAGATAGTCGTGCGAATCTGCTCCCAGTTGCGCCCCGGGCTAAAGGCCGCGTAGCTACTGACAAATGGAATTTTGCCCATGGCAGCGAGGCCCGATCCAACCGTCACAAGGTTCTGCTCTGCAATGCCAATTTCGACAAATCGTTCAGGAAATGCTTCCTTAAAAAGACTCATCTGGGTCGAATCTGTCAAATCAGCACACGCAGCCACTACACGCTCGTCGCGTTTCCCCGCTTCAAGCAATCCTCGGCCAAACCCCTTGCGAGTTGGCTCGAGCGCAGCGTCTTTGGCAAAATAATCAGTCAAGTGAAGATCAGTCATGTTCGCTCCTTATTTTGCCACCGAGTGTTCGTAGATCCTTGAGGGCTTCTTTGGCCTGTTCGTGATTTGGTGGAATCCCGTGCCAACGGAAATCGTACTCCATGAAGTCAACTCCCTTGCCCGGCACCGTATGCGCGATAATCATAGTGGGCTTTTCCACGATAGCTTTTGCCATCGTGCATGCATCGATAACCGCTTCGATATCATTGCCGTCAATATCGATCACATGCCAGCCGAAACTCTCCCACTTGCCGCGCAGATCTTCGAGCGGCATAACGTCTTCTGTCTGCCCATCAATCTGTATATTATTGCGATCGATGATACCGATAACATTATGGAGGCGCTCTTTTCCGACAAGCATAGCCGCTTCCCAGATATTGCCTTCGTTAAGCTCGCCATCGCCCATTACCACATATACCCATCGGCGCAGGTCTTTGTTCATGCGCATAGCGAGGGCCATACCCGCAGCCTGGCTGAGACCGCAGCCGAGTGGGCCGCTTGTCGTCTCGATACCCGGCAAAAGATCTCGTTCAGGATGGCCCTGCAGCCTCGAACCAAATTTACGAAGCGTGGAAAGCTCCTTTCGATCAAAATATCCTGCATGAGCCATTGCTGTATAGAGCACCGGAGCTGTATGGCCGTTACTAAGTACTAGCATATCGCGCTCATCCCAATCGGGGTTCTTGGGGTCATAATTCATAACAGAGAAATACAGCGCGGTAAATATATCCGCCAACCCTAGGGGCCCAGCGCTATGGCCGCTTCCTGCGGTCTCGAGCATCTTGATAATATCGCTACGGATATCATTTGCCTTGGTCTCAAGCTCTGTCAAAGTATAAGTTTTTTGTGTCATGTATGCCCGTCCCTCTATAGAGCTAATGCTTCTATCAGTGTATCATATGCCTGCTTGGCGCTGGGCGCTTTGTGCAGGTAGCCGCCACTGACGACAACTTCGATGCCAGCATCGGCAATCGTCTTGATATTCTGATCATTGACGCCGCCATCCCAGCCGATTTCGACCCGCCTGCTGAGACGACGCACTTCAGTGGCCTTGGATAATTGTGACAGGTCCGCCTGCCCTGCGTAGTGACCGAGATCACCTCCAAATAAAAGCACATGGTCAACCACATCAATCGCGCCTGCGATGTACGAGACTGGAGTTTTGGGCAAAAGCGCCACCCCTACCTGTATGCCGTGATAGTGGAGCCGCTTGGCCAACGTCACAAAATCACCATCTGCTTC
>Ga0182743_1001929_pt1 | contig 19158 bp, 20 predicted proteins | sample eDN3rd30CKraftOP_FD_128522 | JGI IMG/M metagenome (GOLD analysis project Ga0182743, IMG submission 128522) | Enriched Organic Plus compost microbial communities from Emeryville, California, USA - eDNA 3rd pass 30_C Kraft OP (version 2) (version 2) ... | reverse complement strand
GTGCCAAAGGCTTCGGACAGGATTGGTGCGGTCAGAGAGGGCACCACGGGGACTGGCGCCCGTCCGAAAGGCGCCACCCCGATAGGGAAAGGGCGTGCGGACATGGTTTAGCCATATGTTCCTGTTTTGTTCTTAGCGCGCGCCCCGCAGATTCGTCAATCGCGAGAAAACAGGATCGCCCCCTTGTGAAAGCGGCCTGTCATTGGCTGACGTGACCGGCACTGATCTTCTGGACCGGCGCACGATGGCGCTGGCTGCCCTGCGCCAACTTCGCCATGCGTTGCTGCCACCAGCCTACGGCTTCCGCACGCGTAACGTCTGCTTAGCCTTGTCGGGCAGCGTATCTTTGCTGTCGACGACAAAAGCGCGGCGGAAACGTTCAGGGCGACGACCCAAGCAAGAGGTCATGCAAATGTCACGCAGTTGCGTAACCTGGCCCGTATCGCCGGATGTGCTTCATACTGGCGGACGGATATACGGTGAACGGTCTATGAAGCTCTACCTGAGCAGCCACGTCACCCCCACGGGGGCCATCAAGACCACAGCCACCCCAGCATACTATGGGCGGGACGATGACACCAAGGGCTGCGGCGTCAGCAACCAGCGCAACAACGAGCTGAGTGATCGCCAAGAAGATTCTAGAGGCAGTGGACCGGCTTGAGCACCAGCGCGAGGTGGACATGACCGGCCTGGAACTGAAGATGCTGCCCCGCAAGATGGAAAACTACAACAAGGCGCAGTGCGACCGGATCAAGGTTCAGGCCGCCCTCGCAGGCGCAAAACTGAAAGGCAGACCAACGGCCTAAGCGCATGACAGCTAGTGGGGTAATTATGACCCGGACTTGCGCAAATTACGCTACAATTTCAATATAATACATGGGAAAATGGCAGCCCGTAGGGGAGTCGAACCCCTCTTTTCAGGTTGAAAACCTGACGTCCTAACCGATAGACGAACGGGCCACTTTCTTGTTCCACCGGGCGCTGCCCTGCGGTGTGGGGCGGTATTTAGGTCCTCTGTCCCAAGGCTGCAAGCGGAAAAATCGTCTGGCTGCAAAGTTTTTCTGCCAGACACTTGCCGGGCTCACTCGACCGGTGCAGCATCATCAAGGCGCAGCCGCACGCGTTCACGCCCGCCCCATTGCGACAGCTCAAGCTTGCCCGCCAGATGAAAGCGTCGCCCCTTGGCACCCAAAAGCGCGGGACCCAGAGGGCCGCTCATCGCACCCCAACCGACGGCTTCCAGAACCGGACTGCCGGGGCTGCGGAAACGCAGGCGTAAATGGCTGTCGCCCATGGTTGCGGCGCTGTCGATCAGCTGCGCGGCAAAGGCAAAGCGTGGCGCTGGTGCCGCCTGACCAAAGGGGCCGGCCCGTTCCAGCATCTGCATCAGCTCGATGGTCGCGCCGGCAGGGTCCAAAAGGCCCGAGATGCGCAGTTCACCCGCGCCGGGGCGGTCAGACATCTCTCGTGCCAAAAGCTGCGAAAGCCGCTCCATCGCGGCGGGGATCTTTGCCTCTTCGACCGTCAGGCCCGCCGCCATCGCATGACCACCACCTTTAAGCAGCAGCCCCTCGGCCGTAAGGCGCTGAATGGCGCGGCCCAGATCTACGCCGGGCACGGATCGTGCCGAGCCTTTGCCGATGCCATTTTCAATCCCGACCACCACCGAGGGCAGGCCGGTCGCCTCTTTCACCCGCGCGGCGACAATGCCGACAACGCCGGGATGCCAGCCTTCGCCTGCCGCCCAGGCGACACAGCCCGTATCGCCAGTAGCCTGAGCACGCGCCTCGACCTGGGCCAATGCTTCGTCACGTACCGCAGATTCGATGGCGCGGCGGTCGCGGTTCAGCGCGTCCAGCTCGGCCGCCAGCCGTCCGGCCTGTCGGCTATCGGTGCAGGATAGGCAGAGCGCGCCCAGATCGGCCTTGCCGACCCGGCCACCGGCATTGATGCGCGGTCCCAGCAGAAAGCCGAGGTGAAAGGCATTCGGTGCCGAATCAAGCCGCGCTGCATCAGACAGCGCCACAAGGCCCGGTCGTTCGCGCCGCGCCATGATCAGCAGCCCCTGTCGGACAAAGGCACGGTTCACCCCAATCAAGGGCGCCACATCCGCGACCGTCGCCAGCGCCACCAGATCCAGCATGGGAATCAGGTCGGGCTGGGGATGACCACCCTGACGCAGCAGGCTATTGCAGCGCACCAGCGCCAGAAACACCACACCTGCGGCGCAAAGATGGCCAAGGCTGCCGTCCTCATCGGCGCGATTCGGGTTCACCACAGCCAGAACGGGGGGCAGGGTCTCCCCTCCCTGGTGGTGGTCCAGCACGATGACATCGCAGCTGGCTGCCGCCAGAGCCTCATGACTAAGCGTGCCGCAATCGACGCAGATAATCAGGTCGTGATCGCGCGACAGCGCCGCGATGGCGGGGGCGTTTGGTCCATAGCCTTCGTCGATACGGTCCGGGATATATAGGCTTGCATCGCGTCCCTGCCGACGTAGCCAGTCAAGAAGCAGTGCTGCTGAGGCGCCCCCGTCCACGTCGTAATCGGCAAATATAGCAATGCGCTGCTTACTCAGAACCGCCGCCACCAACCGGTCGGCTGCCTTGTCCATGTCGCGCAGTTGCGAGGGGTCGGGCAGCAGATCACGCAGCTTGGGATCAAGATAAAGCGGCGCTTCATTTGCGGGCACACCGCGAGCAGCCAGGATCCGGCAGACGGGCAGGGGCAGGCGGCTGTCCTGCGCCAGTGCTTCGGCAGTGCGCTCCAGCGCAGCCTCGGGGCCACGCCACAGCCGGCCGGTCAAAGAAGAGGTGACGGAAAGAAAGGCGGTCATGTGGGCTTCATCCCCCATGACCGCCTGCTGTTCAACCCTGTCCCGTGCTTAGCGGATCGGATTGCGATAGATCATGCGCCGCACCGAGCCGGTTTTTGAACGCATGAGAATGGTTTCGGTCTGCAGATAATGCGGCTCACGCTTCACGCCGGCCACGATCGAGCCGTTGGTGACGCCGGTCGCGGCAAAGATCACATCGGCGGTCACCATCTCATCGCGCGAATAAATACGGTCAAGATCGGTGATGCCGGCCTTGGCGGCGCGGGCCTTTTCATCCTCGTTGCGGAACAACAGCTTGCCCCACATCTGCCCGCCCATGCATTTCAGCGCCGAGGCAGCCAGAACTCCTTCGGGCGCGCCGCCCGAACCCATATACATGTCGATGCCGGTCAGTTCGGCCTCGGCGCAATGGATCACACCGGCAACATCGCCATCGGTGATCAGGCGGATGGCCGCCCCGGTCGAGCGGACTTCGGCGATCAGATTCTCATGGCGCGGACGCTCAAGGATGCAGACGGTGATATCGCCGTCCTTGACGCCACGGGACTTGGCCAGCGCGCGCACTCGCTCGGCCGGGGACATGTCGAGGCTGACGATATCCTTGGGATAGCCCGGCCCGATGGCCAGCTTTTCCATGTAAACGTCGGGCGCATGCAACAGGGTGCCGCGCGGCGCCATGGCGATCACGGTCAGGGCGTTCGGCATGTCCTTGGCGGTCAGCGTGGTGCCCTCCAGCGGGTCCAGCGCGATATCCACTTCGGGCCCCTGACCCGAGCCGACCTCTTCGCCGATAAACAGCATCGGGGCCTCGTCCCGCTCGCCTTCGCCGATAACGACGACGCCCTTGATGTCCAGCATGTTCAGCTGTTCGCGCATCGCATTCACGGCGGCCTGGTCGGCTGCCTTCTCGTCACCGCGGCCGATCAGCCGCGCCGAGGCATGGGCGGCCGCCTCGCTGACGCGGGCAAGGCCAAGCGACAGCATGCGATCGTTGAAATCCTTGGGCGAGCTCATCCGAAAATTCCTTGTGATTTCTGCTTTTCGGGGCTTCTACGCCCCGGCTCCGGAACGGGCAAGCCTGCGTGCGCTAACGGGTCAGTTTTCCGCCAGTTCCAGCGCCAAAGCGTGAATGCGCGGCACAATATCGCCCAGGGTGCGATGCACCAGCCGGTGACGTGCGACATGGTTCAGCCCGGCGAATTGCGGGCTTGCCATGCGGATGCGGAAATGGGTCTCTCCGCCCTCGCGCCAGCCGCCATGGCCGCGATGGCTTTCGCTTTCGTCAATGATTTCCAGACGCGAGGGCTCCAGCGCGGCCAGTCTTTTGTGCATTTCTTTGGCGATCATTCGCTTGCCCCCCTTTCATGTCCTGCGAAATAGCCTAAACTGCCTGTCCCGTTCAGGACAAGGCAGGCAAATGAGCAACAGCGACCCGTTCGGATTCGATATTTCCGCAGCTGCGGACAAAAAGCGCCGGGCAAAGGGCCGGCGTGGCATGTCGGGTGCGTTCGAGACCTCGACCCGGCGGTGCGACAAGGCCGGCTGCACCGAGCCGGGCCAGTATCGTGCACCCAAATCGCCGCGTGCACTTGATGATTACTACTGGTTCTGCAAGGAACACGTCCGCGAATACAACCTGAACTGGAATTATTTCCAAGGTCAGTCCGAGGCCGAATTCCAGGAGTTTCTGGACAATGCCACGGTGTGGGAGCGTCCGACCAAGCCCTTTGGCCGCGCCACGCAAGAACGTAAATGGGCGCGTCACGGCATTGACGACCCGCTCGAGATTCTGGGCGCGAACGGCACCAATCCCGAAGTCCGCACCCAGACGGCCCGTAAACTGCCGCCGACAGAACGCCGCGCCCTTGAAATCCTTGAGGCCAAGGAAACCTGGACCCGCGGAGAAATCCGCAAGCAATACAAATCCCTGGTCAAGGATCTTCATCCTGATATGAACGGTGGTGACCGCTCAGACGAAGAACGCTTGCAAGAGGTGGTCTGGGCCTGGGACCAGATCAAGGACAGCCGCAGCTTCAAGGACTGACCGAAAAAAGCCAAGGGCAACCCACCCTTGGCTTCTTTCGTGTCCAAATATCCTGGGGGAGCGCGGAACGCGCGGGGGCAAAGCCCCCATTGCCTTACAATTCCCGCCTGATGGCCTCAGCCAGATCCGTCCGCTCCCACGAGAATCCACCATCAGCCTCCGGTGCCCGGCCAAAGTGGCCATAAGCAGCGGTGCGGCGATAGATCGGGCGGCACAGATCCAGATGCTCGCGGATCCCGCGCGGTGTCAGATCCATGGCGCGTGAGATGGCGCGTTCGATCTCGGCCTCGGGGATTTCGCTGGTCCCGAAAGTATCGGCATAGATCGACAGCGGCTTTGCCACGCCGATGGCATAGGACAGCTGGATGGTGCAGCGCTTTGCCAGCCCCGCGGCGACCACGTTCTTGGCCAGATAGCGTGCGGCATAGGCGGCCGAGCGGTCGACCTTGGTCGGGTCCTTGCCCGAGAAAGCACCGCCACCATGCGGGGCGGCGCCGCCATAGGTGTCGACGATAATCTTGCGCCCGGTCAGACCTGCGTCGCCGTCCGGCCCGCCGATGACGAAAGTCCCGGTCGGGTTCACCCACCATTCTGTCCGCTCAGTCAGCCATTCCGAGGGCAATACCTCGCGGATATAGGGTTCAACGATGGCGCGGATATCATCCGAGGTCTGGGCCTCATCCTTGTGCTGATGCGACAGCACAAGGCTGGTGATCTCGACCGGTTTGCCGTTTTCGTAACGCAGGCTCAGCTGGGACTTCGCGTCTGGCCCCAGCATCGGCTCGGCGCCCGATCTGCGGGCCTCGGCCAGACGACGCAGGATCGCATGCGCATATTGAATCGGCGCGGGCATCAACTCGGGGGTTTCATCGACGGCATAGCCGAACATGATACCCTGATCGCCGGCACCGTCGCGGTCCACGCCCTGACTGATATGGGCCGACTGTTCGTGCAGGTAATTGTGCACATGGCAGGTGTTCCAATGGAACTTTTCCTGTTCATAGCCAATATCGCGGATCGTATCACGGGCGATCTGACTGATGTGCCCCATGTATTCGCCAAGCTTCTTTTTATCGCTCAGCCCGATCTCTCCGCCGATGACCACGGTTCCGGTGGTGGCAAAAGCCTCACATGCGACGCGCGCAGCCGGATCCTCGGCCAGCAGCGCGTCAAGCACCGCATCCGAGATCTGATCGCATAACTTGTCGGGATGGCCCTCGGACACCGATTCCGAGGTGAACACATAGTTCTGTCTGGCCATGAAATTGCTCCGTTAAAATGACGCCGTCACGCCAGGAAGCCGTTGTGACGGTCAAGACGAAGCGTTAGAGGACGGACCCCTTGCCGTCAACAGCGCAGCGAGGCCCGCCCACGTCGCAGGCAAAACAAAAGCACTGCCAGCGTCACTGCCACCGCCGGCCAGTCACCCCAGCGTGACCAAGGGGTCGGGGGCAGCGCGCCGGGCAGGGGTGCGTCAATCCGCCCGGTAAGGTTCAGTCCCAGACTGGCCCGGATCCCGCCGCGTGCATCAATCACTGCCGAGACGCCGGTATTTGCCGCCCGCATAAGTGGCAGGCCTGACTCGATAGTGCGCAGCCGCGCCTGCGCCAGATGTTGCCACGGTCCCGATATCTGTCCGAACCACCCGTCATTCGTGACCTGTAACAGCCAGTCAGGCCGATCCTCGCCTGAAATCAGATGCCGCGAAAAGACGGCCTCATAGCAGATCAGCGGCTGCATCGCAGGCAGGCCGGGCAGGCGCATGACCTGTGGGCCGGGACCCGCAGAATAGCCAAAGCCATGCTGCGCGGCAAAGGCGCGGATGCCGAAACGGGCCATCACATCGCCCCATGGCGTATATTCGCCAAAGGGGACGAGGTGAAACTTGTCATAGACCGGACCGATACCGGCGTCTGAAAACTGGGTCAGGCTGTTGAAATAGCGGCTGCCTTCGCTGCGCTGGATGCCCAGAATGACCGGCGCGCCAACATAGGCCGAGATGTCCTGCGCCGCAGTTCCCGATTGGTTCAGCAGGAAGTTCACCGCCGTTTCCGGCCAGATCATCACATCGGGTGCGGGCTTGCCGGGGTCGCGGGCCGCCGAAAGCTCAAGCAGGCGGCCGAAAAAGACCTCGGACCACACGGGATCCCATTTCAGTGCCTGCGTGGCATTAGGTTGGACCAGCCGCAGGTGCAGCCCGGTATCAGGTGGCAGTGGCTGGGCAAGGCGGGCGAGACCCGCGCTCCATGCCGTGGCGATGACGAGGATCGACAGGACCCAGCCCGGCAGAGCTGCAAACCGGCCCGGGCGATGAAAGATCAGCGGCAGGGCGGCGGCAAGCATGGTCAGGGCCGACAGGCCGATTGAGCCAAATGTGGCTGCGATCTGCGCAGCCGGAGTATTGATCCAGATATGGCCGGTCAGCGCCCAGGGCAGACCGGTGAATATCCAGCCCCGCAGCCAGTCCGACAGGACCATCAGCGCGGCAAAGGCCACCCCCTGACGGGGAAAGCCGGGGGCAATCCGCACTGCAAGCCATGCAGGAATGGTCCAGAAAAGTGCTGCGCCTGCCGCCATGAACAGCAAGGCAAAGGGGGCCATCCAGCCATAGACCTCGGGTTCAACGAGAAAGGGTTCGATGATCCAGAACATGGCAAGGGCAAAGTGCCCAAGCCCGGCTGCAAAGACCTGCAAGGCGGCCCATCGCGCGGTGTCTGCCGTTGCGACCTGCCGGCAGACAAGGGCCAATGCGATGACCGTCAGCGGCCACAATTCCCACGGCGCCTGACCCAGTGCCGCAAGCGCGCCAAGGCCTGCGTTGGCGGCAAGAGCGGCCCAGAACGCGCGTCGTGGCGAGGACATGAGGGCCGGACGGGCCATGATTTGGATCAGGTCGTGGTTGCCGTATCGTCCGGGTTCGGCGCGGTGGCTTCGGCAGGTTCCGCCTTGGCCCCAGCGTCAGTCCCGGTCCCGGGGGCGCTTGCCGGCTTGGTGCGGGGCTTGCGCGGCGCGCGCGGCTTGGCGGGTGCTTTGGTCGCAGGTTTCGCCCCGGATTGTTCCTCAGCCTTGTCAGCTGCCTTGGGCGCCGTCTTGCGCTTGCGCTTGGGCGCTGCCGCCGGTGCCGTCTCGGGGACGGTCTCGGCAGCTACATCGGTCGCCGGTTCGGGCGAAACTGTTTCGGCCCCCTGCACTTCGGCGGCTGCTTCGGGCGCAGGCTCTGCCTTGGCCTCAGCCTTGGGCGCGCGCGGTTTGCGCTTGCGGGCCGGTTTGGCAGGGGCAGGGACCTCGGCTTCAGGGGGGGTGGCTTCGGCGGTGGTAGCAGCTTCCTCTGCCGAAAGCGGCGTCGGGGCTGGGGCCGTAGCCTCGGGGGCAGGCGTCTCAGCCATCGGAGCGGTTTCGACCTTGCCATGGCTCACCGGTGCGACGGTTTCGGCCGGGGTGGCCTCGACCTGCTCGACCTGCGCGTCGATCGGGTCGCGGAAGGCAGGGCGGAAAATACGGGTCAGGAAGTCCGGGATATGATCCCCCATCCCGACTACCGGATGACGGTCCGTGCGCCGGTCGTGACGGTCATGGCGGTCGTGACGTTCTCCATGACGTTCACGCCGGTCATGGCGACGCTCGACGGGTTCGACGGGATGGGCCACAACCTGCACCTCTTCGACCGGGGCGGGGGGACGCTGTTCGCTGTCGTCACGACGGCCGCGGCGGTCGCGATCACGGTCGCGGCCACGATCCTTGCGACCATTTTCACGCGCCGGACGTGCCGGAGCCTGTGCGGCTGCGGAAAGCGTAAAGCCTTCGGGCAGGGACGCGCGCGGCAGGGCCTGTTTGACAAGCGCCTCAATCGCACCAAGCAGCTTTTCATCCGCAGGCGTCGAAATCGAGATCGCGGTGCCCTGACGGCCGGCCCGGCCAGTTCGGCCGATGCGGTGGACGTAGTCCTCGGCATGGCTCGGCAGGTCAAAGTTAAAGACGTGGCTGACTGCCGGAATATCAAGCCCGCGCGCCGCCACATCCGAGGCGACGAGGAAACGCAAAGTGCCGTCGCGGAAGCCATCGAGTGTCGCCATGCGGTGACGCTGGTCCAGATCGCCATGGATAGGCGCAGCGTCAAAGCCGTGCACCTTGAGCGATTTGGCGACAATATCCACGTCAGTCTTGCGGTTGCAGAAGATGATCGCGTTCTTGAGCCCCTCGCCTTCGGCGTGGATCAGGGCGCGCAGCAACTCGCGCTTTTGCTTGGCGGTCTGATCGCGGCGGGTGGGCGTCAGTTCGACGAGCTTTTGGGTGATCGTCTCGCTGGTGGTTGCCTGGCGCGCAACCTCGATCCGCTCGGGCAGATGCAGGAAGGTGTCGGTGATACGCTCGATCTCGGGCGCCATGGTGGCGCTGAAAAACAGCGTCTGCCGGGTAAAGGGCGTCAGCTGGAAGATACGCTCGATATCGGGGATGAAGCCCATGTCGAGCATCCGGTCGGCCTCATCGACGACCATGATCTCGACGCCCGTAAGCAACAGCTTGCCACGCTCAAAATGATCAAGCAGGCGGCCAGGGGTGGCGATCAGCACGTCCACGCCGCGGTCGATCAGCCGGTCCTGTTCCGCAAACGAAACACCGCCGATCAGCAGGGCCTTGGTCAGCCGGGTGTATTTGGCATAGATGTCAAAGTTCTCGGCCACCTGCGCGGCCAGTTCGCGCGTCGGGCACAGAACCAGACTGCGCGGCATACGCGCCCGCGCCCGGCCACGGCCAAGGCGGGTGATCGTCGGCAAAGTGAAGCTTGCGGTCTTGCCGGTGCCGGTCTGAGCAATGCCCAGCACGTCCCGCCCTTCGAGCGCAGGGGGAATCGCCCCGGCCTGAATCGGCGTCGGGGCCTCATAGCCTGCCTCGGCAATGGCTTTCAGAACCTTGGGGTCAAGCTTCAGATCAGAAAATTTGGTCATTCAGGGCTTTCGTATCAATGCGCGGACCATGCCGCGCCGTCCTTTGCGTCCATTGCCGCCCACCCGGTCACCGGGATGATCAGCCGTTCGGGACGCAATTTCCGCACGCCCCTCGCCTTGCCTGCCGGATGCAGACAGCGCGGGCCTAGCTGAAAACCTGCCCTTCGTCAATCTGATGCCGGTTTTTCGGTCATGCGTAGCTGCCTTGTCCCGGGCTCTGGCCCGGTTGACGGCCCCCATAACCAAGCGTTATCCCGGCCCGGACTTATGGATGGAAGCCATGAACCTATTCTCGGATATCCGCGCGCTGGTCCTTGATGCGCTGGCACAGATGGAACAGGCGGGCGAGCTGCCTTCGGGCCTCGACACCGCGAACGTGACGGTCGAGCCGCCTCGGGACCCGGCCCATGGCGATATGGCCACGAACGCTGCCATGGTGCTGGCCAAGCCCGCCGGAAAGAAGCCGCGCGAGATCGCCGAAACGCTGGCCGCGCGTCTGGGTGCCGATCCGCGCATTACCTCGGCCGAGGTGGCTGGGCCGGGATTTTTGAACCTGCGCCTTGCGCCCTCTGAATGGCAGGGTGTGATCCGCGCCGCGCTGAAGGTCGGGGCGGATTACGGCCGCTCGGACATGGGTAAGGGCAAACGGATCAACGTCGAATTCGTCAGCGCCAACCCGACCGGGCCGATGCACGTCGGCCATACCCGTGGCGCGGTCTTTGGTGATGCGCTGGCGGCGCTGCTGGATTTCTCGGGACATGATGTCACGCGCGAATACTATATCAATGATGGCGGGGCACAGGTCGATGTGCTGGCGCGTTCGGCCTATGAGCGTTACCGCGAGGCGAACGGCCTTGAGCCCGAGATCCGCGACGGACTTTACCCCGGCGACTATCTGATCGCGGTCGGCGAGGCGCTGAAAGAGAAATACGGCACAAGCCTGCTCGACAAGCCGGAATCCGAATGGCTGGCCGAGGTGCGTGAATTCGCTACCGACGCGATGATGCAGATGATCCGCGAGGATCTGGCGCTGCTCAATGTCCATATGGATGTGTTCTCAAGCGAAAAGGCGCTTTACGGCACTGGCCGGATCGAGGCTGCAATCGCGCGGCTGCGCGAAGCCGGCCTGATCTATGAGGGCGTGCTTGAGCCGCCAAAGGGCAAGACCCCCGAGGATTGGGAGCCGCGCGAACAAACCCTGTTCCGCTCGACCGCGCATGGTGACGATGTGGATCGCCCGGTCAAGAAATCGGACGGCAGCTGGACCTATTTCGCCCCGGACATTGCCTATCACTGGGACAAGATCGACCGCGGATTTGACGCGCTGATCGACGTGTTCGGCGCCGACCATGGCGGTTATGTCAAGCGTATGACCGCTGCCGTCAAGGCGCTGTCGAATGGCCGGGTGCCGCTGGATGTCAAGCTGATCCAGCTTGTGCGGCTGTTCAAGAACGGCGAGCCCTTCAAGATGTCCAAGCGCGCCGGGACCTTTGTCACCCTGCGCGATGTGGTCGAGCAGGCCGGCTCGGATGTCACCCGTTTCCACATGCTGACGCGCAAGAACGATGCGGCGCTGGATTTCGACTTTGACAAGGTGCTTGAGCAGTCCAAGGACAACCCGGTCTGGTACGTTCAATATGCCAGCGCCCGGGTGAACTCGGTCCTGAACAAGGCGGGCGAAATGGGCGTCGATACCTCGGACGCGGCGCTTTCGAAGGCGGATCTGGCGCAAATTTCGCATCCGGCCGAGCTGGATCTGGCCCGGAAAGTTGCAGAATGGCCACGCACGGTCGAAATCGCCGCCCGGGCGCATGAGCCGCATCGGGTCGCTTTCTTCCTCTACGATATCGCCTCTGCGCTGCATTCGCTGTGGAACCGCGGCAATGACGAACCGGCCCTGCGCTTTCTGCAGGACGGGGATTCGCAGGCGACCGCCGCGAAAATTGCCCTTGTACGGTCTGTCGGCGTTGTCATTTCGGCCGGCCTTGGTATCTTGGGAGTGACTCCGGCCAAGGAAATGCGCTGACACAGGCGCCCGGCCGGGGACGTAAAGATAAACGAGCAGCGTCGGAAAAACCGGCAGGCAGGCAGGAATGACGGTGGTAGATTTCCGCTCCTCGGGCGGGTTTGAAGGGGCGCAGCCTCGCGGGCTGTCGCATGACCATACCTATGCCGACGGGCATCAGGGTTATCAGGACGACTGGCAGGATGAGGGCTGGGATGATCATCGTTACCAGACCGAGGCCGATTCGCTGGTCGAAGCTCCGACACTTGTTGGACGCATTTCACGGCTGACCCATTATCTGGGCGCCCTCGTCTCGGTCGGGCTGATCGTGATGCTGGTGGTCTGGGGTTATAAGCTGGTGGTGCGCGATGTGTCCGGCGTGCCGGTGATCCGCGCCATCGAAGGCGAGGCCCGTACCGCGCCCGATAATCCGGGTGGCGAGCTGACTGACCGCATCGGGCTGGCCGTCAACACGGTTGCAGCCGGGACCGAGCCGGGACAGGTGGACCAGGTGGCGATCGCGCCGTCCTCGACCCCGCTTGGCGGTCAGGACGTGCCGATGGGCGAACTGGGCGCGACCGCGCAAGAGCCCTCGCATCCTCTTGATTTGCCGCTTGTTGATGAGCCGAGCCGCGTTATTGCGCGTCCCGACGGCGAAGTTGCCGAAGAGGCTGCGGCCAACGCTGTCGCCAATGCGGTTATCTCGGACGCTCCGGCTGCCGACGCGCCGGTGAATGAGGCTGTGACCGATCTGGCCGGGAATGAACCGCGCGATATCGCCATTACTACTGCATTGGCCGAGGCCTCTGCTGCGCCGTCCGCCGGTGCCATCGCGCAATCTGCCCGGCCTGCGCCGCGTCCGCGCCGCGTGGCTGCGGCGGCCCCGGTTGTCGCCAGCGACGCCGCCCCGGCTGCCGCTGCTGTGGAAAGCCGTCCGGCCGAGCAGCCGCAGACCCCGTCTGCAGCCCCGGTCAAGGTTGCCTCGGGTGCGCCGCTTGTGCAGATCGGCGCTTTTGACAGTGATGCGCTGGCGCGTGGCGAATGGAACCGCGTCTCGGGCAAGCTCTCGGCACTCTTTGCCGGCAAGGGCATGGTCGTGCAGGAGCATAAGGCCAATGGCCGCACCTTCTGGCGCCTGCGCGCCGCGGGCTTTGCCTCGCGAGACGAGGCACGGCGTTTCTGCGCCGCTCTGATTGCCGAGGGCGTGGACTGTATCCCTGCCTCGGCGAAGTAAGCCGATGCCGGGAGCCACCATCCTTGGCGGTATCGCCGGCCCGGACCTGAGCCGGGCCGAGCGCGATTTTTTCCGCGCAGCGAACCCTTGGGGCTTTATCCTGTTTGCGCGCAATGTCGATACGCCGGACCGCTTGCGCCGGCTGACGGCAGATCTGCGCGAGGCCGTGGGGCGTGATGCCCCGGTCCTGATTGATCAAGAGGGCGGCCGCGTCCAGCGTCTGCGGGCCCCGCACTGGACCGAATGGCCCGCGCCCCTGGATCAGGCAGGTCGGGGAGAACGCGCGATCTGGCTGCATCATTATCTGCTGGCACAGGAGCTGCGTGCCGTCGGTATTGATGCCGATTGCGCCCCGGTCCTGGACATTGCGCGCGAGGATACACATCCTTTCCTTAAAAACCGCTGTCTTGGTACGGATGCCGATACGGTGATCCGGCTGGGCCGGACGGCTGCCTCGGCCATGCTGGCTGCCGGGGTGTTGCCGGTCGTCAAACATATGCCGGGTCACGGTCGGGCTCGGGTCGATAGCCACAAGGACCTGCCGGTGGTCGAGGCGCCTCTGGACGAGCTGCGCCAGACTGATTTTGCGCCCTTCCGCGCCCTTGCTGACCTGCCGATGGCAATGACCGCGCATATCCGGTTTACAGCCATCGACGATGCGCCCGCCACTGCCTCTGCACCGGTGATCGAGGTGATCCGGCGCGAGATCGGCTTTGCCGGTCTGCTCATGTCCGATGATATCGGGATGCAGGCGCTGTCGGGCACGCTGGCCGGGCGTGCCGCTGCGGCTATGGCCGCCGGTTGCGATCTGGTCCTGTCCTGTAACGAGACGCTTGAGCAGATGGAGCAGGTCGTCGCGGCTGCCGGGGCGATGTCCCATCGTGCCGTTGAACGCGGCGAGGTGGCCCTGGCCTTGCGGCACGCACCTGCCGATCAGGATATCGCTGCGCTTCGCGCGGAACTGACCGCGCTTGGCGGGCTTGCGGCCTGATTGGTTGACTAAGGCGGGCCCATGACGGATTCTGCACGGGTTCCTTACCCGGAAGCGTCATGACCAAGGTGCCCTATCTGACCCCTGTGCCCGACCCTGATCCCGGGCCGGCACCACATCTGCCGGGGCTTGAGCCGCAGGCCGTGGCCGAGCGCCGTGCCGAAGAGGTGCTGGTCGTTGATGTCTCGGGCTTTGAAGGGCCGCTTGATCTTTTGCTGACCCTGTCACGGACGCAAAAGGTCGATCTGATGCAGATCTCGGTTCTGGAACTGGCCAACCAATATCTGTCCTTTGTCGATCAGGCCCGGGCGCTGCGTATAGAGCTGGCGGCTGATTATCTGGTCATGGCCGCATGGCTTGCCTATCTGAAATCTCGCCTTCTGCTACCCCCTGATCCCGAGGCCGAGGGTCCGAGCGCCGAGGAAATGGCCGCGCATCTGGCCTTTCAGCTTGAGCGGCTGAATGCGATGCGCGAGGCAGCGGCGCGGCTGATGACCCGCGATCGGCTGGGTCAGGACCGTTTCCCGCGCGGAGCCCCCGAGACCGTGGTGCAAAAGCGACGGGTCACCTGGCAGGCCGGGCTGATTGACCTGATGCGCGCCTATGCACGGCTGCGCACCCGTGACGAGTTCCGCCCCTATGCGTTTGACCGCCGCGATGTTCTGACGATGGAACAGGCTCTTGACCGTGTGCGTGGGCTGATCGGCTTTGCCGGTGACTGGACAGAGCTTGCTGCCTTTTTGCCAGCAGGGTGGGACGCCGATCCACAGCGCCGCCGCTCGGCCACCGCCGCAACATTTGCCGCGACGCTGGAGCTTGCCCGCCAGGGCGCGCTGGAGATCAGCCAGTCCGACACTTTTGCCCCAATCACTATCCGCAGGCGTCCCCAATGAGTCAGGACGATCAAGACCCAGATCAGAAGCGTTTTCCGCCACCGCCACTTGCCGAGCAGGAGCGTATGGTCGAAGCGATCCTTTTTGCCTCGGCCGAGCCGATGAGCCTGCGCGAGATTTCGACGCGCCTGCCCGCGGGCTGTGACGCAGGCGAGGCCCTGCAGGCACTTCGAACGCGCTATGAAGGGCGGGGGGTGCAGTTGGCGCGCGTCGGCGATTCCTGGGCGTTTCGCACCGCCGCCGATCTGGGCTTTCTGATGCAGGACAATGTGGTTGAAAGTCGTCGTCTGTCCCGTGCTGCGACCGAAACCCTTGCCATCATCGCCTATCACCAGCCCGTCACCCGGGCCGAGATCGAAGAGATTCGCGGCGTCGCAGTCAGTCGGGGCACTCTGGACCAGTTGATTGAACTTGGCTGGGTTCGCATCGGCCGCCGTCGTCAGACTCCGGGCAGGCCGGTGACTTTTGTTGTGACCGAAAGCTTTCTGGACCATTTCGGATTGGAAAGCGCCCGTGACCTGCCGGGGCTGGCTGAGCTGCGCGCCGCAGGTTTGCTGGATTCGCGCCCGCCCGGCGAGGCCGGGGCGCCGGGACTTTTCGACACCGAGCCTGAGGATGATGCCGAGGTTCTGGCCGAAGATTTATTCGAGGATGAGTGAGATGTTTAGGGTAACTTTATGAATTGGAACCAACTTATCAATATGCTGACGCGCATGTTTGGCAATCGTTTACTGAACTGGGGCGTCCGGCGGATGAATGCGCCGAAACCAGGTGAAAAGCGTACCGCTGAGCAGCGTCGCCGTGACAAGGCTGCGCGTGAGACAACGAAGCGCTTTCAACAGGTAACGCGGATCCTGCGGCGAATGCGGTAGCTTGGGCTCTGCCCCCGCCGCTGTCATGTGTCAAACCGGTGTCAAAAGATCTGAGCCTGTTTTTCGTGGCATCAGCTGGGAATAACCGATTGCAGAGGATTGCGGGCAGGGAGGCGTGATCTTCGGCGTCGGCGCGCCGTCGTTCGCGGTTCTCGGCCTCGCGGCGCAGATAGGTGCGCCGAGATATCGGAGATGCGCAGCTTTTGGGCGATCCGGGCAATGGACAGACCCTGCGCATGGGAATGGGCGGCAAGCCATGGCTTCGCGGGGGGGATGCGGCGGGACAGCGTGGCGAGGTTCGCGAACGCCTCGGCAGACTCGCGCCCGAACATCTGCACCAGCTCGTTGGTGTCGCGAGGGTTCTTGCCGATGTAAAGCTCGGCATCACCGAAGGCGAGAATGAAGCGAATCGCGCCCTCAAGCCCGGGGACCTGGACGAAAGGCGCGACCTGCGCCGTCACCGCAGCCTCGATCTCGGCAAAGGTCATGTGCGAAAGCCGCGCTTCGACAAAGGCGCGCAATTCGGAGTCCGAAGCGATCTTGCCCGGTCGGCCCGGACGATGCGCAGCCACATGCTGCAACAGGGCTTCATCAGGCGTTGAACTGGCGTTTTGTGTTTCTTTCGCGGTGGATCTGCGCTCCGGCCGCCCGTCACGGCCCGATCCGGTCAATCCAGAAGCGATCCGGGCTTGAGGCCCAGCTGCTCGCAGATCGCGATTTCCTCGGCCGAACGGATTGCCGCGCCGCCGTTTTGCGCAAATCCGGGCGGCATGGTCGATGTGGCCGCGGGCTGGAACAGATGCGCGGACAGCGGGATCGACTTCTCGATGAACAGATCGAAGCTCGGTTGGGCCGATATGCAGGAGGCCATCGCCCAGTCGCGCATAGCAGGCGAGAGATAGCCCCGAGCGAAAGCGTCATCGACCCGCGTTTTGGCGTTCTGTTCGCATAGCACGGCCTGTGCCTCATTGCGCTCGGTCAGGACCGCTCCGCCAGCACGAAGCGGGCCGGATCCGGTTCACCCTCCGCATAGCACGGTATCCGGTTTTCTTGCCCGAGGTCGCGCGCGATCATGTCCAGCTCGGCCAGCTGCGCGACGGCGCCTTTGGCCCCGTCGCCCGGCCCAGCATGTCGCGCAAGCGTTGCAGCAGGTCCAGAATGTCGGCTTTGCTGGCATCGGGTGCAAGCCCCAACGCCTCGGCCACGACCTGTGCGACGATGCTGGGGTTGTCACCGTCCTGGCGCTCGTCGGTAAGCGCAGTCAGGTGCAGCGCGGGCGCATGCACAAGACCTGCGCCCTTGATCATCGTAACCTTCCCGCCGGACTTGAGGTATTTGATCGCCGGGCTGAGATAGCGATATTCGCGGTTGGCGATCATCTCGCGGGCGCGCGGTCCATTCGATGCGGCCCCATATACCATCCGCCCGGCGCATCAGTTCCTTCACCCAACCAGCCGCCGGAACCGGACCATTCAGGCGGGCCTCGGGTCGGTCGTTCTTCGATCGGCAGATCGACCGCTCGCGCGCGGAAGGTGGCGATCAGCGCAGCGGGGTCCGAGTTGTCGAACACCCGCCCGTCGCGTGCGGCGAAGTGGCCAAGCGGCAAGAGATGAACTCATTCCGGGGCCTGGCCTTCGGCGGTCAGCGTCAGGTCAACGGCGAATTCGATAGGACGGCTCATGCCAGCGCCCGCGTCAAGGCTTCGTCCAGGCGAACCCATACACCCGAGGAATCCACGTCCTCGACCACCCCGGCGGGCGAGCGGGTGGCGCTGCCATCGGTCTTTGCCACCGTGCGATCATCCACGATAAAGCAGATCTATCGTTAACCGTTGAGTTTCCGCTTAACGATAGATCTGCGTAAAACCGTGCGCACCTTTTCAGCTAACCTATTGATTTTTCGTCGCCAGAATATACACGATTCCACGAAAAAGGCGACTTGCGTGCCGAAAGGCTCAAACTTTTTGACACTCACCCTTGCAACCCATTGATTTTACACGCTCGGTAAATCGCAGAGTCTCAAACCTCTTGTCACCTGTCAGCCGCGCGACTCCACCGGGATATTGGGGCACGAAAGAAGCAGAGGCGCATTCGGGCGTCGGGGAAGTCAAGCGAACTGCTTGGCCAGCTTAAGGCCCTGGCCTTGGTAGTTCGATGCGATTCCGGTGCCGTAAAGGCGTTCGGGGCGCGCTGCCATGCGTTCATAGACCAGGCGGCCGACGACCTGACCGTGCTCGAGCGCAAAGGGTGCTTCGTGGCAGCGTACCTCGAGCACGCCGCGCGCGCCTTTGCCAGCAGCGCCGTGGCCGAAGCCGGGGTCGAAGAACCCTGCATAATGAACCCGGAATTCACCCACCATGGCCAGATAAGGGGCCATTTCGGCGGCATAATCGGGCGGGATCGCCACTGCCTCACGGCTGACGAGGATGTAGAAGGCACCGGGGTCGAGGATCAGCTGGCCGTCTGTGGTGTGCAATTCATCCCAGAAATCGCGTGCTTGATAGGCACCGATGCGGTCAAGGTCGATGACACCGCTGTGGGGGCGGGCGCGATATCCGACCAGATCGCCTTGGGTGGGCCGCAGATCTACCGAGAAACCGAGACCGTCGTCGATCAGTGCCTCACCCGTTACCAGCGGCTCCTGCCTGTGCAGGTGATGCAATTCGGTATCGGAAAGAACCGCCTGGCCCTGTCGCAATCGCAGCTGGTTCAGGCGCATGCCCGGCCGGACCAGTACCGAGAAGCTGCGCGGGCAGATTTCGGCGTAAAGGGGGCCGTCATAGCCTTCGGCAAGGCGATCAAATTCGGTGCCTTCGTCAGTGACGAGCCGCGTCAGCAGATCGAGCCGCCCGGTTGAGCTTTTCGCATTGGCGACGGCATCGAGACCTTGGGGCAGGGACAGCCGCTCCATCAGCGGGACCAGATAGACGCAGCCTTTTTCAAGCACCGCACCGCCGGTCAGGTCCATGCGGTGCATTTCGAAATCCGCGAGCCGGTCGCTGACCTTGCGTCCGCGTCCAGCAAGGAATGAAGCGCGCAGCCGCCATGCGGTGCTGCCCAGGCGCAGATCAAGGCTTGCGGGCTGAATCTGTTCGGGCAGGATCGGCTGGTCAGCCGAGATCGCCCCGCTTTCGATCAGCTGGCGCAGGGCGGTATCGGGAAGGACTCCGTTCACGCAAAACCCCTTTGGCAAAAGGAAACGCCCATCCCCGGGTGGGGATGGGCGTTTTCGGAATGGTCGGGCCGGCGAGATTCGAACTCGCGGCCTTCCGCCCCCCAGACGGACGCGCTAACCAGGCTGCGCCACGGCCCGACGAGGGGCATATAGAGCGAAGCGG
>Ga0182743_1001928_pt1 | contig 19162 bp, 14 predicted proteins | sample eDN3rd30CKraftOP_FD_128522 | JGI IMG/M metagenome (GOLD analysis project Ga0182743, IMG submission 128522) | Enriched Organic Plus compost microbial communities from Emeryville, California, USA - eDNA 3rd pass 30_C Kraft OP (version 2) (version 2) ... | reverse complement strand
GCCAAGCGGCTCGACAACGCGCCGCTCGCCATCGTCGACAAGCGCCGTGACAAGCCCGGCCAGTCCGAAGTGATGAACATCATCGGCGAAGTGCAGGGCCGCCACTGCATTCTGATCGACGATATCGTCGATTCTGGCGGCACGCTGTGCAATGCGGCGCAGGCGCTGCTCGATGCCGGGGCGTCCAGTGTGGTGGCCTACATCACCCACGGGGTGCTGTCGGGCGCGGCGGTGCAGAAGGTGAACAATTCCGTGCTCAAGGAACTGGTCATCACCGACACGATTCTCGGCACCGATCCGACCAAGGATTCCGACCGTATCCGCATCCTTTCCATCGCGCCGCTGATCGGCGAGGCGATTCGCCGGATCGCGGACGAAAGCTCCGTTTCCAGCCTGTTCGACTGATCGGGCCGGGCGGTGAAACTCGACGCCGAAATCGCGCTGGCCCACCGTCTGGCCGATGCGGCGCGCGGGGCGATCCGCCCGTACTTCCGGGGCTCCGTTACCATCGAGCGGAAGGACGATGCCTCCCCGGTGACGCTGGCCGACCGTGAGGCGGAAGAGGCGATGCGCCGGATTCTCGCCGCCGAAATGCCCGCTGACGGAATCGTTGGCGAGGAATTCGGCATCAGCGAAGGCACGTCCGGCCGCCAATGGGTGCTCGATCCCATCGACGGGACGGCGGCTTTCCTCGCCGGGCGGCCGATTTTCGGCACGCTGATCGCGCTGATGATCGATGGGTTTCCGGTGTTGGGTGTGATCGACCAGGCGATCACCGAAGAACGCTGGCTGGGCACGGCCGGGCAACCAACCACGCTGAACGGCAGGCCGGTGCGCACCCGCGTGTGTCCCGATCTTTCCACGGCAACGATCGGCACCACCGGGCCGCACTATTTCGACGATCATGACGGCGATCATTTCATGGCGCTGGCGGCGAAAACCGATCACCGCCGGATGGTGATGGGCGGAGACTGCTACAATTACGCCACACTGGCGACGGGCCAGCTCGACATCGTTTGCGAAGCGGGGCTGAAACTGCACGATTTCGCGGCGCTGGTGCCCGTGGTCGAAGGCGCGGGCGGGGTGATGTGCGACTGGAACGGCGATCCGCTTCATGCCGGTTCCGATGGTCATGTTCTGGCGATCGGCGATCCGGCCCGGCTCGACGATGTGGTCGAAGCGCTGGCCTGCCATCATCATTGACCGGCCGAACCGCCGGTTTGCCAATCGGGGCAGGGCGCGATAGGCTGGTTCCGCATTCCGGGGGAAGGTTTCGCGATGGCGAAGCCGAACGCGTGAAAGCCTTGACGTAGCGCGATGAGTACCCCGTTCCTCCATTGTCTGGCGAACACGCTGCTGGCCAACATCGTGAATTTCACGGTGTGGTTCGCGGTGACGTTCTGGATTTTTCTGGAGACCCAATCGGTTCTCGCCACGGGGATGATCGCGGGCATTTATCTGGTGTTGACGGCCGCTTTTGCAATCTGGTTCGGCAGTCTGGTCGATCATCACCGCAAGAAGACGATGATGATGGTGTCGAGCCTCGCCTCGTTCCTGCTTTATGCCGCCGCGCTCGGCTTCTACGGCATCATGCCGGAAGGCAGCCGCACGTCCGTGGCATCGCCCGCGCTGTGGCTGTTCGTACTGATAACGATGCTGGGCGTGATCGCCGGCAACATCCGCAACATCGCTCTGCCGACTCTCGTAACCGCATTGATTCCGCCGGAGCGGCGCGACCGCGCCAACGGGCTGGTCGGCATGGTGACGGGGATCGGGTTCCTGCTGACTTCCGCGATCAGCGGCTTTCTGATCGCATGGGGCGGGATGGTGGCGACATTGGCTTTCGCTCTGGCGCTGACACTGGCCGCCTGCCTGCATCTGGCGCTGACGCCGCTGGAAGAACCCCGCGCCGAGCAGGAAGAGGGCGAACATAGGAAGATCGACATCGCGGGCACCGTGCGGGTCATCGGGGCGATTCCCGGCCTGTTCGCCCTGATCCTGTTTTCCGCGTTCAACAATTTCCTCGGCGGCGTGTTCATGGCGCTGATGGATGCCTATGGGCTGTCGCTGATGCGGGTGGAGGAATGGGGCCTGCTCTGGGCGGTGGTGTCCTGTGCGTTCATTCTCAGCGGCATGGTGATCGCCCGGACCGGGCTGGGCCGCAATCCGCTCAAGACGCTGATGCTCGTCAATCTGGCGATCTGGTCGGTCAGCGCGGTGTTCACGATCCAGTCGTCGATCCCCCTGCTGGCCGCGGGGTGCTTCATCTGGCTGTTCCTCGGCCCTTACGCGGAAGCGGCGGAGCAGACCGCGTTGCAGCAGGTCGTCCCCTACGAACGGCAAGGGCGGGTGTTCGGCTTCGCGCAGTCGGTGGAACAGGCGGCCTCGCCGTTGGTCGCTTTTCTGATCGGCCCGCTGACGCAACTGGTCTTCATCCCGCTGATGACGACCGGCGCTGGGGCCGAAGCCATTGGCGACTGGTACGGCACCGGGCCAGAGCGCGGGATCGCCATCGTGTTCACGATTTCGGGTGTGTTCGGGGTGGTGGCGACCGCGATCGCGTTCAATTCGCGCTATTACCGGCAACTGTCGGCCGCCTATGCGCGTGCCCAGGGCCAGGCGGTCTGAAGCGCGATTCTTTCCGCGTTCCGGCCCCCGGCGGGCATCTGCACGCTTGCCTTTGCCGCGATCCGGCTTTATGGGCGCGCCCTTCATAGACACGTATTTCACGGGCCCGCCTGGCTGAAAGGGCTGCCAGGGCTGGTCGGACGTGTCCCTGACCAAGGAGACGAAAATGCCCAAGCTCAAGACCAAGAGCGGTGTGAAGAAGCGCTTCAAGATCACCGCCACCGGCAAGGTGAAGCACGGCGTGGCCGGCAAGCGCCACCGCCTGATCAGCCATAACGGCAAGTATATCCGCCAGAACCGCGGCACCGACGTGATCTCCGACGCTGATGCGCGGGTGATCAAAAAGTGGGCGCCCTACGGGCTCAACTGAGACAGGAGTACTAGCCAATGCCTCGCATCAAACGTGGTGTAACCACCCGCACCAAGCACAAGCGGCTTCTGGATCAGGCCAAGGGTTATCGCGGCCGCCGCAAGAACACGATTCGCGTTGCGCGTCAGGCCGTCGAAAAGGCCGGCCAGTACGCCTATCGCGACCGCAAGGTTAAGAAGCGGAATTTCCGCGCCCTGTGGATCCAGCGCATCAACGCGGCTGTCCGCGCCGAAGGACTGACCTATTCGCAGTTCATCCACGGCACCAAGCTGGCCGGGATCGAACTGGACCGCAAGGTGATGGCCGATCTCGCCATGAACGAAGGCACGGCTTTCGCCGCGATCATCGCTCAGGCGAAGAAGGCTCTGCCGGCCTAAGCGGCGCCTTCGGGCAAGATAACGGAAAGGGCGCACGCGGCATGGCTGCGTGCGCCCTTTCCCTTTTCCGTGGTGCTATAACGCGCTAGTCTGGTATTTCCGTGAGTGGAGGTCGCGGAACAACAGGGTTTGTGGGGCTGATGTTTGCTGCATGACCGGGCAATGCGATATCGATGTGCGGTTCTTTCCTCCGCCGCCTGAGCTGCAAGGCTGCTTTTCGACTTTCTATCGCGCGACCTTCACCATGCACGGTGGCGGGCGGGTGCGCGATTATCTCCAGCCCGAATGGGCCAATCTGCGGTTCTTTTCCGGCGACACGCCCGATGCGCGGATGATCGATGGCGATCGGGTGACCGGCGCCCGCTTTACCGCCACCGGCCCCAGCGTCCGCCCCACCGAATTCCGTCTGGGGACAACGCGTATGTGGGGCGTGGGCCTGTTTCCGCTGGGCTGGGTGAAATTCATCTGCGTACCCGCGGTGGATCTCGCCAATGCGCTGGTCGATGGTGAAAAGCATCCCGCCTACACCAGCTTCGCGCATCTGTCGGAAAGCCTGTTCGATGGCGATGCCGACGATGAACGCGAATACCGCCGGATCATCGATTGCTTCCTCGCGCTGAACCGCCCCCATGCCGATGAGGATCGGATCACTGCCGTTCACGCCGCGCTGGTCGATCCGACGTTGCGCAGCGTTGCCGAACTGGTGGAACGGTCCGGTCTGAATGCCCGCACGCTCGAACGGCTATGCCGCCGCGCTTTCGGTTTCGCGCCCAAGCTGTTGCTGCGCCGCCAGCGGGTGATGCGCAGCCTGGCGGCTTTCATGCTGCGCAAGAGCGGGAACTGGTCGGACGTGATCGATCATCACTACCACGATCAGGCGCATTTCGTCCGCGATTTCCGCGCATTCATGCATATGAGCCCACGCGAATACGCCGGGCTCGATCACCCGATTCTGACCGCGTTCATGCCCGAACGGGTGCGGATCTGGGGGTCGCCCGCGCAAACGCTGGACCGGCCCACCAAATAGGCGCACCGGCCACCACGGCTCCCGTTGCGGATTTGCCGTGCAGGCCCTAGGGAGCAGGCCGCCATGGCAACCAATCCGCTGAGGAGTAGAAGGTGACGATCGAGACGATGGGCAGCGAAGCGTTGCAACGCATCGCCGCGGCCGGGGATGCAGCCGCGCTGGAAAGCCTGCGGGTTGAATTCCTGGGCAAGCAGGGCAGCATTTCGGCCCTGCTCAAGACGCTCGGCAAGATGTCGCCGGAAGAGCGCCAGAATGAAGGGCCGAAAATCCACGCCCTGCGCGAAAGCGTGCAGACCGCGCTGACCGAACGCAAGACGGCGCTGGAATCGGCGGTGCTCGAAGCCAAGCTGGCGAGCGAGACGCTCGATCTGACGCTGCCCGCGCCAGAGGCGCCCATCGGATCTGTCCACCCGGTCTCGCAGGTTATGGACGAGCTTGCCGAAATCTTCGCCGATATGGGCTTCGCCGTCGCCACCGGGCCGGAGATCGAGGACGACTGGCACAATTTCACCGCGCTCAACATGCCGGAAAGCCACCCGGCGCGGGCGATGCACGATACGTTCTATTTCCCCGACGAAGGCCCGAACGGCGGCCGGATGCTGCTGCGCACGCACACCAGCCCGGTGCAGGTGCGCAGCATGAAAGCCGTTGCCGAAAGGCATGGCGGCGGCGCGCCCATCCGCATCATCGCCCCGGGCCGCGTCTATCGCAGCGACAGCGACGCCACCCACACGCCGATGTTCCATCAGGTGGAAGGGCTGGTGATCGACAAGGGCATTCACCTCGGACACTTGAAATGGACGCTGGAAACTTTCCTCAAGGCGTTCTTCGAGCGGGACGATATCGTGCTGCGCCTGCGCCCGTCCTACTTCCCGTTCACCGAACCTTCGGTGGAAGTCGATGTCGGCTTCGCGGTTGAAACCGGGCCGGATGGCAAGGCGCGCCGCGTGCTGGGCGGCAGCGGCGATGCGCCGGGGCACGGGTGGATGGAACTGCTCGGCTCCGGCATGGTCAACCGCCGGGTGATCGCGATGTCGGGGCTCGATCCCGATGAATGGCAGGGCTTTGCCTTCGGCGTGGGCGTCGACCGCCTCGCCATGCTGAAATACGGGATGGACGATTTGCGCGCTTTCTTCGACGGCGATGTTCGCTGGCTCAAGCATTACGGCTTTTCCGCTTTCGATCAGCCGACCCTTTCGGGCGGGGTGGGAGCACGCGCATGAAATTCTCGCTGACCTGGCTCAAGCAGTACCTCGATACCGATGCCGATGCGGCGGCGATTTCGGCCAAGCTCAATGCCATCGGCATCGAAGTGGAAGGGATCGAGAATCCGGCCGAGAAGCTCGCCGGTTTCCGCGTGGCCAAAGTGCTGACCGCTCGGCCCCATCCGGATGCGGACAAGCTGCAGGTGCTCACTGTCGATACGGGCGAGGGCGATCCGTTGCAGGTCGTCTGCGGGGCGGCCAATGCCCGCGCGGGGCTCGTCGGCGTGCTCGGCATGGCGGGCGCGGTGGTTCCGGCCAACGGGCTGCAATTGCGCAAGTCGGCCATTCGCGGCGTCGAATCCAACGGCATGATGTGTTCCACCCGCGAACTGGAACTGGGCGACGATCACGAAGGGATCATCGAACTGCCGGAAGATGCGCCCGTCGGTACGCCGGTGGCGGACTATTTCGGCACCGCGCCGATATTCGACGTGGCGATCACCCCCAACCGCCCCGATTGCATGGGCGTGTACGGGATTGCGCGCGATCTGGCGGCGGCGGGCCTCGGCACGTTGAAGCCGTTGGCGATCGCGCCGGTCGCGGGCAGCTTCCCTTGCCCGGTGGAAATCCGCACTGACGATGCCGAAGGGTGCCCGGCGTTCCATGGCCGGGTGGTGCGCGGCGTTACCAACGGCGCTTCGCCCGAATGGATGCAGGATGCCCTGCGTGCGGCGGGCCAGCGGCCGATTTCGGCGCTGGTCGACATCACCAACTATGTGATGCTGGCGTTCGGCCGCCCGGCCCATGCCTATGACCTTGCCAGGCTGCACGGCGCCGTGGTGGCGCGCCGCGCGAGCGATGGCGAGGAACTGCTGGCGCTCAACGAGAAGACATACACACTCGATACCGGGATGACGGTAATCGCGGACGATACCCGCGCACTGGGCATTGGCGGGATCATGGGCGGCGAAGGCTCTGGCTGTTCGGAAGAGACGCGCGATGTCCTGCTCGAAATCGCCTATTTCGATCCCGAACGGATCGGCGCGACGGGGCGCAAGCTGGGGCTGACCAGCGATTCGCGCAGCCGGTTTGAACGCGGAGTCGATCCGGCATTCATGGATCCTGCGCTCGATCTGCTGACCGGGCTGGTGCTGGAAATCTGCGGCGGCGAAGCATCGGCAGCGGCGCGTGCGGGCCAGCTTCCGCTCGCCGCGAAGACCGTCGCTTACGATCCCGCGCTGGCGGAGACACTGGGCGGCGTGGCCATCCCGGCCCAGGAGCAGAAGCGGATTCTCGCCGCGCTCGGCTTCATGGCGGATGACGCGTGGCAAGTTGCGGTGCCGACATGGCGCCCCGATATCGATGGCGCGCCCGACATTGTCGAGGAAGTCGTCCGTATCCATGGGCTGGACAATATCGCCAGCGTCGCCCTGCCGCGCGCCGATGGCGTGGCGCAGCCGACCGCAACCCCGGCACAGAAGCTCGAACGCCGGCTGCGCCGCGCGGCCGCTGCGCGCGGGCTGAACGAGGCGATCACCTGGTCATTCATTTCGGAACGGGAAGCGGATGCCGTCGGCGGTGGGCGCTGGGTGCTGGAAAACCCGATCAGCGAAGATCTCAAAGTCATGCGGCCTTCGTTGCTCCCAGGTATGCTTTCCGCCGTGCGCCGCAATCTCGATCGCGGCGCGACTTCGGTGCGCCTGTTCGAGATTGGCCGGCGTTATCTAGGGGATGGGGAGCATCCCTCGCTCGTCCTCGTCCTGGCGGGCGAGCGTGAGCCGCGCGGTTGGGCCACGGGCAAAGGGCGCAATTTCGATGCGTTCGACGCCAAGGCGATCTGTCTCGATCTGCTGCGCGAAGCCGGTGCGCCGGTCGACAATCTGATGGTGATGGGCGAGGCGGGCGCATTCTACCACCCCGGTCAGTCGGCAACATTGCGCCTCGGCCCCAAGAACCGGATCGCCAGCTTCGGCATGCTGCACCCGCGCACGCTCGCCGCGTTCGATATCGATGTTCCGGTGGTTGCGGCTGGCATTCACCTCGATGCGATCCCGGTCAGGAAGGGCGGCTTTGCCCGTACCGCTTATGCGCCGCCCGCGTTGCAGGCCGTGACGCGCGATTTCGCGTTTCTCGTCGATGCCGCGCTTCCGGCGGGCGATCTGCTGCGCAGCGTGAAAGGCGCGGACAAGGCGAATATCGTCGACGCGCGTGTGTTCGACGATTTCCGTGGGGCAGGCGTGCCCGAAGGCAAGAAATCGCTCGCCATCGAAGTCACGCTGCAGCCCGGCGCGAAAAGCTATGTCGACGAAGAGCTGAAAGCGATTGCCGACAAAGTGGTTGCCGCCGCTGCCAAGCAGGGCGCCGAGCTTCGCGGGTGACCGGGTGGGGAGCGGCCTTTGCCGCTTCCGATCCTGCCGCCAGATGTCGATGGTGATGGACGCGCGGCGCTATCGCCGCTAACCGCGCGCGCCATGAGCAATGCCCCGATTTCCAACCGCCGCACGTTTGCGATCATCTCGCACCCCGACGCGGGCAAGACCACGCTGACCGAAAAGTTGCTGTTGCAGGGCGGGGCGATCCACCTCGCGGGCGAGGTCAAAGCGCGCGGACAGGCGCGGCGGGCGCGGTCGGACTGGATGAAGATCGAACAGCAACGCGGCATTTCCGTCACCAGTTCGGTAATGACGTTCGAACGGGACGGGGTGACGTTCAATCTGCTCGACACGCCGGGGCACGAGGATTTCTCCGAAGATACTTATCGCACGCTCACCGCCGTCGATTCGGCGATCATGGTGATCGACGCGGCCAAGGGGATCGAGCCGCAGACGCGCAAGCTGTTCGAAGTTTGCCGCTTGCGTTCGGTGCCGATCATCACCTTCGTCAACAAGGTCGACCGCGAAGGGCGTAGCCCTTTCGAGACGCTGGACGAAGTGGCCGATGCGCTGGCGCTCGACGTTTCGCCGCAGAGTTGGCCGGTGGGCATGGGCGGTCTGTTCGAAGGCATTCTCGATTTCGCCAGCGGCGCGGTCAGCCGCCCCGAGGGCGACAGCAAGGAATTCCTCGGCCGGCGTGACGAAGCGCCGGTGCTGCCGGAGGATATCGCGGAAGAAGCGGAGCTGGCGCGGGCAGGCTATCCCGAATTCGATCTCGAAGCCTATCGCCATGGCGATCTGACGCCGGTGTTTTTCGGATCGGCGCTCAAGAATTTCGGCGTCACCGAATTGATCGATGCGATTGCCCGCTTCGCTCCGCCCCCGCGCCCACAGCCGAGCGAGGCAGGCGCAATCGCACCCGATCGCAACGAGGTGACCGGCTTCATCTTCAAAGTGCAGGCCAATATGGATCCGCAGCACCGCGATCGGATCGCGTTCATGCGGATGGTGTCCGGCACTTTCAAGCGCGGCATGAAGCTGACGCCTTCGGGGCTGGGCAAACCGATCGCCGTCCATTCGCCGATCCTGTTTTTCGCGCAGGACCGCGAAATTGCCGACACGGCGGAAGCGGGCGATATCATCGGCATCCCCAACCATGGCACTCTGCGGGTGGGGGATACGCTGAGCGAGAAGAACACCGTCCGCTTCACCGGTCTGCCCAATTTCGCGCCGGAAATCCTGCGCCGCGTGGTGCTGAAAGACCCGACCAAGACCAAGCAATTGCGCAAGGCGCTGGATGACCTGTCCGAGGAAGGGGTGATCCAGGTGTTCTATCCGGAACTGGGCGGGCAATGGATCGTCGGCGTGGTCGGCCAGCTTCAACTCGATGTGCTCGTCTCGCGGCTGGAGGCGGAATACAAGGTCGAAGCGGTGCTGGAAGCGGCGCCTTTCGATACCGCGCGCTGGCTCAAAGGCGATGAAAAGGCGATTGAAGGCTTTGCCCAGTTCAATCGCGCCAATCTGGCCAGGGATCGCGATGGCGATCCGGTGTTCCTTGCCCGTTCGGCCTGGGATGTCGGTTATCAGCAGGAAAAAAATCCGGATATTGCCTTCAACGCGACGAAGGAACGTTGAAGGCGTCCCCGGCTGAACCTACCTCTTCACCGTGGAACTGACTTTCGCCAGCTACAACATCCGCAAATCCATCGGACTTGATCGCCGCCGCGATCCCGAACGCATTCTCGCCATTCTGAACGAGATCGGTGCCGATGTGGTGGCGCTGCAGGAGGCGGACCGGCGCTTCGGCCAGCGCCCGACCACGTTGCCCCGGCAATTGCTCGAAGAACATCACTGGCAGATCGCCCCGGTCGCGCTGCGCCCGCTCAGCATCGGCTGGCATGGCAATGCGCTGCTGGTGCGGCGGGGGATCGACATTCTCGACGCGCAGCCGCTCGCGCTGCCGACGCTGGAACCGCGCGGGGCCGTGCGTGTCGATCTCGGCGTGGGCAACAAGCGCATGCGGGTGGTGGGAATGCATCTCGATCTTTCGGGGCTGCGCCGCCGCCATCAGGTGCAGGCGGTGCTGGGGCAGATCGGGGAATGTGCGGATCGGTGTCCCACGGTGCTTATGGGCGATTTCAACGAATGGTCGGTAAAAGGCGGGGCCTTGCGCGCTTTCGATGGCGACTGGCGGGTGCTGGCCCCCGGGCGGAGCTTTCCGGCGCGCCAGCCTGTCGCTCAGCTTGACCGGATCGTGGTTTCGGCGGACTGGCGCTGCGAAGGGCATGGCGTGCATCACAGTGCGCTGGCGGCGCGCGGGTCCGACCATCTGCCCGTCTGGGCACGCCTTGGGCTCTGACATCTTCTCTGCCTAAATTTTAGGCAGATGCTCGCATGATGAACAGGATGCCTGCCAGCGCCATGGCGGGCTCCCACATTCCTCCTTATTTTTCGGCCAGCGCAAAAATTGGCACGGTCCTTGCTTGGAATAGTTGCTGCCGGTGTTTTCCGGCCAACTATCGGGGGTCAAGGATGAAATTCATCATTGCCATTATCAAACCATTCAAGCTCGACGAGGTGCGCGAAGCGCTCAGCGTTATCGGTGTGGCGGGCATGACCGTGTCCGAGGTCAAGGGGTTCGGCCGCCAGAAAGGGCAGACCGAAATCTACCGGGGCGCTGAATACGCCACCAACATGCTGCCCAAGGTGAAGCTGGAAATCGCCACGTCCGACGCGCTTGCGCCGCAGATCGTCGAAACCATCCAGCAATCCGCCGGAACGGATTCGATCGGGGACGGCAAGATCTTCGTGTTCGATCTCGTCTCGGCCACCCGCATCCGCACCGCCGAAACCGGCGACATGGCGCTGTGAGCGGCGCTGTTCTCGTGAGGGGTAACTCTATGATCCGCAACTATCTCGGCGGTGCGGGCGCGGTCTGCGCGTCGCTGTTCGCCGCCACTTCCGCCTGGGCGCAGGAGGCCGCCGCCGCTGCCGCGCCTGCCGCCGCCGTGCCCAATCCCGGCAACAACGCCTGGATGATGACGGCCACCGTCCTCGTCCTCCTGATGATCCTTCCGGGCCTCGCGCTGTTCTACGGCGGCATGGCCCGTTCCAAGAACATGCTGTCGACGATGACTCAGGTCGGTGCGACCGCGGCTCTGGCCATGCTGGTCTGGGTCACCTGGGGTTACGGCATGGCTTTCGGGCCTGAAGGCAACCAGTTCATCAGCTGGGGCAAGTTCTTCCTTGCCGGGGTCACCCCGGATTCGACCGTCGCGACATTCACGGACGAAGTCATCTCGGAATATGTCTTCATCTCCTTCCAGATGACCTTCGCGGCCATCACCTCGGCTCTGGTGCTGGGCGCGGTAGTCGAACGGATGAAGTTCTCGGCGGTGATGGTGTTCATGCCGGTGTGGCTGACGATCGTCTATTTCCCCATCGCCCACATGGTGTGGGAAGGCCGCGGGGTGTTCTTCGCCATGGGCGCGCTCGATTTCGCGGGTGGCACCGTGGTGCACATCAACGCGGGCGTGTCGGCTCTCGTCGCGGCGGTCATGCTCGGCAAGCGCCGTGGCTATCCCACCGAACCGATGCCGCCGCACAGCCTGACGCTGACGATGGTCGGCACCGGCCTGCTGTGGGTGGGCTGGTTCGGCTTCAACGCCGGTTCGGCGCTCGAAGCCAACGGCTCGGCTGCGCTTGCCATGGTCAACACATTCGTCGCCACGGCGGCAGGCGGTCTCGTCTGGATGCTGACCGAACGCCTGATGGGCCACAAGGGCTCGGCGCTGGGCTTCTGTTCGGGTGTCATCGCCGGTCTGGTCGCCGTCACTCCGGCAGCGGGTAACGCGGGGCCGTTTGGCGCGATCGTGCTGGCTTCGATTGCTTCGGCGGTCTGCTTCTTCGCGGTCGCCAAGCTCAAGCCCGCCCTCGGGTATGACGATTCGCTCGACGCCTTCGGCATTCACGGCGTGGGCGGCATCGTCGGCGCCATCGGCACCGGTATCGTCTTCGCGCCGATGTTCGGCGGCCCGGGCGATGCGGACTTCGCCATCGGCCCGCAGGTGCTGACGCAGCTCTTCACCGTGGCCACCACGATCGTCATCTCGACGGTCGGCACGGCCATCGCGATCACTGTTGCCAAGCTGGTCACCGGCCTGCGCGTCTCGCCCGATGTGGAAGTCGAAGGGCTCGACATCGGCGAACATGGGGAGCGCGCCTACAACTGATCCACAAGCTTGGTGGGGTCGGGGCCCTCCTCACTCTCCCCCCGGTCTCACCTCCCATCGTTCCTCCTGCGAACGAAACCTGATGGGCCGGAGCCAGCCGCTCCGGCCCCTTTTTTATTGCGCCGGGGCACAACATGATTCGCCAGCGGCAATCGTGGGGAAGGGAAAGCCCATCGCGCCGTTGCGTCTGGGTGACTGAATCGCAAATCGCAGGCCCAACCCCATCGAAAATGGAGCGAAAAAGCCGCGCGGCAAGGCCTTCACGGCCCCGTCTGTTGCAGAAAAGCAACCCCTTCCCGCGTGAAACGGGCCCGGAAAAGCGCCGAAAACCGCATCGCCGTTCGTCGCCAGCCAAAGGGCGCTGGTCGCCCGTTTGGGATGGTGGATATCCCCGAACCCTAGGATTTGCGGGAAAAACACCAAATGCGGCGCTCTGATCCGCCAGAGCGGCACCGCCATCGGCATCGTGCGCGCAATCCACACTGCAATTTTTTACAGCGGAAACATTCGATTGGAAATGGACATCACTTGCCACAGCCTATATGGCGTCGCGTCAGGAACGGTGAAACCGGCGTGCAATGCGTTGGCCAGCGTACCGTAAAACAGAATTTTTGCTTCCCGAACGGGGGGCAGGAACGTTATACATGTCCCCGTGTTTTTGGGGTCTGTTTATGAGGGAGCTATTCTAATGAATCGCAGAGTGCAGCATTTGCTGAGCGCTGGTGCTTCGGTACTGGCAATCGGTGTGGGCGCGGTTGCCGCGCAGGCGGCGACAGTCCCCGGTGGGGCAATCGCCGTGGGTGCGGGCGTTGCCGGGGTGTGGGACGATTCCTACGCGTTGACGGACACGGACCCCAACACCCTTAAGCAAGATACCATCGTGACGGGTGTTGACAATGCGTCGGATACCGGCGTTTTCGTTGGTGCGCTGGTGAACAGCCCGGCGACCGGTCAGATCGTTTACATCGCTAACTTGCCTAACCCCGGTAACGTCGGCAACATTGTTTACACCAATCCTAAGGATGGCAGCTTCACCGTTCAAGCAGTTGCCACCAGCGACTACAGCGGGGCTCCCCTGCCAGCCACTGGCAATGCTGCTGCCGCTGCTGCCGTTTTGGGCGCGGCCAATCAGGTCGTCTTCGCTAACGGTTCGGCGACCGCTTCGGTTGATAACGCTGGAACGCTGGGTGTCATTGCTGACGCGTCGGCTACGTCTCAGGGTGCTGCGACGGACGCGGCTGCTTTCGCGAACGTGACGTCGGCGGTTCGTCAGCACGCTTGGGCGGCTACCAAGGACGCCACGACAAAGGTTGCCAACACTGGCACATTGTCGGTGGCTTCGACCGCTGAGGCGACTGGTGTGGATGATGGCCTTGCCGTCGCAACCCTGACTCACGGTGTTGAGCAGTTTGCTTGGGCTACCGGCCCGGCTGTTCCTTCGACCACGACCAACCCCGCTTATGTTCCGGCGGCTTCGGTTGAACTCACCAATGGTGCGGATGCGACGATCGATCTTTCCGCTGGCGCAACTGCGACGGGTGCAAACGCTGGCGCAGCGGCATTCCTTACGGGCGGCATTTATCAGAGTGCTCTGGCTATTAACGGAACGACCGATTTGTCGGTCGTGAATAGCGGTTCGCTTAATATCAATGCTGATGCCGTTGCTGGCGGGGCTAGCGTCTCGTCCACCACGGCGACGGCGATGGCGGTGAATCTTGGTGGCATCATTCAGGGCGATTTGATCCCGGATATTGTGACTACGGGAAGCCTGCCGACATCGGTTGATCCGGATACGGCCCAGGACGCTGTCTATAGCATCACCAACGATGGCGATGCCACGTTTGGTGCAACGGCTACCGCAACGGCGACCAATGCGCCGGGCGGTCAAGCAAACGCGATTGCAGCCTCGGCTGCCATCGCGCAGGGCACGAAGGCGGATAACGTTTCGCTTGATGTGACCAATTCGGCTGACGCCACGTTCTCGGTGCCGGTCACGGCCACTGCGGCTGCCGATGAAGCAAACGCGATTGGCATCGGCGTCGGCAGCATCCAGGGTGCATACGCATCCGGTACGCCGGTTCCGACGACGGACCCCGATCATGGGATCGCGAACGTCGCGTTCACCAACGAGGGATCGTTCGACGTTGCTGTTGAAACGACTGCTACTGGCGTGACCGATGCTAGCGCACTTGGCGTCGCCGTTGGCAGCGTTCAGATCGGCTACGGCGAAAATACGACCGGCGTTGTCAGTTTCGACAACACAGGCGACTATTCGGTCTCCGCAACTTCGAAGGCGAGTGCCTCCGACGCGGTTGCCGGTAACTCGACTGCGCTGGCCGGTGCTGTTGGCTATGTTGGCATTGCCAACAACCAGTCCATTAATGTGACCAACGGCGGTGATTTCATCGTTCTCGCTGACGCGGAAGCAGGCAATGGTGCCGGTGCCGGTGCTGCCGGGATCGTCACGGTCGGTATCAGCGGCGGCAGCGTCGTTGACAACACGCCGGTCACCGTCACTAACGAAGCTGGTGGCCTGATTGATGTCACCGCGCGTGCGATCGACACCAACATCCCGACTGCTGGTTCGTCGGAGAGTGGGGCGATTGCCGGTGGCGTTGTGCTGATGGGTGAAGTCGGTACCGCTGAAGTGAACAACAGCGGCACGATCATGACCAGCGCGATCACCAACGGTGGCCCGGGCGCTGCTTATGGCATCGCGTTCCTTGGCGCCAATGCCGATCTCGCAACAGACGTTGCCACCATCAACAACGATGGCGGCACGATCATCGCTCGCGTCAGCGACGATGATGGCGCAACGTGGGGTTGGGGTACGGCGATCGATACCCGGGGCCTTACTGGTCCGGTTGGTAGCACGGCTGAGGTCAATCTGACCGGGGCAGGCTCGATTTACGGTAACATCGATATTCGTCCTGAAGACTCTATCAATGTGTCGGCTGGCGAAACCCAGTTCAACGGTATCGTCAACAGTGATGGGGCGCTGAACGGTTCGCTCACCATTGCGAACGGTGGCACGCTGTACTTGCGGGACACGCCGGAAGGCGCCACGGTGGGCGGTGTTAGCCTGCCTGGGTACAACGGTGCGTCGAAGGTCAATGTCGATCACTTCAGCAATGCGGGTGGTGGCGTTCTCGCCATAGAAGCGCCGAACTATCGTTCGCAGAACTTGGCTGGTACGCCTGCTGGCAGCAACATCGTCTACGGCGAATACCCGCAGGTCTTCGCTAACACAGCCGATCTGACCGGCGGTGTGCTCGAACTGCGTCCGTCGAGCGGCAACGACAATGGCCTTTACAGCAATTCGTATGAATTGAACGATGTCATCGTCGCCAACACGATCACGGGCACGCTGGCTCCGGTCCGCTCTCGCTCGGTTCTGCTCAACGCGACGGCTCACCAGGACGATCTGATCGGTGCAACCCAGACGGCTGGGGCGCAGGATACGATTGACGTCGTCATCTCTCGCGTTGCTTTCAACGCGGTTGCTGGTCTCGACCGTAACGAAACTTCGGTCGCTACGGCTATCGAAAGCACCTACACCCCGAACCAGTCGACGGCTGCGGGGACTTACGGCAGCGTTCTTGCCGATCTGTTCAAGATCGACAACGCGGTCAACTACGCCAACGCGCTCGAACAGCTCGCAGCAACCCAGTACGCTGGCTACCTGCGTTCGGCCACGATGGCTGGTTCGCGCTTCAACAGCCTGATCTACGATATGGCTGAATGCGGTAAGGGTTCGATCACCAACGAACTCTGCCGTTCGGAAAGCGGCGGTCCGCGTCTGTGGATCACGGGCAACTACGGCCACGTGAGCACCGATGGCGACAACGAAGCAGCGGGCTTCAAGGCTGAGCAGTACTGGATTGCTGCAGGTCTCGACTTCGCTGTGAGCCCGAACTTTGTCCTGGGTGTTGCCGGTGGCTACATCGAGAACAACAACAAGTTCAAGGCGAACGAATACGGTGACCGCTTCGGTGATCGTATCAAGTCGAACGGCTGGCAGGCCGGTATCTACGGCAACTACGACACGGGTTCGTTCTACGTGAAGGGTGCCGTCAGCTACTCGGATCTCGATGGCGACTCGCGTCGTACGGTCGATTTCTCGGGCCTGGGTGCGGGCTATGCCGGCGCTCCGACCATGAGCACGGGCGGTCTCATCACTAGTGATGCAGATGTGAACGTCTGGGCCGCTGGTGCTGAAGCTGGTGTTCGTTTCCCGCTGAGCGAGAACGCCACCATCACGCCGTATGCCTCGCTTGACTATGCGCACGCGAAGATGAAGCGCTTCAACGAAGAAACCGACGATGTTGGTGCCCGGGGCGCTCTGCTCTCGGTCCGCGGCAGCGACGAATTCTTCGCCAGCGAACTCGGCCTCGAACTGGCCGCTCAGTGGGGCAACATCTCGCCTTACATCCGCGGTGGCTGGCAGCATAACTTCGGCGACAAGCGCGCCAAGTTCACGGGTGCATTCCTCAATGCCCCGGCTGGCACGAGCTTCGATGTTGTGTCCGAACGCTTCGCAGCGGATGCGGGTGTTGCCGAAGTCGGTTTGGCTGCTCAGTTCAGCCCGAACTTCAACGCGCACCTCGGCTACCAGGGCCGGTTCTCGAGCGATGTCACCGAACACACCGGTGGTCTGACCTTGAGCTACCTGTTCGGTGGTGCGGCTCCGGCTGAACCGGTTGCTCCGCCGCCGCCGCCCCCGCCGCCGCCCCCGCCGCCCCCGCCGCCGCAGGTGGTCTGCAACAAGGGTCCGTACATCGTCTTCTTCGATTGGGATAAGGCGAACATCACCCCTGAAGCAGCAACCATTCTCGACAGCGCTGTGACGGCTTACGGCAACTGCGATGTGGTTCCGATCATGCTGGCCGGTTACACCGACCGTTCGGGCACGGAACGCTACAACATGGGTCTGTCGGCTCGTCGTAACACCTCGGTGCGCGACTACCTGACCTCGAAGGGCATCCCGGGCGAGCGCATCAGCAGCCAGGCCTTCGGTGAAGCCAACCCGCGTGTTCCGACCGCCGACGGCGTTCGCGAACTCCAGAACCGCCGGGTGGAAATCACCTACGGTCCGGGCTCGGGCAACTAAGCCTGATCCTGACCTGACGGTCCAAACAAAGGGGGCCGGGAGTTATTCTCCCGGCCCGTTTTGCATGTTCGTTCTGGACAAGATCGATAGCAGCCTGTCGAGGGCGACATCGCGCCACAGCGCTTCGATCCGCGGACAATTCGCCTGAGGACCGGTGCTGACCCATTGCTTGATGCGCGCTGACTCCTCCGGGCCGCGAGGCTTGGGATTATGGCAGGTGCTAACAGTCTGCCTGTTATGGGCAGGGGGCTTTCCAAACCTCGGCGGTTCCAATCTTACTGTCTTGGAAGCGGGTAAGCGCTGCACGAATAGGATGTGCGGAATCAGCGCCCGTTCCGCACCGACGTACGGTTGCTTACATCGAGTAGGTGCTCGCAGTGCCTGTATCGGGCATCGCTGCATCCCCCTACTGCGCCTGTGCAGGTGTCCAACCAATTATCCGCGTGCTGCACATGAACAAAGCTGTCACAGTCACTCGGTTCTCGTAACCGGATTATGCTTCGCTATTGAGCTTTTGTGTGGCCGACAAGCGTGGAATGCAACCAGCTTCAACTTACGCGATAGCGTTTCGCGGGTAGAGGAGTGCGCCGGTTTGTCGGAATACGGCGCATGTGCAGAGTTGAACGCTTCACGCTGCGGTTTGGAAGACAGTTTCCCTGAGGATTGGCTTGCTCAGGCGAGCGGTGTGATGGCTATACGGGCGATGCGGCCATCGCGGAGTGTGTATTGGCCTTGCAGGTGGAGGACGAGTTCTTCCCCGGCCTTGAGCGATTGGCCCATGAAATTGGCGATATCGGCTTTGGCGGTGAGGCTGTCGTGAATGGTCACGGTGATCGTATCGCCGTCCGCGGCGATGTGTTCGGGCGTCATTACGTCCGTGAACATCCCGGTCATACAGCGATAGGTTGCAAGGTATGCGTCGCGCCCGGTTTGCGTGCCCATGGCGGAGACCAGTTCGACATCGGGGGCGAGCAACCTGGCCAGCCCATCCGCGTCAAGCGTGTTGTAGGCGGCATAGTACGCGCGGATCAGCGTTTCATTCATCCCCCGGCCTTTCCGTTCCTGCGCGGTGCCTTGGCCGCAGGGTGCCGGCCGGGCAAGCATGACTCGCCCGGCCGGAAGGCAGATTAGCGATTCAGGCGCCCTTCGATCAAGCCGTCGACCAGCGTGGGGTCGGCCAGAGTCGACGTATCGCCCAGACTGCCGAAATCGTTCTCCGCGATCTTGCGCAGGATACGCCGCATGATCTTGCCCGAACGTGTTTTGGGCAGGGCCGGGGTGAACTGGATATGATCGGGCGCCGCAATCGGGCCGATCTCGGTTCGCACCTGCTGGCGCAGTTCTGCCGCCAGATCCTTGGTCGGTTCGACTCCGGCATTGAGCGTGACATAGCAGTAGATGCCTTGCCCCTTGATGTCGTGCGGATAGCCGACCACGGCGGCTTCGGCGACGAGATCGTGCAGCACCAGCGCGCTTTCGATTTCCGCCGTGCCCATCCGGTGGCCGGAAACGTTGAGCACGTCGTCCACCCGCCCGGTGATCCAGTAATAACCGTCTTCGTCACGGCGGCAGCCGTCGCCGGTAAAGTATTTCCCGTGATAAGTGGCGAAATAGGTTTGCACGAAGCGATCGTGATCGCCGTAGATCGTACGGGCCTGGCCGGGCCAGCTGCGCACGATGCACAGATTGCCTTCGGCCGCGCCGCCGGTGTCCTCGTCTGCGAGCACGCCGCCATCGCCATCCACCAGTTGCGGGCAGACGCCGAAGAAGGGCCGGCCGGCGCTGCCCGGCTTCATGTCATGCGCACCGGGCAGAGTGGTGATCATGATTCCGCCGGTTTC
>Ga0182743_1001926_pt1 | contig 19176 bp, 16 predicted proteins | sample eDN3rd30CKraftOP_FD_128522 | JGI IMG/M metagenome (GOLD analysis project Ga0182743, IMG submission 128522) | Enriched Organic Plus compost microbial communities from Emeryville, California, USA - eDNA 3rd pass 30_C Kraft OP (version 2) (version 2) ... | reverse complement strand
TGCTTATTGGACGTCGAGCCGAGGCAATCGGGCCGTGAGGGCTTCACAAAGCCGGTCCGGCGCGCGGGCGCCGGACACCGTGTTCGCTCGCTTCGTCCGGCCCCTTCGGGCCTCCCTTCAGCGTCCGCTCCACTCGGCTTTGAGGCGCCCTCACGGCCCGATTGCCTCGGCTCGACTCGCAGTAACTCAAGCTCATCACATCGCTGGCACGAGTTTCTTGCTTGGCGTTTTTCTGGGACCGTGTTGGCAAAGAGGAAGATCTCGCGGTGCTGCTATTCGCGCGTGCCCTGCACACGCGCGAATAGCGATCGGTCCGGGCATGCGGCGGGGTGGCGTGTTGCCAAGTTGGAAGATCTGCTTGGCTAGAGCTGATGCATGCGGCGATGATGCGTAGCTCATCTCTAGGGATAACGAAATCGTAGCTCGAGAGATCTTCTGTTCATGTCCGATGCCAAAACCTTCGCATGCAGATCCCGAACGCTATTCATTGGCGCGCCCGTAGGCGCCAATGAATAGCAGCCCCGCAAGATCTTCATCCTTGCAGACGCCAGTTCCTACGAAGCCTACGAAGACCACCCGTGCCAGCGACGAGGGGATCAGAGATTATGCGAGTCGAGGCGGGGCAGTGACCGTGTTGGCGCGCCTCGGAGTCGAGCGAGGGAAACCGAAGGAGCGTAGCGACGAGGTTGACGAAGCGGTGTCGGCCGCGCAGGCGGCCGACCGACTCCGTGAAGCGCCAACACGGTCACTGCCCCGCCTCGACGTCCAATAGCACTCGTACCCCGCCGAAATCCCGAAACGCACATATGTAACTATGCCAAAACCCCTTTCGCAATCGTGTTGCGTTGTATCTCGCTCGTACCGGTGACAATCCGATATAACCGCAACCGGCGAAAAATGAATTCCACCGGATGATTTTTGGTCACGCCGACATTGCCATGGATCTGCATAGCTTTGTCGGCGATTTCAAAACACCGCTCGGATACGAAGAGCTTGCACATGGCCGCGAGCTCGCGCACGTCGTCGCCCGCGTCGGCCCGTTGTGCGGCGCCCAATACCATTTGCTCGCATGCGTAGAGCGAGGTCGCCATGTCGGCCAGCATGTGCTGGATGGCTTGAAAACGGCTGATCGGGCCGCCGAATTGTTGGCGCGTTTTGGCATAATCGACAGCCATGCGAAAGGCCTGCCGCGCCAGTCCTATCATCGTAGGACAGTGCAGCAACCGATTGACGCTGACGCGATTCATCGCAATGCGAAAGCCTTCTCCCGGTTTGCCGATCAGGTTTTTTTTCGGCACGCGTACATGATCCAGTACGATGTCTGCATCGACATACTGACCCGTCATCGGCACGCAATCATGCTCTAGCCGCACTCCCGGCAGGTCCAGATCGATCAGAATGGCCGAGATTCCGTCCATGCCTTTTTCAGGATCGGTGACGCACATTGTGATGGCAAAGTCGGCAAACATCGATGCCGTGATGTAGTGTTTGACGCCTGTGATGATGTAGTCGTCGCCGTCTTCTACCGCGAGTGTGCGCAAGCTCGTGGCGTCCGAGCCCGACTGCGGCTCAGTCATCGCAAAGCAAGCGCCGCGCTCGGCGTGTACGACTGGCATGATGTAGCGTTCCAACTGATACGGCGTGGCGTAACGGACGAGATTGCCTATTCGTGATGGTCCGCCCCAATCGCCCAGCACATGAGGAAACAGAATGGCGCCTGACGCAGCGGCATCGTCTTTCAAGACACATAAGTCCCGGTATGGCAATGCCTGTCCGCCGATTTCCTTGGGCAATTGCAGGCCATACAGGCCCAGGGCGCGAGAACGTTGCCAGATCGATTTGACCAGCTCGCGGGGAAACTCGTCCTCGTATCCCAGGCCGCGCTCGCGCTCCATGGGGATCAGTTCGTCATGCAGATAACGGTGCAGGCGTTCGCGTAACTCGGCGAGGGTGGGGCTGTCTGGGGCCATGATGTCTCCTGGAATAAGTGCTAGCTTGACAGCGCCTGCGCGCTTGGTGATTATCTTTTCTTTGAGTTCAATAACCAGGCGGAATCATGCGACTCGAAGATCTGGACTATTTTCTGGCCGTGGCGCGCGCCGGGCATGTCGGGCGTGCGGCTGATGGCATGGGGATCAGTCAACCCGCGCTGACCAAGGGGATCCGGCGCCTCGAGGACGAGCTGAAGCTGCAATTGTTCGTGCGTACGCCAAAGGGAATGGAACTGACTATGCCCGGAAAAGCGTTTTACCAACGCAGCCTGCAGGCCCGGCGCGAGCTGGACGAGGCATTGCGCGAGGCCGGTGATTTGCATCGAGGTAGTGTCGGTCTGGTGCGTGTAGGCGTGACACCGTTACTCGTCGAGCCGGTGTTTAACCAGGCTTGTGTCGAGTTGATGGCGCAGCGACCCGCTGCAAAAATCAACGTTGTGGTTGCGCTCAACGATGCGTTGATTCCGGCGTTGCGTCAGGGTGACCTGGATTTTTCGATCAGCTCGCTGCACGATTCGGCTGCGCCCGCGGAGTTTGATCGCATCCCGCTGTTTCGCGACAGCCTCTTTGTCGCCGCTCGCCGTGGGCATCCAATTTTCGGCCATGCGCGGATCCGCTTTGAACATTTGCTGGGTTATAGCTGGATGCTGCCTGGTTTGCAGGTCGCCTCACGCCGCTGGCTGGAGACCAGGTTTGAACAGCATGGGGCCCCGCCGCCCAATATCATGGTGGAGTCCAACTCTTCGGTATCCAGCCTGGTGAGCATTTTGCAGAGTACGGACTTGTTGACTGTGATCAGCGAAATCACGCTGCGATCCGAGGCCGGGCAAGGCCTGGCCGCGGTACCGCTTGACGATGTCACTTGGCATCGCGAGATCGGCATCATGACACGTCATGGCAGCTATCAGTCGCCGTTGGCCGAACGCCTGATTGAAATTCTGCGTGAGCGGGCTCGAGGGCGTTGACGGCCAACTCGCCTAGACCTGCTGCCGACAGTGGCGGCGACGGATGAACCCTATTCGTTGCGCAATCCTAGTTGCTTGATCAGCGGACCATAGCGGTCCGACTCGGCCTGGATCAGTGCCTGAAACTCTGCTTGCGTACCCGCGATGGGCGTGAACGACTGCGATTGCAGTGCTTTCTTGACGTCGGGTTGGTTCACGACTTTGATCATGGCTTGATTCAGGCGCTCAACGATATCCGCCGGCGTGCCTTTGGGTACTGCGATGCCGCCCCAACTGCCGCTTTCAAAGTCCTTATAGCCGGCCTCTGCTACCGTCGGTACATCAGGCAATGAACCGGCGCGGTCGCGGCCGGTCACGGCGATGGCTCGCACGCGGCCGCTTTCGATGAAGGACATGGCGGGCGCCACGGCGATGATGCCCACGCCCACTTGGCCGCCGGCCAGGTCGTTGATCATGTTACTGCCGCCGCGATAAGGCACATGCACGGCATCGATGCCGAAGTGCTGCTTGACGGCCTCGAATGTCAGATGCATGGACGAACCTACGCCAGGGCTGCCGTAACTCAGTTTGCCGGGATTGGCTTTTGAATAGGCGGTCAGCTCGGCCAGATTATGGATGGGCAGACTGCTGTTGACCAGAATGACATGGGGTGACAGGCTGATCCCGGAAACGGGTATCAAGTCGGCTATAGGGTCGAATGACAGATTCGGCGTCAGGTGTTTGGCAATGGCGAAGTTGCCGCCATATTCCAGCAGTGTATAGCCGTCCGCAGGCGAGTTCACGACTTTCGCACCGCCAATGCTGCCGCCGCCTCCGCCCACATTTTCCACAATGATGTTCTGGCCTAGTTCGCGTCCCAGAGGATCTGCGACCAGCCGGGCGATGTAATCGAATTGGCCGCCGGCGGTAAAGGGCACCACTAGACGTATGGGCCGATCCGGATACGTGCCGGCTCGGACCGTAGCCGGAATCAGGGCCGCCAAACCCAGCACCAATGCGGCCAGAGTTTGCCAGGGGCGATGAACGCGTATTTGCACGAGTGTCTCCTAGGAATCGCAAGCAGGCTGTCGAATGTGCCTGTCGTGGCCAGATTTAACCTGCGTGGACTCATCAAGCGATGCCCTATCCGCGTATCCCGATAACTTTACGGCATGATTATCGCTTGATAACCCTGCGGCATTGAAAAACGCGCCCCGGTTATTTGCCGAGTATGACGTCGGCTGCACCATCCTGCCATGCAAAAACGATGGAGCATTCGATGAATCAAGGACGATATACCAGCCGCAACGCGACCTATTGGCGTGATCGGCCCGCCATCATCTATGGCGAAAAGACAATCAGTTTTGGCCAGTTGGACACGCGTTCGAATCGCTTGGCCAATGCCTTGCTGGGATTGGGGCTGGTCAAAGGCGACCGGGTCGCCATCCAGGCCTGGAATTGCCCTGAAATCATCGAGCTCGAATGTGCGCTTTACAAGGCCGGCCTGGTCAAGGTCGCATTGAACGCGCGTCTGTCCAGCCGAGAAGTCATCGATACGGTCAATAACGCCCAGGCGACGGTGTTCATCGTCGACCCTGCGCATAGCGAAGGCGTGGCGTCGATCAAGGGCGAATTGAGCAGCGTGCGTCATATGATCGTGACGGGCAACGATGCGATCGAAGGGTGGCGCACATACGAGTCGTTTATCGCAGCAGCTGCGGACCGGAATCCTGATATCGAGATGGCGGAAAGCGACCTGGCGGTGCTGCATTTCACATCAGGCTCCACCGGCAAACTGAAGGCGGCGATGCAAACGGTGGGCAACCGCATGGCCTCGCTGCGCAAGGTCGTCATGGGGCGCATGCGCGCCAATCCCGGCGAGGTGCTGGCGCTGGCAGGCCCGATTACGCATGCCAGCGGTATGTTCATGCAGCCCTTTCTGTTCCAGGGAGGCACCATCCTGCTGCATGACCGTTTTGACCCCGAGGCCTTTCTGGCCTCGGCGGCAAAGCATCGTGCGGCATTCAGTTTCATGGTGCCGACGATGATCAATATGTTGATTGCGGAGCCCAGCTTGCATCGTCACGATCTGAGCGCACTGCGTCAGATATCTTATGGCGGTGCGCCGATGGCGCCCGCCCGAGTCCGCGAGGCATGGGAGGCGCTGGGGCCGAAATTGAGCCAAGGCTACGGTACTGGCGAAACCACCGGTGGACTGGCTTTGTTGAGCACGGCTGACCATGCGCATGCGTTGGCATCGCGTCCAGAGCGTCTGTCCTCCTGCGGGCGATTGTTTGGCGAAGGCGAACTCTGCCTGCTCGGTGATGATGGGCAGCCAGTGCCGCAAGGCGAGGTGGGCGAGATCACTGTGCGCGGCCCCGACGTATTCGCAGGTTATTGGGGCGAGCCGGAATTGTCGGCGCAGGCGCTGCGCGACGGGCGTTTGCATACTGGTGATCTCGCACGCATGGACGAAGAGGGGTTCGTCTATATTGTCGATCGCAAGAAGGACATGATCATCACAGGCGGATTCAATGTCTATCCCACCGAGGTCGAGCAAGCGTTGTATCAGCACCCGGATGTATATGAAGCATGCGTATTCGGTATCCCCGACGACAAGTGGGGCGAGTCGATCAAGGCGGTGCTCGTGCTGAAACCTGGCGCACAGACGGGGCAGGCCGAACTCATGGAGCATTGCCGTGCGCATCTGGCCGATTTCAAGAAGCCACGCAGTATCGACATTGTGGCCGAGTTGCCAAAGAACGCGAACGGGAAATTGGCACGTAAGCCGCTGCGCGATGCATATTGGGAAGGTCATGAGCGCAAGGTAGGCTAGGGGGCAGCAGGTCGACGCTTCGCGTGCGCGGCCTGCGGTTGTCGGCCTTGATGCACGCGCCAGGGCGGTATCGCGGGGGCCGAGGTAGACTATCTATCCTTTGACGGCCAATGCGAAGCCAGCTTCGCTTGCCCTGTGTACCTCGAGGAGCCCTGATGCAGTCCTTCCTAGATCACATTGCCGTTGTGGCGCCAGACCTGGCCAGTGGCACACGTTTTGTCGAACAGGCTTTGGGTGTGTCTCTGCAAGCAGGGGGACAGCATCCGCGCATGGGCACGCATAATAAATTGCTGCGGTTGGGCGACGATGTTTATCTGGAAGTCATCGCAGCCGATCCCGCCGCCCCGGCACCGCAACGCCCTCGATGGTTCGAATTGGACCAGATGACACCCGAATCCACGCCCAGGCTGGGAACATGGGTGATACGTACCGACGATATCGTTGCGGCTCGGGCCGCTTGCTCTTGGGATACGGGCCCGATCGAGAGCATGACTCGAGGTACATTGGCCTGGCGCATCACGATTCCTGCAGATGGCAGTCTGCCCGAGAGTGGCGTGGCGCCCACTTTGATCCAATGGGACGTGCCATCGCATCCCGCCAACATGCTGGATGACAAGGGCTGCACACTGCAGGCGTTAGAGCTCTTTCATTCCACGCCTGAGCGCATACGTGATGCGTTGGATACGTTGAACCTGCTCAACAGCAAAGTACAGGTGCGGTCGCTGCCTACTGATACATCGCCGCACCTGGTCGCTCATATCCGTACTCCTCACGGACTGCGGATGTTGTCCACCGATTTTTCGGTGTAGTTATTAGGGCTCACTGCACCTGGATATTTGCGCTTTTTACGACGGCTTTGTAGGTCTTGAGGTCAGCCTCGATCTGTTGGCGAAACTCTTGCGGGGTGTTGCCGGATGCGGTGATCCCCAGACCGGCCAGACGCTCTTCGGTTTCGGGCGTATGGACGACATCATGAATCGCCTGTTGCAGCTTCGAGACGATGTCCGCCGGGGTTTTTGCCGGGGCCAGTATCCCTATCCATGAGTTCGATACGAATCCCTCCACCCCGGACTCTGACACCGTGGGCACATCGGGCAGTGAGGGCAGGCGTTTTTCTGTACTGACGGCGATGGCTTTGAGCTGCTTGCGTTCAACATAGGGATAGGCGCCCGCGACTGCGGTATATAAGAGCGGCAGAGTGCCACCCACGACGTCTGCCATGGCTTGGCCGCCGCCTTTATACGGAATGTGCTCCAACTTTATTCCCGTACGTTGGCGCAACAGTTCACCCGCCAAATGCGGCGTGCTGCCTACGCCGGCGCTGCCATAGGAAATGCCCTTCGGTTGTGTCTTGGAATAGGCGATCAGCTCTTGCAGCGTATTGGCGGGGACTTTGGGATTCGCCACAATGATCAACGCCGCGTCGCCGATCTTGCTTACGGGGGCCAGGTCTTTTAGCGTATCGAACGGGATGTCCTTATGCACATACGGATTGATGACCAGAGTGCCATCAAAGCCTAGCAATAGGGTGTAGCCGTCAGGGGCGGCTTGCGCAGCCATCTGCGTGCCGATGTTGCCCGATGCGCCCGGCTTGTTATCGACAATGATTTGCTGCCCCAGGCGTTGACCGAGTTTGTCTGCGACCAGACGTGCGCCGGTATCTGATACGCCGCCAGGCGCGAACGGGACAATGAGACGTATAGGACGGGAGGGATACTGTTGTGCCGTTTCATTGGCATGCGCTAGCGGTCCGCTGAATGCGGTCATCGCGACACAGATCGAGGCGAATGCGCCGATCAATAGTTGACGGCGCTCTGGGATGAAACGATGGATGGGCATGTGTGTCTCCTTGGTGTTGTTATGCGTTGTTGATGCGTGTCATGTGCCGATCACGACGCGGTTTTATCGGCTGCGTATTGCCGCCTGAGCCAGGCGATGCTGCGTCCTCCTAAAGTCCGGCCCAGTTGTGATTCGGCGTAGTCGACGGCTTTCAGCAAGCCTGGGAGCGAGATATCTGTCGTGAGCCCGCTGCGTTCTGCCATCAGAACCAGGTCTTCGGTTGCAGCGTTGCCTGCTGCACCCGGCGCGAATGGGCAGCCGCCGATTCCTCCCGCACTGGCGTCGAAACGCCGCACACCGGCTTGTATTGCAGCCCAGGCGTTAGCCGTGGCCATGCCGCGCGTGTCATGAAAGTGGGCCGCGAGTTTTTCGATCGGCAGCACACTGGCCAGTCTTTCAAAATGGTTTTTGACCATGCCTGGCGAGGCCGAGCCTATGGTGTCGGCGATGACAATTTCTTCTGCGCCTGCTTGATGCATGCGTTCGGCCAACGCTACAACAGTGTCCAGATTCGTGGGACCTTCGAACGGGCAGTCGAAGGCGACCGCGACATAGGCGCGGGTGCGCAAGCCCAGTGCTTGTGCGGCGTGCAGAGTCTCTTCGCAGATTTTCGTCGCCGTGACGAGATCCATATTGATATTTTTCTGGTTCATCGTCTGCGTCGCAGACAGCACGACGGCGACTTCTCGCGCACCTGCTGCATGGGCGCGCTCCAACCCTTTTCGGTTAGGAATAAGTGCCGATGCACGCAGGTGCGGCAGATGCCGGTTGATTTCTCCCATCAATTCCGCCGCATCCGCCATTTGCGGCACAGCCTTTGGCGATACGAAGCTCGTCGCTTCGATGCTCGTCACGCCTGCTTCGTGTAATAACTGGATCAGCCGGAGTTTGGCCGAGGTGGAAACAGGAACTTGCTGGTTCTGTAGTCCATCGCGCGGGGCAACGTCCGTAATGATCAGGGTATCTAGAGACATGGCCGGCCCCTGATCAGGCAATGGCGCCGTTATCGCGCAGTACGGCGAGGCGCGCGCGGTCATAGCCGGGTAGCGTACCCAACACTGCGTCCGTGTGTTCTCCTAGATCTGGCGGGCTGCCATACTGAAGCTCGTTTGCTGCCGACAGTTTGATGGGATTGCCGGGCATGGATAGCATCTCTCCGGATTTCAGCGGCACCTCGACAACCATATCTCGTGCCCGCACCTGCGCGTCGTTCAATGCCTGCTGGAAATTGTTCACCGGGCCGCATGGGATACGTGCTGCCGACAGTTTTTCCAACCAATACGTAGTCGGGTGTTTACGCAGTTCGTCGCTGACGATAGCGTCGATCTGCGTTTTCGCAGCAAAACGCCCCGGCTGCGAATCGTATTCCGGTTTGCGCAACGCAGGCAGATCGATGCATTCCAGAAACCGTTTCCAAAAGGCATCGCCGATGCATGCAACGATGATGTAGCCGTTCGCAGTGGGATAGCTGTTATAGGGCACATGCACAAAATGGCTATTGCCTATGCCCTCGGGCACGATGCCCGACATGAGATGCATGGTCGCCATATAGTTCAACAGCGAGATCTGAGCGTCGAGCATGGACACATCGACATGTTGGCCACGACCGGTGCGTTCGCGTTCGGCTAACGCTGCCAGTACGCCCAGGGCACCGAACACGCCTCCGCCCAGATCTCCAATCGGAATACCGCTGCGCGTGGGCCCTTGTTCAGGCGTGCCGGTGATGGACATGCCGCCGCCCATGGCTTGTACGACTTGATCAAAAGCCGGACGCTGCGTGTCGGGTCCCGTGCTGCCAAAGCCCGTTACCGAGCAGGTAATGATGCGCGGATTGATCGCGGATAGTGCGGGGTAATCGATGCCCAGTCGTTGCGTCACGCCCACGCTGAAATTGTCGAACACCACATCCGCGCTACGTACCAGATCTTTGAATACCGCGAGGCCCGTTTCGCGTTTCAGGTCGATGCACACGCTTTGTTTGTTGCGGTTCAGCGTGAGGAAATACGCGCCCATGCCGTCACGCGAGTAATCGGGATCGTGTTCCAACAGGCGGCGGGTGCCTTCACCGCTGCCGGGAGGTTCGACTTTGATGGTGCGCGCGCCCAGATCAGCGAGCAGCATCGTGCCGTAGGGCCCCGAGAGCATATGAGTCAAATCCAGCACGGTAATGTGTTCGAGCGCCAAAACGAGCCTCCAAACTATAGGCGTTGCGTGAGAAACAACATTTACGCAAAGCCCGTGCCAGTTTTCTTGTTTTTATAAGCACTTGATTATTATGGGATTTATTTTTATTGGCTCGATGAGTTCGTTTTATGAGACATAATTGAAACATCGTAATGTCCCATTGAAACAACGTCGATCGCCATGAGCTACGCAGACCTGACGACACGCGCCGACCTGCCGCGCCTGTGTTTCCTGAGCTATAGGCAGATTCGGGAATTCGCCATGCCGGTGGTGGCCGAGTACACCGGCCGTGCTCATATCGAAGTCGTCGATGGGACCTTTGGCGGCGCCCTGGACATTGCTCAAGACCGCTTGAACCGCGGACTGGTCGATGCCTTTGTGAGCGCGGGCTCCAACGCCAGCATCCTGCGCGCCGGGTTGCAGGCCCCGGTCGCTACGATTCAACTCGGGGGCTTTGACATTTTGCAGGCCCTGATAAAGGCCCGGCGCATAGCTGACCGCGTAGGCGTCGTGATGTACGGGCGCACCATTCCCGAGTTGGATGCCGTCAAAGACTTGTTGAACATCGAAATCGTGCAGCATGCTTATCAGACGCCTGATGATGCGCGCCAACGTTTCGAACAACTGCGGCGCGACAATTTCCAGGTCATCGTAGGATCCAGCCTGGTCGTAGAGCTGGCCGAGCAGGCGGGTCTGCATGGGCTCTTGGCATATTCTCTCGCCAGCGTGCGCAAGGGCTTCGAGGACGCTATCGAGTTGGCCCGCGTCGCACGCCTGGAGGCGGGGCGTTACGAACAGCTCAATGGCGTACTGCACAGTCTGCAGGACGCCGTGGTGGCTGTTGATCGGGACCATCGCATTATTGCTGTCAATCCGCCTATGCAACGCTTGCTGGCAGTCAACGACGAGGACGTGAGGGGGCAGCCGTTGGATCAGTTGCGGCCCGAGCTGACCTTGCGCACGACATTGGACACAGGCCAGCAGGAGAGCGCAGGCCTGCAGCGCTTTGGCGGCCGTGATTGGATCGTCAACCGCACGGCCATCCGTGAACGTGGCGCGATTGTCGGGGCGGCGCTGACGCTTTATGACGCGGGCCGCATCCATGAGGCAGACACGAGCCTGCGCGTGCAGCAACGCCGCCGGCAAAATACAGCGAAATACCGGTTCGACGAGCTGATCGGCCAGAGCCCTGGTTTTCTGCGTGCGGTACAGGCAGCGCGCCGTTATGCGCAAACCGACCTGACCGTCTTGATCGCGGGCGAGAGCGGCGTCGGCAAAGAACTATTCGCCCAGGCCATCCACAACGACAGCCGCCGCGCCGACCGGCCTTTCATCGCCGTGAACTGCGCTTCGTTTCCCGAGTCATTGCTGGAAAGCGAACTCTTCGGATACGAGGAGGGTGCATTTACGGGATCGAGGCGTGGCGGTAAACGCGGTTTGTTCGAGGCGGCTCACACAGGAACCATATTCCTGGACGAGATCGGCGATATGCCTCTGCCCCTGCAAAGCCGCCTATTGCGCGTGCTGCAAGAGCGCGAGATTACCCGGGTGGGTGCGACGGCTGCTATCCCCGTCGATGTACGCATTATTGTCGCCACGCATCAGCCGTTGCGCGACATGATCGAACAGCGGCGTTTCCGGCAAGACTTGTATTACCGCATCAATACCCTGCGTCTCGAAGTGCCCGCGCTACGCGAGCGCCCTGACGATATTGGGCCTTTGCTGCATACTTTGGTGGCGCGGTGCCTTTCTCGACTGGGTGCGATGCCAACGCGCGACATCGTTGACCTCGTTGCACCGTGGTTGCCGCAGCTAAGGCGATATCCTTGGCCTGGCAATGTCCGGGAACTGGAAAACATGAGCGAACGTATTGCAGTATTCCTCTCGCAATACGACAGCCCTGACGCTATTGATTACGATGCCTTGCGGCATGATTGCCCAGAGCTGTTTGAGGCTGCGCAAACCTCGGCGCATAAGGCGGGCGACGGGTCTCTGCGAGCGCGTGCTATTCAGGCTCTCGAGGCTTGCGGCGGGCGGCGCCAACAAGCTGCTCGTCGCCTGGGCATCAGCCGCTCGACCTTGTGGCGCTGGATGAATGAGGATTGACGTTCACGCGTTGAAATCGTGAGGTGTTCTCGATACGCGAATCAGTGCGCCATTTTTGGCGCGGCCATCAGCGTGAATCCCTGTGCAGGTAGACGTATCGAGATCAATGACGCCAGCAGCAGAATGGCACCCGCACTGCCAAAGGCCACCCAATGCGTGCCAAAGGTCTCGTAGCCCCAACCGCCCAGCCACGAGCTGATCATTGCGCCCACCTGATGCCCCAGATAGGCGCAGCCATACAGGACCCCCACAATGCGAACGCCATAGATATCGGCCAGAATCGCCGACGACATCGCAATGCTGCCAGCCCAGACAATGCCGCCGATGGCTGCCGCCAGATAGAGTTCCCAATGCGTGCCCACCACCATGAGGGCAAAGAAACCCAGGCCGCGTATCAAATAAATCGTCGCCAGGATATGGCGTCGCGGCAAGCTATCCGATATCCGGCCCAGCACCAGCGTGCTGAATATCGCCACCAGTCCGATCAATCCGATTCCCAGCGAGCTTGTCGTGGCGTCAAAACCGTGATCCATCAGCATAGGCATGCCGTGGGTGCCCAGCAGGTTCATGCTGAACCCACAGGCAAAGAGCCCCAGTGTGATCTGCCAGAATGGTTGCGTGCGCGTGGCCTCGCGAAAGCTCAGGCTTTCGGGGATGCTGGTGCGACGGTTGCTTGATTTACTGGCGATCTGCTCCGGCGTCAGATCCGTATGCTCGGGCGCCTGGTCCCGAATGACGAACAGGGCCAGCGGAACGGTGATGGCCGTGAACACCACTGCAAAGCCCAGCAGCGTGGTCTGCCAATGAGTAGACTCAATAGCGAAAGTCAGCACGGGCGTCATGATCGCGATCCCTGCCATGGACCCGGTAGACAAAAAGAACAGCGCCATCCCGCGCCGCCGGGTAAACCACCGTGTCAGTACAGGCGTCAGCGCGACGGGACTCGTAAACCCCAATCCGATCGACAAAAGCACGCCAAAAGATAAAAAGAAACTGGCCGCGCTGTGGGCGTAGACAGACCAGATGCTCGAGATGACCACAATCGCTGTGCCCAGCAACAGAACGAAGCGCGTGCCATGCCGGGCAACCAGCATGCCCGCCACCGGCATGGCCAGCCCATAGCACAACATGCCGATGGCGACGATGCCCGACAAAAGGCTGCGGCTGAAACCCAGGTCGCGGGCGATAGGCAGAAAAAATGGGCCTACGCCCATGCGCATGCCCACCGTCAGCAAGGTCAGCAGGGTGGCTGCTGCGACAATGTTCCACCCAAAATACCAGTTGCCAGTCCGTGTTCCTGCCACCGCCTTCTCCGTATCCCGTTTGCGGGCTACCTCTAGATCGGGCGCCCTGGACGGGAATTGTCGGACATTTTCGGAAAATGCGCTTGGCGGTGTACGGCTATCGAACTTTGCGCGAATGAGCTGCCGGCTGTCCGGCAAGCCCAGGCTTTATTCTTCAGAGGGCGTGAGATCACGCCATTGGGCTTCGGTCATGCGAGGCAGCTCCACCAGTTTGTTCTGGATGCTGTACCAGCCGCCGCCGTGCATTCTGCCCACCAAGTCCAGGCGGGGCGTGTCGATATGGCAGCGTTCTGCGTCCAGCACGGCATCATCACGAATGTGCATGGCGAGAATATCGGCCACAATGATGCGCCGATGGGCAGAGACATCCAGATGCTGCTGCACGCGGCATTCCATGGCGACCGGGCTGGCCGCAATGCGAGGAGGCGCTACCTTGTTCGAGGCGGCGATTTCCAGGCCGGCTGCTTGCAGCTCGTCCACACCAGGTGCGAAATCGATCGCCGTGACGTTCATCTGCGCCATTAACTCCGAAGACACCATATTGATCACAAACCCGGCGCCGATGTGCAGATTGGCCACCGTATCCTTGTGTGTGCCCTCTGGCCGCGTGCCTATGCCGATGCACACCACAGGCGGCTCGCCGGACATCGCGCCAAAAAATGAGAACGGCGCCGCGTTATTGCGCCCTTGTTCATCCTGGCTCACGATCCACGCGATCGGACGCGGCACGATCGTCGCCGTCATCAGCTTGTAGGCGTTATTTCCTTTCAGTGCAGAGATATCGAAATACATGGTCTGGCTTCGTCTGTGTTGGGGGAGAGTACCGTGTGGTAGACCCGCTAAATGATGCAGGCCTCGCCAGCGATACGGTATTCACCCCATTATGGCACCAGCGACAGACCGATACGGAACTGCGATTCGTTGCGCTGGTTATAGCCCAACAAGGTTTCGCCGTAGCCGTTGAAGTACTGCAGATGCAGATAGCCGTTCATATCCAGCCACGTCCGTTTCAGCGGCCAGGCAAAATCCAGCTGAGTCGTACGGTGACGGCTCGCACCCTGGCGATACATCGCGGATATCACTGCGCCGTTGTCCTGCGCCCAACGCAGATTCCAGTCCACATTTCCCGCATAGTCCCTGTAGTCGGAGTTCTCGTCCTCTACCGCAAAATAGGCCTTGATCCTGGGGGCGAAAGTCAGCGTGCTGCCGCTGTCGAATCGGTAGTTGATGGCCGGTTGGACATAGAAATCGTTCAACGAGCGCGAGTCTTCGCCATCCTTGCCGTTGGACATGTGTTCAACACCGGTATTCAGGCCCAGGCGCCAATTCTGGTTGCTGGAGTTCCACATATTGTCGTTCAGCCAGAACACGCTGGGATTGAACGTGGTGTCGATGAACGGCATGGAATCGCCTTCCAGATCCCACAGCGAGCGTTGCGTATAGCCGATGTAGAAGTTTTCGCCAAAGGTCGGCGCACGGCCGCTGGGCGGATTGAACAGGCGATATTTCGCACTGATCTGAAAGCGCGCCGTTGTTCCGCCACGAGTACCGACATCGAAATAGATCGGTTCGTACTCCGACAGCGCCCCACGGAACGCATCGAATCCTGAAGGCTTATTCTCGACTTGCGCCAATGCTGACTGATCGGGTGCCGGGCCTGCATCAGGTTGTGCACCAGCCGCCGAGACGGCTGCGGCAGGCACGGGCTGGCCCGTAGCTGGATCGACCACCGGGCTGTTCGCCGGCGTGCTGGCCAGCGTCCCAGTTTCCCGGCCCGAGACGTCCAACGCCATCATGGCGGGTTCACCCTCGATGGACAGCGCCTGCAGGCCTTTGGCTTGTTGTGGGACCACAGTCGTCCACGCCATGCGCGCAAAGTTGTTGACCGGGATGTTCATCGCCGCCTGCGGGCTGGCCAACGTCGCCATGCTACGCACGACATTGCCATCCGTTCCGCGCCACTGTACGACCAGTTGCGTGGGTGGACGCCAGTTCGTCGCCGCTGTCCCGTCATTAAAGAGGACGGCTTGAATCTGTACCGTTTCGCCTGGCGCTGCCGACGGCCGCTCCAGTTGGTAGGTGATCCCGGCTGACGCAGGCATCGCCGCGGCGAGCAGTGCGGTTAAAACCAGGGGGCGCAACGCGCCAGAAAACGAGGAAACCGTATCCGAAAGCATAATCAGGCAGAGATAAGACGACGAGGCAATGTAGCATCGCCAGGTTCCGGTGCCAGGATGCTACTGCAACGGCATGTAAAATGTAATGATTGTGTCGTACGTCTCAGGGTATCCGGCGCAGATCGCGGGATATTTTTCACGATTCCGATGAGTTTTTACATTCAGTGGACTCAGACCGGTCGCCGCGAGACGGTACAATTGCCGCGCGTTATCATACGCACGGCCTCAATACCCGCCCTTAGCTCAGTTGGATAGAGCACTCGCCTTCTAAGCGAGCGGTCACACGTTCGAATCGTGTAGGGCGGGCCAGATCATCAAGGCCACACCCCCGGCAGCATTGCTGCGCGCCAGGCAACACCATGCGTCCTTTCGCATGGCTACCGCCTCAATAGCGCCCGCCCTACGATCTCCTCGCAGTATCAACGAACGTGATCGGTCGATTGGGCACGGGCTCCTCGTCGATCACATCCCATTGAAAACGACGAGGACCGATCTCATGTCTGACCATACCGCAAGCAAAGACCCTTCATCGCGCCGCAATATCCTGATTGGCGGTGCCACCGCCGTAGGAACCCTGTTGGCGGCCGGGATGTCCCAGCGGGCCGCAGCCAAGGCGGTCACGCCAGCCGCGGCGACTCAGCGCGGTGCTGCCGCGTCCAGCTCGACCATTGTGACCAAGGACGGCACCCAGCTCTACTATAAGGACTGGGGCGAAGGCCAGCCTATTGTTTTCAGCCACGGCTGGCCGCTGAACTCCGATAGCTGGGAATCGCAGATGCTGTTCCTGTCGTCGCAGGGGTATCGCACCGTTGCGCACGATCGGCGCGGCCACGGGCGTTCCAGCCAACCGTGGAAAGGCAACGACATGAACACCTACGCCGACGATCTGGCCACCGTTATCGAAACCCTGGACCTGAAGAACGTTGTTCTGGTCGGGTTTTCCACGGGCGGCGGTGAAGTCGCTCGTTATATCGGCCGCCATGGCACCAAGCGCGTTGCGAAAGCTGTCCTGGTTTCGGCCGTGACGCCATTCATGCTGAAGACGCCCAGCAATCCCAATGGAACACCCATCGAAGCCTTCGATGGCCTGCGCGCGGCCCAGCTGGCCAATCGCTCGCAGCTGTATCGTGATTTCCCGTCGGGACCGTTCTACGGGTTCAATCGCCCCGGCGCCAAGGTGTCACAGCCGCTGATCGATCTGTGGTGGATGCAAGGCATGCTCGGCGGACACAAGAACACCTATGACTCGATCAAGGCGTTCTCCGAAACCGATATGAGGGAAGATCTCAAGAAATTCGACGTGCCTACGCTGGTCATTCATGGCGACGATGACCAAGTCGTGCCGATTGAAGCCGCGGGTCGGGCGTCGGCCAAGCTCATCAAGAATGCAAAGTTGATTGAATATCCCGGTGCGCCTCACGGCCTGACCGATACGCACAAGGAAAAATTCAATACGGACTTGCTGGCGTTTATTCGTAGTTGAGCGGCATTGGCATCGGCCTAGCTGCTTTGCAGTGCCTCCATTACCCGGCGATGCACCTCGAATAGTGCGGGGTCGTCCGGATGACGGGGGCGCTCAATATCCACCTGGATCACGTCGCGGATCTCAGCAGGCGTTCCGCCCATCACGACGATTCTGTCGGCTAGAAAAGCCGCTTCCAGCATATTGTGAGTGACCAGCACTCCAGTGGGGCGCTGGCGACTCTCGTCGAGCCATAAGGATTGCAACAGCAGACGCAGGCGTCGGGCGGTCAGCTCATCCAAAGCGCTAAACGGTTCGTCCAGCAGCAGGACATCGGGGGTAGTCGCGAAAGCCCGTGCAATCGACACGCGTTGACGCTGCCCACCGGACAGAAATTGCGGATAGGCATTGGCGTGTTCCGGCAGTTCGACTTTGTCGAGCAAGCTTCGAACCGTCGCCTGTTGTTGTGCCAAAGCAGCATTGCTACGCGTCAGCACAATCCCAACATTCTCCTGGACACTGAGCCAGTCGAGCAGCCGTGGTTGTTGAAAGACGACACTGAGGTTGATGGCATCGACAGGCCGGTCAAAGGCCACGGCCCCGCGCGTGGGTTTATCCAAGCCTGCGATGAGATTCAGAACGGTCGACTTTCCGCAGCCGGAAGGACCGACCAGCGCCACCAATTCGCCGGAACGAATACGAAAGTCGAATGCCTTCAAAACCAGTTTTTCTGGATCTGCGCCACGCGCAGGATATCGCTTTTCGATGGACTCGATTCGGATATTGCTGCTCATGCCGCAACCCCTTTTTTCCAACGATTCGCATGCCGTTCCAATGGTTGAAATATGCCGTGCTCGACCAGCAGCATGGCGACCCAAAAGGATAGTGTCCATGCAATGACGCCTTCGACGTTTTGCGTACTGAACTGCGCATTGAGCTGATAGCCCACGCCGTCCGACATGCCAAAGATCTCGACCAGTACGATCACTTTCCAGGCAATGGAAAAACCGACCCTGCACCCTGAAACGATGAAGCTGTAGAGTACGGGCAGCCAAATGTGGCGCAATACGATCGACGTGGGCAGGCGGAACACCTGTACCATTTCGACGAGTTCGTGTGCCAGTGAGCGGACACCTTGATGCACTGAGATGATGAGTGCAGGCAGCACACCCAAAGCCACCGCGACAACGGGTGACGCCAGACTGACACCGAACCAGATCACGCACAGCAATGCCCAGACCAGGCCGGGTACGGTCAACCCCAGAATAATGCCCGGCTCAAAGAACCGCTCAGCAAAGCGAGACACCGCGGTCAGTATCCCTATAGGCAAGGCAATGGCCAGCGCCAGCAGAAATCCCAGTGACATACGCAAGAAGGTATTGCCGATCTCGACCGGGGCAAACCCGCTCAGGCAGATCTTGACCAACTCATGGGCGATAGCGGCGCTGCTTGGTACCAGTGGGGAGTGCGCTGCGCGCGCCATCACTTCCCAACCCGCGATCAGCACGACAAAGAAAAGTATCTGTGGCGCCAGCCGATGCCATGCACCGCGCAGGCGTTGCGCCACGGGTACGGCGCGTTCTGGATGGGGCGGACGCGTTACGTCCAGAGTCAGTTCTTTCGCGTCCATCAGGCTTTTACGTAAATAGTGCGGTCAGGTGTTCGACCCAGCAGTCCGAGTTTCACGGCCGTCTGGATTTGTTTGTCGATGGTGGCAAATACGCCGTCATCCCAGCGAGTGGAATAGGCCGGCGCCAAGCGTTGCGGCAATAAGTCGATCGCCCGGGTTTCATCGGCCTTGATCCCCAGGTCTTGAGCGATAGTTTTCAGGCTGTCTGGATTGGTCTGTATTGCCTGGCCGAATCGTTCGAACAGCGCCGCTAGTTGCTTTGCCGTTTCGCGATTGGCATCGAACCACGTGCGGCTGGCCGCCAAGCCTACGAGAAAGGGGTCTTCGGTTTGGCCAGTGGCCTGTTTCCAGAGATCCGCTACGCGGGCGATTTCACGCGCGCCGCGGCCTACCAAGCGTGTTGCCGTGGGCTCCAGCGTAATGATGGCGTCGACATCCCCGCGTTCAAACAATGCCAGATTTGCGGTCGGTGAGCCATGGATGACTTTGACGTCTTTTTTCAGATCAATACCGATCAGCGAGGCCGCAATTCTGGCCTGCTGATAAGTCTCACTGGTCTCGGCCGTCGTCGCGATGGTCTTGCCGACCAGGTCCTTTGGTTCTTTATACGGGCTGTCGCTACGCACGATCCAGCGCCCGTGGTTGTTCAACGCCGGGCCGAATAATACGATGTCACTGCCGCGATTGGCCAACGTGGCAAGGC
>Ga0182743_1001925_pt1 | contig 19186 bp, 23 predicted proteins | sample eDN3rd30CKraftOP_FD_128522 | JGI IMG/M metagenome (GOLD analysis project Ga0182743, IMG submission 128522) | Enriched Organic Plus compost microbial communities from Emeryville, California, USA - eDNA 3rd pass 30_C Kraft OP (version 2) (version 2) ... | reverse complement strand
GCCCTGGTAGATCAGGTCGACGATCAGCTTCACTTCGTGCAGGCACTCGAAATAGGCCATTTCCGGAGCGTAGCCGGCTTCCACCAGCGTCTCGAAACCGGCGCGGATGAGCTCGACCAGGCCACCGCAGAGCACGGCCTGCTCGCCGAAGAGGTCGGTCTCGCACTCTTCGCGGAAGTTGGTCTCGATGACGCCCGAACGGCCGCCGCCGACGCCCGAAGCATAGGCGAGCGCGATGTCATGGGCATTGCCCGAGGCATCCTGGTGAACGGCGATCAGGCACGGCACGCCGCCGCCCTTCTGGTATTCGCCGCGCACGGTGTGGCCCGGGCCCTTCGGCGCGATCATGATCACGTCCACGGTCTTCTTGGGCTCGATGAGGTTGAAGTGGACGTTCAGGCCATGCGCGAAAGCCAGGGCGGCGCCGTCGCGGATGTTGTCGGCGATGTGGTCCTTGTAGATGTCGGCCTGGAGTTCGTCCGGGGTCAGCATCATGACGAGGTCGGCCCAGGCGGCAGCCTCGGCGACGCTCATGACCTTGAGGCCTTCGCCCTCGGCCTTCTTGGCCGAAGCCGAACCCGGACGCAGGGCGATCACGACGTCCTTGACGCCGGAGTCGCGCAGGTTGAGCGCATGGGCGTGGCCCTGCGAGCCGTAACCGACGATCGCGACCTTCTTGGACTTGATGATATTCAGATCGGCATCCCGATCGTAATAAACGCGCATGGGTCTCTCCTCTTTGCGTCCTTGTTAAGCCCCGTAGAGGGCAAAAAACTGTTCCGTGGCGGCCTTGGCCTCGGTCTCGATCCGCGTCGCCTTGAGCGTCTCGTCGCCCAGCAACATGCGGATCTGGGTGTCGCGCACCACCAGCCCGTAGAACGTCCGGTAGGCTTCCTCGCTGCTCTCGAACCGCAGCAGCCGCGCATCGCGCCCCGCCTCGAGGATCGGCTTGAGCCGCCGCCGGATCGCCAGCGGCCCGTTCTCGAGCACGATCCCGCCCAGCCCGCGCTTTTCAGCGTTCGCATGGGTAATGGCCAGCCGGTTGAGCGTCACCGACACCTCCCCCACCAGCGTCGCCAGGAGGTCGCGCGCGAACTGCTCGATACTGGTGCGCAGCGACGCAGCATCGATCCGGTGCCGGTCGACCTGGGGCATGCGCACCTTGGCCGCCTGCCACTGCACCGTCGCCGTCAGCAACCCGTCGCGATCGCCGAACCACTTGTAGAGCGTTTCCTTCGAGCACGAGGCGCGCCGTGCCACCGCCGTCATGGTGAGCGCGTCTCCACCCTCGACCAACAGATCGAGCGCCGCCGTCAGCACCTGCTGCTGACGCGGGGTAAAAGCCTCATCCTTGAGCGCAGCCGTCGCCACCGCCAACCATCCTCCATCACTCGCGAAGAAAGGCGTACCGTACCGTACGGTTCGGCGCAAGTGGGAAATGTGGATGCTGAGGGACGACGACGAAGAACGGAACTTATCTTCGCACGCCATCGCAGAAACGGGCAGCGGTTTGAACCGTCAGCCCCCCTTTGACCCTCGTCAATAACGCCCCTCCCCTGGCCGCTACGGTGCACGCTTTCGGGAGGTGCCATATGCCAGGCCGCAAGCGTAACCGTCTCCTGCCGTGGTTCATCGGACTGGCGATCGTGCTGGTCGTGATCGGCTATGCAGGCTACCAGATGGTGGCTACCAGCTGCCCCGTCACGCCGCCGATCGTGCTGATGGTTCTCGGCGTCGTGCCCTTCGTCTACCTGGCCCTGATGTACCTGGCTTTCACCAGCCAGGAGTAGCCGGCCAGGGCCGGCACTTGCGCCCTTTCCCCACGGAATCCCGCCCCGAGGTGGCCGCGGGGATCAAATTCTGTTAAGAGGCCCCCTCAAGCGGCCACCCCGGTCGCTTCCGCCTGCCATACCGGTGAGGCGAGCATAAGGTTAGGAAAGTTTTTGCAGGTTCAGGTACGCGACAACAATGTCGATCAAGCTCTAAGAGTTCTAAAGAAGCGCCTTCAGCGAGAAGGCGTGTTCCGCGAGATGAAGCAGCGGAAGTATTACGAGAAGCCCTCGGAAACCCGTACGCGCAAGAAGGCCGAGGCCGTGCGCCGCGCCCGTAAGAACGCGCGCAAGCAGGCGATCCGCGAGGGGTTGATTGCCGGGCCCAAGCGCCCCGCTCGCCCCAACAATGCACGCCCGGCGGCCCGCCCCGCGACTTAAGTTAGGCGCTAGACTGATGGTCCGTTCAATGAGCCGGCCATCAGTCCCTGATGCAGGCGCCTGATCTGGTTCGGCCCCAGCACACGATTTCCGATCTTGAGCGTGGCGCCTCGCAGGCTTACCGGCGCGGCGTGCTCGATTGCAAAACGGACGGCCTTGGCCACGGAGCGGAAACGCCGCGGCCCCTGTGCGAAAGCGCTCGCGCTGTCGCTGCCCAGGAAAAGCTCCCCGGGCGCCTTCAGGATATGGATATGCATTGAGTTCTTTCTGCCGGTTTCGTACCGGTCTGGTTCAGCGCGGCTGGCGCTGGAGCGGGTGTCCGGGCTTCACGCCCTCGCCCTCATTGTCTGTCGTCGCGCCAGGACCGGGACCGGCCGGCGCTCGCGCGCGGCCCGTCTCCGACGGCAAAGCGACGGATCGATGGAAGCCGCCCAAGGCGGCTTGCCGCGCACCGGAGTGGCGGCGTCGGATTGGACTAGCGGTCTGCCGCTTCGCTCATCGTTTGCCGATGGCGATGCTGAACACGCGCTCGTTTGCCGACTTGACGGATTTCGTGGCGGAGCTGGGAGACAGGTCGACTTCCTCGACCACGCGCTCGTTGCTTTCGCCCCAGGATTTCACCCGATAGAGGACCGGGCCTTTTTCGTGCGGCATGCACGCCACGACTTCGCAAGGCCCCGTTGGGCGGTTGCTGTGCCGCGGTGCGGAACGCAAATCCAGCATCTGACCGACTGCGTAGCGGTGCGACATGGCGCGCTCCTGTAGGTGGCGGAGGCACCGATCGGCGCCTCCGCGTTGCTGGCCTCAGGCGAGCTGGACGTTGACCGCGGACTCGCGTCCGTCACGGCCCTGCTCGAGGTCGTAAGTGACCTTCTGACCGTCGGCGAGGCCGGAAATGCCGGCGCGTTCGAGCGCGGAAACGTGCACGAAGGCATCCTTGCCGCCCGTATCCGGGCTGATGAAGCCGAAGCCTTTGGTGGAATTGTAGAACTTGACGGTGCCGTTGATCATGATGGCGCCTTTCAAAACAGCTCGAAGCAGCGCAAACGAGCAGGTTTCTCCCGCGCAACATGCATCGGGAGCCTAAAACGTTTGCAGTTCGCTAGGAAAGCCCATCAACCGGCATTGCCGGGAAGGTCAGGCCGCCAACAGGGGCACAAAACGTATGGCTCTAACCATCTACCCCAATTGCGCCTAAGTCAAGGCTGCCAAGGATTTATCGCCAATCGAGCCTCGAACGGGCGCCTCGCGGCCCGCCTACCCCGCCAACTCGATCGCCAGCCGCCGCGCTTCGTCCAGCCACTCCGCCCGCTGCGCCTGCGAGCTCGTCGCGACCACCCCGAATAGTCGCCGGGTCAGTTGCTCCACCCCGCAGAAGCCGAGGATGCAGTCGCGCCAGATGCGTTCGAGTGGATCGCCGAACACGGCATGCTCGCGCGCCAGTTCCGTATTGCCAGTGTTGATCACCAGCGCCGCGCGCGTTCCCAGCAGGCCTTCGGGGGGCGAGCCCACATCCTCGCCCTTGGCGAAGGAATAGGCCGCGTTGGGCGCAAAGACGCGGTCGATCCAGCCCTTCATGATCGCCGGCGGCGCGCCCCAGCAATTGGGATGGACCACTGCCAACAGGTCGCTCGCCAGCAGTTCGGCGATATGGGCCCGCACGATCGGATCGGTCGTAGGCTCGCCACGCGACTCGGCCGGTGTCAGCAGCGGCGGAAAGGCCTCCGCCGTGAGGTCATGGAAGGCAACCTCGATGCCCGCATCGGCCCAGGTGTCGCGGATCGCCCGGCCGATGGCGCCGCCAAAACTCTCGGGGTCCGGATGCCCCACCACGACCATTGCCCGCATCGACGCTCCTCCCACCTCGCAAATCGCTTGAGTCTCATAATCTGGCGCCGCCCCGATGGCCATGACCCGAGAGCCTTGACTCCTGCCGTCGCTTAGTCCATAACCATTTCGTTATCGAACGAAACGGTTATCAACATGACCCCCTCAGAACGGCTCGACGCAACTTTCCTGGCCCTTGCCGATCCCACCCGCCGCGCCATTCTGGCGCGCCTGGCGTCGGGCGAAGCCTCCGTTGCCGAACTGGCCGAACCCTTCGACATCAGCCAGCCCGCCGTCTCCAAGCACCTCAAGATCCTCGAGCGCGCCGGCCTGGTCTCGACCGGCCAGTCCGCCACCCGCCGCCCGCGCAAGCTCGAGGCCGCCCCGATGGCCGAGGCTTCCGCCTGGCTAGACGAATACAAGAAGTTCTGGGAGGCAAGCTACACGCGCCTGGATGCCCTTCTCAAGGAATTGCAGACCCCGATCAACGCCAGCGACAAGAGGAAGTCCTGATCATGCCGGCTCCATTGACCGTATCGACGCCCAGCGAGCGCGAACTCGCCATCACCCGCCAGTTTGACGCGCCGCGCGATCTCGTCTTCCTGTGCTACTCCAGGCCCGAACTGATCCGCCGCTGGCTGGGTCCCCCGGATTGGACCATGCCCACCTGCGAGATGGATTTCCGCGTCGGCGGCAAGTGGCGGTTCGTCCTGCGCAGCCCGGATGGCTTCGAGATGGGCTCGGGCGGCGTCTATCGCGAAATCGTCAGCCCCGAGCGCATCGTCAACACCGAGACCTATGACATGGATTGGACGGGCGGCGAGGCCATTGCCACCGTGAGCCTTGTCGAGAACGCCGACGGCACCACCACGGCCACCACCACCGTCCTCTATTCTTCCAGGGAAGCCCGCGACGGAGCCGCCGCCTCCCCGATGGCCGAGGGCATGGAAGTCAGCTTCAAGCGGCTCGACGAGCTTCTGGAAACCCAACCGGCGGCCTGACGCCGCCGGCACTTCAAGACCACCACCGCTGAACGTCAAAGCCCGGAACGCACCCGTTCCGGCAACGGGATCGGCCGCCCATTCGCCGGCCACTAGGAGAAAGAAAATGACCTTCGACCTGACCCGCACTACCCCCTGCGGCACCATCGTTTCGGCGCTGCGCAGCGTCGGAGCCGTCGCCACCGGTTTCCTGGCCATCGCCGCACTTTCGACCGTGGCGGACATCGCCGCGCACAATGCCGGTCTCTTCCCCGCCGACGGCAGCCCCAGCTACGACAACGCTGCCTTCCTCGTCGCCTTCGGCTACCGCACCGCCTTCGGGGTCCTCGCCGGCTACATCGTCGCCCGGCTCGCGCCCCACCATCCGATGGGCCATGCACTGGCGCTCGGCGTCATCGGCCTCGTCCTCGGGGCGCTCGGCGCCATCTCCATGTGGGGCATGGGCCCCGCCTGGTACGCCATCGCCGTCGCCCTCGTCGCCCCGCCCGCCACCTGGCTGGGCGCCCGCCTCCAGACCAGCCGCCATTGAGCGCATCACCCTTCAAAACGAGGAGAACTGCAAATGCCCAAGATCGTACCGTGTCTCTGGATGGACGACCGCATCGAGGAAGCCGTGAACTTCTACGTCTCCGTCTTCGGCGATGCCCGCATCATCAAGACCGAAGGCTATAGCGACGCCGGCCCGGGCCAGAAGGGCAAGGTCATGACCGTCGAATTCGAGATCGAAGGCCAGCGCTTCATGGCCCTGAACGGCGGCCCCATCTTCAAGTTCAACGAAGCGGTCTCGTTCGTCGTCAACTGCAAGACCCAGGCCGAAGTCGACTATTTCTGGGAAAAGCTCACCGCCGACGGTGGCCAGGAAAGCCAGTGCGCCTGGCTCAAGGACAAATACGGCCTTTCCTGGCAGATCGTCCCCGACGCCCTGCAGCGCTACCTGGCCGATCCCGATCGCACCAAGGCCAATCGGGTAATGGAAGCGATGCTCAAGATGCAAAAAATCGACATTTCCGCCCTGGACCGCGCCTACGCCGGCTGACTTCCTGCCGCCAACACTCGATCACAACCTCCTGTCGGCCTTGACGAGGCCACAGGAGGTTGCTGTGCTCTGCCGAACCCGCCCCAGCCCAGGAGCGCCCCGATGTGCCGTAACATCAAGACCCTCTTCAATTTCGAGCCGCCCGCCACCCAGGACGAGGTTCGCGCCTCGGCGCTCCAGTTCGTGCGCAAGCTCTCCGGCTTTACCCATCCGTCCCAGAAGAACGAGGCCGCCTTCTACTATGCGGTCAACGAGGTGACGGCGGCTGCCCAGCGCCTGCTGGACAGCCTTGAAACCAACGCCCCGCCGCGCGACCGCGACATCGAGGCCGAAAAGGCCCGCGAACGCGGCCGCAAGCGTTACGCTAGGGAAACTGCCTGACCGGCAGGCTACTTGCCGTAGCTCACCCGCCAGATGGTGCCGCTGCCGTCCTCACTCACAAAGAGCGAGCCGTCCTTGGCCACGGCCACGCCCACCGGGCGTCCCCAGACCTCGTCGTTCGAGATGACGAAGCCCGTCATGAAGTCCTGGTATTCCCCGGTCGGCTTGCCGTCGGCATCAAAGAGCAGCCGAACCACCTTGTAGCCGCCGCGCGGCGCACGATTCCACGACCCGTGCATCGCCACGAACGCATTGCCCTTGTATTCGGCGGGGAACTGGTCGCCCTCGTAGAAGGCGATGTTGAGCGGCGCCGAGTGGGCTGCGAACAGCACGTCGGGCACCGTCACCTGGCCCTTGAGGTCCGGACGCTTGCCGGCAAGCCGCGGGTCCTCGTGGTCACCGATATAGTACCAGGGCCAGCCGTAGAACGCGCCTTCCTTGACGCTGGTGGCATAATCGAACGGCAGGTTGTCGCCCAGCGCGTCGCGTTCGTTGACCACGCACCAGAGCGCATTGGTCTGCGGTTGCAGGGTCATCCCCGAGCAGTTGCGCAGCCCCGTGGCAAAGACACGTTCATTCTTGCCGTCAGGATCGAAGGCCAGCACGTCGGCCCGGCGCTCCTCGCTGCCCCAGGTGGCGCCGAGCGCGTGGTCCTTGGCCCAGGCCTCGACCCCGCCTTCGGGTTCGGGCGCCATGTCCTCGGCCACGTTCGAGCCCGACCCCACTGAGAAGTAGAGCGTCTTGCCGTCCGGCGAGAAAACCACGTCGCGCGTCCAGTGATGGTTGGGCGGAATGCCTTCCAGGATCACCTCGGGCGCGCCGCCGGCCTTCAGGTCCCCGCTTTTGTAGGGGAAGCGCACCAGTCCGTCGGCATTGGCGACATAGACCCACTCGGGGTTATCCCCCGGCGGATAGAAGGCGATGCCGTAGGGCTGGTTGAGCTTGTCGGTGGCGAAGACGCCTTCCTCGGTCGGCTTGGCGCTGCCTTCGGTAATTCTATAGACGCGCACCTCGTTGGCGGCGCTGTTGGCGACGAAAAGGTCCCCGTTCGGGGCGAAGCGGATGGCACGCGGATTCTTGATCCCCTGCGCCACCAGTTCGACCTTGAACCCGTCCGGCACCTTTGGAGTCAGCCCGTCCGGCAGCGGCACCCCGTGCGCCGAATTGGAGGCCGAGGGCGTGGCGCCCGGCTTGGGCAGGTCATCGACGGTGAAGTGCCGGGTCACTCCCGGCGCGTCCTTGGACCAGTCCCCGAAGGCGGCGTCTCCGGTCAGCACCTGTCCGCTGGCAGCGCCGCTCTGGGCGTTTGCAGCGGCACCTGCGGCGAGGAAGGCGGACATTGAAATGGCAACGATGGGTATGAACTTGAGCATGGTTCCCTCCTTGAAATGCCTGACCGGCAAACGCCTCGCCTCCCTGCCCGTTCCGTCCCACACAAAACCTTGAGCCGCTTCCGAGGCAATCAATCGCATCGCCACAGGCTGCAACTTGCGCCAAGGCGTCCTATAGATTTGGCTCACTTTTTCGAGTCGGCACCCTGGACCCGCCATGACCAAGCTCTCCGTCAATCTCAACGCTGTCGCCCAACTCCGCAACCGGCGGAACCTGCCCTGGCCCAGCGTCACCGGGATCGCACGCATCGTGCTGGACGCGGGCGCCAGCGGCATCACCGTCCATCCGCGCCCTGACGAGCGCCACATCCGGCGCACCGATGTCTTCGAGCTCAAGGAACTGCTGGTTTCCGAGTATCCGCAGGCCGAGTTCAACATCGAGGGGTACCCGAGCGAGGAATTCCTGGCTCTGGTCGAGACAGCCGATCCCGAACAGGTGACCCTCGTCCCCGACGATCCGCAGCAGGCCACGTCCGATCACGGCTGGGATTTCACCGGCAAGGGCAATTTCCTCGCCTCGGTTGTAGGACGCATCCGCACGCCCACGCGTCGCATTTCCCTTTTCTGCGATCCCGACGCCGGTGAGGCCGGCATTGCCGCGGCCCGCGCCACCGGCGCCGACCGCATCGAGCTCTACACCGGCCCCTATGGCGGTTGCTTTGACGATCCGACCCGCGCCGAAGCCGAACTCGCCAAGCTGGCCGACACCGCCCGCGCCGCCATTGCCGCCGGCATGGGGATCAACGCCGGCCACGACCTGACCCTCGAAAACCTGCCAAAATTCCAGGCAGACGTCCCCGGCGTGTTGGAAGCCTCGATCGGCCACGGCATTACCGCCGACGCCCTCATCCTCGGCTTCGCCGAGGCTGTCCGCCGCTACCGCGAGGTCCTGGGCGATCTCTGATCGCCCTTCGCCTACCGCTTGCCGAAAGCCTTCAGGAACGTCCGCACCGCGTTGGTCGCCGCCGAGCGGATTTCCGCCGGCTTGGGTGCCTGCCCGATTTCGCGCGTCACCGCCAGGTCGGCATTGACCAGCGCCATGAACTGGCGCGCCGCCAGGTCGGGATCCTCGATATCGAGATAGCCTTGGTGCGCCAGCTTGGCGAAGCGCCCTGAAATCGCCGGCCAGTTGCTGCCTGGCCCATATTGCTTCCACGTCTCGAAGAGCTCGGGATAGCGCGGGCCTTCCTTCTCGATCAGCGTGCGCAACGCCATTGCATCGGCGTCGCACATGCAATTGCTGCACAGGCGCATCGCGAACTCGACGAGGTCCGATTCGAGATCGGTGGGATGGTCCGGGAACGTGCCTATGGTCTGGATCAACCGGTAGCTCGAGCGCGCCGACACCTCGGCCACCACCGCCACGAACAGTTTTTCCTTGTCCCCGATATGGTTGTATATCGTCTGTCGTGAGACGCCGGCCTCGGCCGCGATCAGGTCGATACTGGCGCCGGCCACACCTTCCCGCACGAAAACGGCTGTCGCTGCATCCAGGATGCATTTGCGCTTTGCGCTCTGCCCGCGCTGCATGGCGGGTTCGCGGATCAACTCAGACAGAGATTCCATGTCCCGAATATAATGGGGCTTGACGAATTAGACAACACTGTCCAAAAATGTGGACATTGGAGTCGCGGCCCCGCTCCTCCCGCTTACGCGCGCCGCCCCTCCACGACATCACGATCAGTTTATGAAGGCGATCCGCGCATATGGGTGCAGCGGATCGTCGTTCCAAGGGGTTTTCCATGAAGAGCGATATCCTTCGCGCAGCCCTTGTCCTCGGCCTGTTGTCCGTCGTCGGACCGTTCGCCATCGACATGTACCTGCCCGCCCTCCCGGCCATCGGGGCAAGCCTGGGGGCCGACACTGCCCAGGTCCAGGCCAGCCTCATGGCGTTCATGGCGGCCATTGCCGTCTGCCAGCTCGCCTATGGCCCAATCAGCGACATGGTCGGCCGCAAGCCGCCACTCTATTTCGGCATCGCCCTGTTCACGCTGGGCTCCATCGGCTGCGCCCTGGCGCCCAGCATCGAATGGCTGATTGCCGCCCGTTTCGTCCAGGGCATCGGCGCCTGTGCGCCCATGGCCATCCCCCGCGCCGTCGTGCGCGACAACTATACCGGTACCGACGCCGCCCAGCTCATGAGCCTGCTCATGCTGGTTTTCTCGGTCTCGCCCATCCTCGCCCCGCTTTCGGGCAGCCTCGTCATCCAGTTCGGCGATTGGCGCGCCCTCTTCTGGGTGATGGCCGTGGTCGGCGTGCTGGGCCTGCTGCTCCTCGCCTTCTTCCAGCCTGAGACCCGTCCGGCCTCCGCGCGTGTCGAAAGCAGCCTGGGCAGCGCCCTGCGCGGCTATCTGATGCTCCTCAAGGATTGGAACTTCCTGGGCCTCACCTTCATCGGCGCCTTCGGCATGTCCAGCTTCATGGCCTATCTGGCCAATTCGTCCTTCATCCTCATCGAGCACTACGGCATCTCGCCGACCTTCTATAGCTTCATGTTCTCGATCAACGCCGTGTCCTTCATCGGGCTCTCCCAGTTCGCCGCCTATTTCGGCAAGCGCTTCGGCTTCAACGCGGTCGTGCGCACCGCCGTCACCGGCTTCCTGGTCGTCACCGCCGCTCTCTTTGCGACCTTTGCCGCCGGCATCGACAACCTGGTGATCCTGGCCGCCCTGCTCTTCGTGGGTTACGGCTTCCTCGGTCTCGTCGTCCCCACCACCGCGGTGCTGGCGATGGAAGAGCACGGCGAAATCGCCGGGACCGCCTCCGCCCTCATGGGAACGCTCCAGCTCGTCACCGCGGCGGTGGTGATGGGCATCTCCGGGGCCTTCTTCAACGGCACGGCCCTGCCCATGGTCACGGTCATCGCCGCCTGCGCCGTCGCCGCCTTCATCCTCACCCAGCTCACCATCCGTGGTGGCCGGCGTATCGTGGAGGCTCCGGCCGAATAACCTTCCTCTCCAAAGGCCAGTCCTGAGACTGAGGGCGCGGTGTCAGACCCGCGCCCTTTTCTTTTACAGCGCTCAAACATTGGTTCGTTATCGCGAACAGTCCATTCCGCTCCTCGAACAACCTCGCCTCGCGCCCTCGCGCAGTTCCCGCCATCGGCTCGAGACGCCCCGAAAACCGGTTGGTTTCTTTTATGTGCCTGGCTCACATCGTTGATCCCGGGTGAAACCGGTGTGTCCACCAACCAGCATTGTGCCTTCTTGAGAGAATCCTGGGCAGGAACATATTCAGCGTCAGTTACTGTTTGAGACTGAAGGAGACCACAAATGTCCAAACCCAAGATTGCCGTCATCATCGGCTCCACCCGCGACACCCGTTTCGGCGCCAAGCCCGCTCAGTGGATCTTCGATCTCGCCAAGCAGCGCGACGACCTCGATGTCGAACTGGTGGACCTGAAGGACTTCGACCTGCCCCTGTTCAACGAAGCCGCCTCGAACGCCTGGATGCCCTCCCAGGACCCGAAGGCCGTTGCCTGGCAGCAGAAGGTCTCGAGCTTTGATGGCTACATCATCGTGACCCCGGAATATAACCGCTCGATTCCCGGCGCCCTCAAGAACGCCTTCGACCAGGCCTATGTGGACTGGAACAAGAAGCCGGTCGGCTTCGTGGCCTACGGCACCGTCGGTGGCGCCCGTGCCGTCGAGCACGCCCGCACCATCGCCGTCGAGCTGCAGATGGTCCCGGTTCGCTCGGGCGTTCATATCGGCGGCGGCGAGTTCATGGCCACCGCCTTCCAGGGTAAGGAGATTTCCGAGATCGAAGCCGCGATCCTGCCCAGCGCCAAGGACATGCTCGACCAGCTGACCTGGTGGGCCTACGCGACCAAGACTGCCCGGGAAGAATCGGTCGCCGAAGCGGCCGAATAAGTCTCCTTCACGTACGCTTCCCGAGCTGGGCGGCACCTTCGGGTGCCGCCCTTTTCGTTTGCTCACCCGCAACCTTATGCACATGCTAGGGTTGAGTGTGGCAAAGAAGGGGTATACAAGCCGCCCGCCTCGCCGCCAGATGAGCAAAGGTTCATGACGCAAGTGGATGTCGCCGGTCCTGAAACCGGCAGTGTAGAGCCCGAACAGGCCGAACACGCACAAAAGCACTTGCCAGTGCTCATTCTTGGAGCGCTTGGCGTCGTCTATGGAGACATCGGGACCAGCCCGCTTTACGCCTTCCGTGAAGCGCTGCACGGCGCCACCGATGGCACGCCTGAGCACGTGGAAGTTCTGGGAATACTGTCCCTCATCTTCTGGGCGCTCACCATCGTGGTCACCATCAAATATGTCGGCTTCGTGCTGCGCGCCGACAACAAGGGCGAGGGCGGCACGCTCTCGCTGATGTCGCTGGCCCGGTCCAGTTTCGCCAATCGGCCCGCCTGGGTGCTTTTCCTGGGTGTCATCGGCGCCTCGCTGTTCTTTGGCGACGCCATCATCACCCCCGCCATTTCGGTGCTGTCGGCAGTGGAAGGCCTGGAGATCATCCAGCCCAATCTCACGCCCTGGGTCGTACCCATCACCGTGGTGGTGCTGATCATCCTCTTCACCGTCCAACGCTTCGGCACGGGGGGCGTCGCCACCGTTTTCGGGCCGGTAATGGGCGTGTGGTTCCTGGCCCTGGGGCTCTCGGGCCTCAATCACCTGGTCCACAATCCGAGCGTCCTCGTCGCGCTCAACCCCTACTACGGCGTGCTCTTCATCATCGATCACGCCCACCTGGCGGCCATCGTGCTTGGCGCCGTCTTCCTGGCCGTCACCGGCGCCGAGGCGCTTTACGTCGACCTTGGCCATTTCGGCCGCAAGCCCATCACCATCGCCTGGCTCTGGATGGTCTTCCCCTGCCTGCTGCTCAACTATTTCGGCCAGGGCGCCTTCGTCCTCGGCCACACCGAGGCGGCCTCAAATCCCTTCTTCCAGATGCAGCCCGAATGGGCGCTGGTGCCGATGGTGGCGCTGGCGACCGCGGCCACCGTCATCGCCAGCCAGGCCGTGATTTCGGGCGCCTATTCGCTCACCCGCCAGGCCATCAACCTCAACCTGCTGCCGCGCATGGATATCCGCCACACGTCCGAGAACGTGTCCGGGCAGATCTACATGCCCTACATCAATTCACTGCTGCTGGTGCTGGTCCTAGTGCTGGTCGTGGCGTTCCGCAGCTCGACCTCGCTATCCGCCGCCTACGGCATCGCCGTCACCGGCGAGATGCTGGTCACCGCCGTGCTGCTGCTCGTGGTCATGTGGCGAATCTGGAAATGGGGCCTGCCCGTAGCCATCGCCATCGTCACCCCGTTGTTCATCATCGATCTGGGCTTCTTCGTATCGAACCTGACCAAGTTCACCCAGGGTGGCTGGGTTCCGGCCCTGGTTTCGGTGATCCTGATCGTCGTCATGTCGAGCTGGATGGCCGGCCGCCGCCGCCTCGCCGAAAAGACCCGCCGCGACGAAGTTCCGCTGGAGTTCCTGGTCCAGAACCTCACCAAGAAGAAGCCGACCATCGTCCCCGGCACCGCCATCTTCCTCACCAGCGATATCGAAGGCGCCCCGACCGCCCTCCTGCACAGCCTCAAGCACTACAAGGTCCTGCACGAGCGCAACGTCATCCTCACCGTCGTCACCTCCTCGGCCCCGACCGTTGCCGACGACGAGAAGGTGCGCATCGACGCCTATAACGAGCTTTTCTGGCGCGTCATCGTCACCTTCGGCTACATGGAAACGCCCAATATTCCCAAGGCCCTCGGCCTGGCGCGAAAGCTGGGCTGGAAGTTCGACATCATGTCGACGAGCTTCTTCCTCTCCCGCCGCGTGCTGAAGCCTTCGGCCAAACGCGGCCCGATCCGCTCGATCACCGACCGCATCTTCATGACCATGGCCCGCAATGCCAGCGACGCGACGGAATACTTCCATATTCCCACCGGCCGCGTGGTCGAGATCGGCACGCAGCTGACCATCTAGGAAGGGTCTGGCACCCCGCAGGAGCGCCTTCCCCGGCCAAGGCCGGGGCTCACGCTCAACACGTTCCTGCTTGAAAGTCCCTGTCCCCCGGCCTTGGCCAGGGAGGAAGGCATGGGATCGACCCTATTCCTTGGGCATATCCGGACAGACATAGGGCACGTCCGCCGGCTTGAACCGCTGCTCGCCGGCGGGCGACTTGAGCACCAGTTCATCGGCGGTGAGCGACACGATCTCGGCACTGATCGGCATGCCGTCCTCTTCCCAGCTCAGATGCGTCGCGTCCACCTGTTTCCAGGCCGAGAGCCGGTGCGTTTCCCAGCACGAATCGGAGATCAGCGTGCCATCCGAAAGAAACACCTGCATGGCCCCGGGCAGGTCCGTATCCTGCTGCACCCAGACCCGATCCGTCAGCCCGTCACCCTGGGGCCTGCCGCCCTCCTCGGCGATCGCCGGGAGGCATGTGCCCACGCCCCACATGGCCAGTAACGCGATTACGGCGGTCTTGGTGGTCATCGGCCTGGGCTCCTCTTGTCGGTCCCGCTGAACTGGGGATCACGCTCGGTCCTTGCAAGAGCGCCCTGAAATTTCGGTGATTTTTCGGCAGAGGCAGGTTTCGATTGTGAATTTTCGGCAACACTCGCCGCCGGCTAGCCCCGCATGGTCCGCAGGAAATCGAGGATCACCCAGGCGGTGAAATCGGGTTTTTCGAACGCCACGCCGTGCCCCGCGCCCGGCACGATCGACAGGTGCCCCCTGGGGAGCGCCCGCCACATCGCGACGGCGTGCTCAACATGGATGTTGTCGTCCTCGCCCTGCATCACCAGTGCCGGCTGGGCGATCCTGCTCAGGTCTTCGTCCGTCAACCGCGGCTCCGAGAACCAGAGCGCGAACATGCGCTCGGAGACCGAAGCAAAATGCTCCGCGCCCTCGGGAGCACGCTGGCCGTAGTCGGCCTCGAGAAACCGGTAGACCTCCGAGCCCGGCGCGACGTCGAACGCGTCCTGCCCCTCGTAGTGATAATTTGTGCCGATCAGCACCATGGCCTCGATGAGGTCCGGCCTTTGCAGCGCCGCGAACAGGGCCGCGATGCCTCCGTCGCTCCACCCGACCAGCACATGCGGCCCGTCCCCGAGCCACTCGAGGAACTCGACGACTTCGGCGCCCATGCGCCCATAATCGAAAGGCCGCCCGTCGTCCGACGTGCGGCCCTGCCCGATGCGATCGAACCCGATCAGCCGGTATTGCTGGCCCAGGGTCGGTCCGAGGGCATCGAGCAACTGCTCGGAATACCCCAGCCCGCCATGCAGGAACACCAGCGCCGGCCCGGAACCGCGCTCGCTCACCCAGACCTTCCGCCCGCCTATCTCGGCGTAGGCCCCCTGAAACGCAGCGCCGTCCCCGGCCATGTCCGCTCCTTACATGCCCTCCGGCCCGCGCGAGATCGCGGCCAGCCCGGTGCGCACCACTTCAACCAATCCCAATGGCACCATAAGGGCAATGAACGAGTCGATCTTGGAGGATTTTCCGGTCACCTCGAAAACGAAGCTCTCGGTGGTGGCGTCCACCACCTGCGCGCGGAAGGCATCGGCCAGGCGCAGCGTCTCGGAGCGGTGCTCGCCCGTGCCCTTGACCTTGATCAGCGCCAGCTCGCGCTCGAGCGCGGCGCCCTCGGCGGTCAGGTCGTGCACCTTGTGCACCGGCACCAGCCGTTCGAGCTGCAACTTGATCTGCGTGAGCGTCTTGGGAACGGCGACGGTGACCAACGTGATGCGACTAAGTCGCTTGTCGTGTTCGGTCTCGCTGACGGTCAGGCTTTCGATGTTGAAGCCCCGGGCGGTGATGAGCCCGACGACACGCGCCAGGATACCCGGCTCGTTGTCCACGAGCACCGAGAGCGTATGCCGCTCGGGCGTTGCGGTTTCCTGGGTCAGGAAGTAGGCCGATCCGGTCGGCAACAGGCTTGCGTTCATTTTCTATTCGTTCCTCGAAACACCGGTGCGTGGGGCCTCCCCCACCCTTGTTCCCTCCCCACAAGGGGGAGGGAGACGCGTTGGCTTGATCCCGCCCCATCTCCTCCCTCCCCTTGTGGGGAGGGACCGAGGGTGGGGTGAGCCGCCCGCGCCTAAACCAGCATCTTCCCCTTCTCATCAATGATCGAACCGATGTCCGCCGTATCGGGCAGGATGATCTCGTTATGCGGCTTGCCCGACGGGATCATCGGCAGGCAGTTCTCGTCCTTTTCAACGATCACGTCGAACAGCACCGGTCCGGGGTAATCCAGCATCTCCTGGATCGCCGCATCGAGCTCGGCCGGGTTCTCGCAACGGATGCCCTTGCCGCCATAGGCCTCGGCCAGCTTGACGAAGTCCGGCAGGCTCTCGGCATAGGAATGCGCGTAGCGCCCGCCGTGCAGCAGGTCCTGCCACTGGCGCACCATGCCCATGCGCTCGTTGTTGAGTATGAAGATCTTGATCGGCAGGCGATACTGCGCCGCCGTGGACATCTCCTGCATGGTCATCTGCACCGAGGCTTCCCCGGCGATATCGATGACCAGCGCGTCCGGATGCGCCACCTGCACGCCCACCGCTGCCGGCAGGCCGTAGCCCATGGTGCCGAGGCCGCCCGACGTCATCCAGCGGTTCGGCTCCTCGAAATGGAAATGCTGGGCGGCCCACATCTGGTGCTGGCCGACTTCGGTGGTGATGTAGACGTCCTTGCCCTTGGTCGCCTCATAGAGCCGCTGGATGGCGTATTGCGGCTTGATGGTCGTTTCCGAGTTCTTGAACCCGAACGAGTTGACCGCGCGCCACTTCTTGATCTGCTCCCACCAGGGCGCGATGGCCTCGGTGCGCGGCTGGTTGGTGCGGCTGCGCCAGATGCGGATCATCTCTTCCATCACCAGCCCGCAATCCCCGATCACCGGAATGTCGATGACCACGTTCTTGTTGATCGAGGACGGGTCGATATCGACATGGATCTTGCGGCTGCCCGGCGAGAAGGCGTCGATGCGCCCGGTGATGCGGTCGTCGAACCGCGCGCCGATATTGATCATCAGGTCGCAATCATGCATCGCCAGGTTCGCTTCGTACGAACCATGCATGCCCAGCATGCCCAGCCATTGCGGGTTGCTCGCGGGGAACGCGCCCAGGCCCATGAGCGTGGAGGTCACCGGGAAGCCGGTGATCTCGGCCAACTCGCGCAGGTGCTTGCTTGCTTCCGGTCCCGAGTTGATGACGCCACCGCCCGTGTAGAACACCGGCCGCTCGGCCCGCAGCATCAGGTCGACCGCCGCCGTGATGGCGTCGAGGTCGCCCTCCACCTTGGGCTGGTAGCTGGCATGGCGGAAATTCTCGAGGTCGGGGCGGGTATATTCGCCCACCGCGAACTGCACGTCCTTGGGGATGTCGATCACCACCGGGCCCGGCCGCCCGGTCGTGGCGATGTGGAAGGCCTCGTGCATGATGCGCGGCAGGTCCTTGACCGATTTGACCAGGTAATTGTGCTTGGTGCACGAGCGCGTGATGCCGACCGTGTCGCATTCCTGGAAGGCGTCCGAGCCGATGAGGTTGGTCGGCACCTGCGCGGTGATGCACACCAGCGGAATGGAGTCGAGCAGCGCATCGGTCAGCCCCGTCACCGCATTGGTGGCGCCCGGGCCCGAGGTCACCAGCACCACGCCTGGCTTCCCCGTCGAGCGCGCATAGCCTTCGGCCATGTGGGTCGCGCCCTGCTCGTGCCGCACCAGGATGTGCTGGACCTTCTCCTGCTGGAACATCGCGTCATAGATCGGCAGCGCCGCGCCGCCCGGATAGCCGAAGATATGCTCGACTCCCTGATCCGCCAGCGCCTGCACCACCATCTCGGCGCCCGTCATCTTCTCAGCCATCGCCAAAAATTCCTTCCTCACCACGGCCCATCCGAACCGCCTAAAACCCGGGCCCACCTCCGCCTCCCCTCCAGGGAAGGCCGGGGCGGGAGTGGGCAAAGCCCACCGAAACCCTCGAACCACCAACTCGGGGCCCACCTCTCCTCCCTCCCCCTTGTGGGGAGGGCCGGGGTGGGGGTGGGCCAAACCCACCGAACCCTCGAACCACCAACGCGGGCCCCGCCTTGCACCCTCCCCCTTGCGGGGAGGGTTGGGGAGGGGGTGAGCCAAGCCCACCGAGCCCATCATTTCCAACCCTGCGCTCCTTTCCGCCTCAGGCAGAAAAAAGGCAATAAAAAAGGCCCCATTCGGGACCTGTTTTCGGCGCACCAGCTCGTTCGCGGGTTTCTAACCCACGTTGCCGATGCGCCTACCTACTACGAGAATGAGTGCCCGCACGGGACCTCTCCAGAAAATTGAACGCGGTAGGGATAGGCGCGGGCGGGGGTGGGTGTCAAGGGGTGAGGTCGCGCTAATAACGCGAGCGAAGTAGAGCTAAGGCGCCATCGAGCCCGAGCAACCTGAATTGAGCAGGGAAAACCAATTGCATCAGGTGCAAAACAACGAGGCCGACCTGAACACTCGTAAAAAGAGTCGTTTCGAGGTGATCATCATCGCCGTGAAGGTAAATGGTGCTGTACTCGGCAGCATCACCATTTCCCCGCCTGTTCATCCCTAAGGACAATGCACGTTCATTTGGATGCCCCCCCAAGTCGACAAGCCGTTGATAGAGCGTCTCATACTGACCTCCCAATTGAGGATCGGCAGCTTCAATAGCACGCCTAATTTTCCCATGACCGAACTCTTTGCGAACCCGATCCCGAGACTTGCCGGTCTCACCGCGAGCCAACCACCGATCTAGTCGAGGCTCGTCTTCTCCGATGTAAAACCCATATCCCCCATATTCCAGGCACAGCCGAAGTACCGGCTGGGCCTCGGCGAGTTGAGCTCCCCACACAATACCGATCGCAGCCAAAAAAGCAGAATGAGCGCGAAAAAAGAAAGGCATCGAGAACGCCGTCTCGGAATCGAAAGAGCCGCTCAAGCAATGACGAAACAGCTCTTCAACGGCGCGACAGTCTCTCGCAAGGTCAGGTTTGTGTACATGCGTCGCGAACTGGTTTTTTCGGACATTCTCAAAATAGCGAGTGAGGTGATCTTTACCCCATTCCTTTGGCAGATGCTCGCTCACCTACTCACCACCGCCAACTTAACCCCCAGCCCCACAAACGCCGCCGCAAACGTCCGTCGCATCCACATCATCACCTTCGGCCGCGAAACCACGTGCTGCCGCACCGCGGCGGCGCACACGCCATAAATCGCGAACACCACGAACGTCAGCGCCATGAACACCGCGCTCAGTTCCAGCATCTTCGGCACCGCCCCGCTCGCGCCCGGGTCCACGAATTGCGGCAGGAAGGCGAAGAAGAAGATCGAGAGTTTGGGGTTCAGAATATTGATCAGCACGCT
>Ga0182743_1001924_pt1 | contig 19194 bp, 17 predicted proteins | sample eDN3rd30CKraftOP_FD_128522 | JGI IMG/M metagenome (GOLD analysis project Ga0182743, IMG submission 128522) | Enriched Organic Plus compost microbial communities from Emeryville, California, USA - eDNA 3rd pass 30_C Kraft OP (version 2) (version 2) ... | reverse complement strand
ATAGTGTCGGGACTTCCGACTAGCGCTCGGTCCTTAAGATCGAGCGCCTTTTCGACAGCTTCGAGGGCTTCGAGGAGGGGGGGGTGGTCTGCGGGCTTCTGGGCTTTGTTGAGGCCCTGCGGCGCTTTTCCGTGCTTTTTGATGGCACGGCGCTTGATCGCTGTCTTGAAGGCCTCCCAGACGCGGCGGGGCGCGGATGAAAGATCGAAATAGAAGGCGTTGCTGATTTGCTCCCGCTGGGGACCGGCCTGACCGGCGGTTTCAGCCTTGACCGTGCGGCGGACCCATCTGAGGCCCAGCCACTTCGCGAACCGCTTACAGGCTTCGACGGCCGTCGCGCGATGACAACCGGCGCGCTCGGCAATCTCCTGATAGCTGGGGTCGAGTTGTCCCGTCTTGAAGTCGATGAGCTTGAGGAAGTTCCAGAGAATCCGCCGGTCACCATCCTGCAGCCGATCCGCCTCCTTATATTTGCTGGTGCGCTGATGATGGAGCAGTTCGTCAAAGGCCTGCATGACCGATCCGATCCAATCCCAGCCATCGCGCACAGGCCTGAAAACGTCGGCACGGCGATCATCAATGTCGTAGCTGTTGCGGCGCGGAGTTTTTACGCGATCCGGGTTTTTGCGATCGGCGAAGCTGCCGGCGATCTGTCCGAGTGAACGGGCTGTCATGCAGCCCCTCCATCGGTCGCGATGTTGATGCAGTTGGCTTTGACAGGCGAGAAATGAGAAAACAGCGACGTCATGTCGGCCCCCCCGATCAGGAGTCGATTGGCGCGGTGCAGAGGCTCGACTGCATCGCGGACGAAACTGCTGGTGCTGAAATGGGCGTCCGGTGCGTTTCCGGTGCAGGTCGAAGCTGCGAACGGAAAACTGCGGGTTTCGGAGCCGTTTCAGTAAGGTCGCATTGGGTTGAACATGGCCCTAAAGCTAACTAGGCTATGTTTTCGTAATGCGAGGGTCACAGGTTCGAGTCCTGTAAGCGGCACCATTTCGGTCCAAAACCACGAGTCCCTAGCACCGCCGCCTCTACGCCAGATGCGGCGGTGAGGGTCCGCAGCAACTCGGTGTGCGTACCGCAGATTCGCACATCCCTCTTGCTATGGACCTCGACTCGCTAGGCTACCGCCCGAATGGTTGCGCTTGCGCCTGGCGGCCAACGCGAAAGCGTGAAGGCTCTCGATCGTGATTTCTGGGCTGATCCGCTCAATTTGCGCCCGCGCGCTCGGCGTCGTCTCTGGCTTGTTCACGGATGGCGGTCAGCTCCGCGATCCGCGCCTTGAGCGAAGGATCGCCCATATCGACCAGCCCATTCACCCCATAGAGCCTGGAGAGTTTGGTATCGGCCTCCGTCGCCCGCCGTTCCATCTCGGCGACGTGACGCTCGGTCACCCATTCTTCCCGCCGAGCGACAAGCTGGTCCATCAGCACTTCAACTCGCGCGGGATCGAGCAGGCGCTTTTCGAGATGCTCAATCACTGCCTCGTTGAGGCGGTCCATCTGGATCGAGATGCCGGGACATCCCGTTTTTCCCTTCGTGGCCTTGGTCGCGCAGGTGTAATAGCGATACTCCTGACCGCTCGGGCTCGTGCCAGTGCGTAGCGTCATCGCGCCACCACGGCAGGCGCAGAAGCAGATACCGTCAAAAGCGTCGATCCGCCCACCGCACGCGGCGGCATCATCAAAGTTGAACCAAAGGGCCATGCCCCGCCAGTTCAGCTCCATCAATAAGGATGTCGGCTCCCGAGATGAACGGGGATTCATCACTGGCGAGAAAAACAACCAATTTTGCGACTTCCTGGGGATTGGCCTTGCGCTTCATTGGGTTGAAACCGCTGACATCAAGGCCCTCATTCATCGGCGTGGCGATTGTGCCGGGACATATGGTGTTCGCTCGCACCCTTCGATCGGCAAGTTCGATTGCAATGCAACGGGTGAGGCCACGCACAGCAAATTTCGATGCGGTATAGCCATGAAGCCCAGCGATGCCTTCGATCCCTTGCGTCGAGGAAACATTGATAATTGACGATGGCGCCGACTCCACCAGTGCTGGCGTCGCTGCACGAATCCCCAGAAACTGGCCGGTCAGATTGATGTTTATGATGCGGTTCCATTCGTCGAGAGTGAAATTCTCGATGGACCCCATCGTGCATATTCCGGCGTTGTTCACGAGCACGTTGAGGCACCCGAATTCCGCCATGGCGAGAGCGACGGCGTCGGCCCAGTCGCGCTCGCTTGTAACGTCAAGATGGATGAACCGCGCCCGTTCGCCAATCTCTTCAGCCAGTGCCTCTCCTTCCTCATCAAGTACGTCGCCGATGACAACGCTACCGCCTTCGGCGACGATCTCCCTGGCGTGAGCCGCGCCCATGCCGCGGGCACCTCCGCTGATGAGAGCCACCTTGTTTGCAAGTCTTCCCATAACGTCCTCCGTAAAAACAACATTGATTAGAAAGCACGATCGATATTAATCGTGTCTTGTTGTTCATGGCCGCCCATTGCCGCCGTGTCGAAACAGCATTTTTCGAGTTGTGGAGCAGGGGACAGCGCTGCGGCGCTTAGAAATCGCGGGGCTATGGGCAGCGGTAGCGCTGGGACGGCGGCCTCACTCAGGCCAACTTTCCGATCCAGCAGGCCACGTGCTTTCACCTGTGGATCGATCACCACTTCATCCAATCGGACGACGATCGAACAGCACATGTCCAGGTTATGCATCTTATCTTTTATTTCCGCTCCCGAGAACTTTTCAACGCTTTTGGCGACGTCAACTGTCCATTATTTGAGTCTTATGCCCGTGCTTTGAAGTTCAAGGCTTTTAATCGCGGACCTGGAAACAGATGGGCGGGATAGTCCGCCCACCATCAACCGAATTCAGAACCTGAAGGTGACTTCCGCGCCGAACGTCTGCGGCTCGCCCCAGATCGCGGTGTTGAATCCGCCGCTCGCGCCTTCGACATATCCCGAATTGTAGTAGAGCTTGTCGAACAGGTTCTTGGCATAGACGGCAGCCGAGAAGCCACTGCCGCTGATGTTGTCCCAGCTCAGCCGCATGTCGACTGTCACATAGCCCGGCAATTGGGTACGAGGCGTGATCGAGCCCTCATTGTTGGAGAAGTAGGTCTTGGTCTGACCGAAGACGTCCGTGCGCAACTTGACCGTGCCCATATCTTCCGGGATCGGCAACCCTACGACGCCATAAACCGATCCTGCCCACTTCGGAGCATCGGTATAGGTGTCGAAGGGGATGGTGAAGCCGGCAACGCCGGTCGCCGAGGACAGGTCGACGATGTTCTTGGTGAACTTGGCCTCGGTATAGGCACCCGAGAACCCGAATTCGAGCCACGACGCGAGCTGGAAATTTCCGTCGAACTCAACGCCCTGGATGCGCTTTTTCGGCACGTTGACAGTGAAGGCAGCCGGATTGCCTTCGACCAGCGCGTAGATCGAATGCTGGGCATTCTTCACGATCTGGCGATAGGCCGCGATGTTAAAGCGCGATGCAATGTCGCCGAGGTGCCCGGCGAACTTATAGCCGAGTTCGAAATCATATGTGGTTTCGTTATCGAAGAAATTGGTGTCGTTGAAGGGCACCACTGCGCCGTTGAAACCGCCAGCGCGGAAACTGCCGCGCTGGGAGAAGTAGACCATGTTCTGAGAATTGATCTGGTATTGCAGGTTGAAGGTCCAGCTCGGGTCGTGGAGCTTCGCCTTCTGGCGAAGCGGCGTGGTGCCGGTGAGGTTGAACAGGCTTCCTTCGATCTGGTCGAGACCCGCGGTCTCCCAGGTATAGCGCCCCCCGGCGGTGGCCTTGAGCTTATCGGTCAACTCGTAACTGAGTTGCGCGAACACGGCTTTCGATTCCGACCGCTGGTGATAGTAATAGGCGATGTCGGCCAACGGCGTGGCCAGTTCGTCACCGACGATGACGGGGACGTATTCCTTCTTCTTGGTGTTCGAATAGAAGGCGCCGACAATATATTCGAGCCTGCCCGATTTGCCCTGCAACTGCAGTTCGTTCGAAATCGCCTTGGTTGAGAATTCCTCTCCGCCTGGACGGCCATTGCCCAAGCCGGTGCGATTGTACAGGTTCAGCGAGCCGAAGGGCGAGCCGGAGAGAATTCCCGGGGTTCTTGCAAAGGCGTCTGCCCAGTTGAAGATGTTCTTCAGAGTGAGATTGTCCCCGACCTCCAGTTCGGTGGTGTTAGTGACGAAAGCCGCGTGAGCCTTGTGGGGCAAGTCATAGCTAAGCCATACTTCGTAGGGATGAGCTTTCTGCCAGGCGAGATAGCCCGGCACCGCGCCGGGCCAAGTACCTTCGCCCATCGGACCGTCCCCGAGCGTCGGCGCGAAGGGGCTGTTCATGCCATAGACACAGTCGAGCGTATCGGTGAGCTTGTATCCGTTGTTGACCTCGCCGCATTGATGGTATGAGTAAAGGCCGCCGGCGCCTTCGGTGCCGCCGAAATCGCTGTACTGCGCCACGGTGGTGTTCTTGAAGCTGGACGAAGGCTCGATCACCAGGGTTACGCGTCCGGAAAGCGCATCGGTGTCGCCTAGCGTGCTGCCGGTCCTGGCGTTGCGGATATAGCCGTCCTGTTTATTGTAGTCGCCGGCGACGCGAATTTTCACGGCGTCAGAGAGTGGGATATCGAGTGCGCCTTGGATCTGGATGTAGTTGCGCTCGCCCCCTTTGACTGTAGCGTAACCGCCGAAGACGTCGCCCGGCTTCGTCGTTTCATAAAGGATCGCGCCGCCGGTCGCGTTGCGGCCGAACAGAGTGCCCTGCGGCCCCTTCAAGACCTGCACTGAGCTGAGGTCGAAAAAGGCGGTCGCGGTATTGCCCGCGCTCTGGGGAGCTTCATTGACATAGGTTAGCACCGCCGGACTCGAACCGGAGAACGGATCGAGCGTCTGACCGCGAAGGGTGAAGCTGACCTGGTTGGAGTTCTGCCCGCTCTTGACGATCAGGCCGGGCACCAGCGCCGCGAGGTCCTGCTCGCTGGAGACGTTGCGATCCTGCAGCATCTCGGCATTGAATGCGGAGACCGACACGGGGACTTTTGACAATGCTTCTGAACGGCGCTGAGCCGTGACGATGATCTCGCCCGGGACAGGCGTGTTGCTGGACGCTTCGTTATTCAATTGTGCAGTTGCGCTCTGCGCGAATGCAGGCATTCCGGCGACGAGTCCGCTCAGCGCAATCCCGCAAGCCAGGCGCTTTTTGATTCTGGGTGCCATTCTCACTTGTCACTCCTCCCCTTGGGCTTCAGCCCCTTGCTGGAGCCATATCTTGCATCAGCAGACTAATAATAATTAGGTAGTTGTCAATGCCATTTAGACAGCCGCGACAGGGGAGGATGAAATGGCGGGACCGCCACGGTTCGTACAGGCTGAGCCTAGCCTATTGAACGTATTTCAAACGATACGCGATTGAAGACATGGAGATGGCAGAGCCAATCCATGCTGGAGAGTCAATGGTGGAATTAGGAGATTTCCGTTTCGCGCGCTCTATTTCCGAATACAAATTAGGTGATATGGCGCATGGGCTTAGGGGAGCATGGGCATATCTGCTGATCGGCCCTCGGGCTGCCTATCGCCTTCATTGCTCGCCTAAGCGCTGACCTGCACCCGGCCCGCTCAATCGAGATTGCGGCGGAGAGGGGGTACAGGGTTTTCCTCGCGTAACTCGAGGCGGCCTGTCACCGTCAGGCCGAATCCCTCCAGCGCTGCCAGTTTGGCCTTGCTGGACGTCAGCAGCGTCATCTGTCCGACGCCCAGATCGAGAAGAATTTGAGCGCCGATGCCATAATCACGGCTTGCATTTGTCTCATGATAGAGGCGTCGGCCACCTCCAATCCGTCGCGATATCGAGGTCGGACTCGGATCGCGGACAAACACCGCGGCCGCCGGCCCCTGGTGGTGGGAGATCTCCTTGAGCGCGCGCGGCACGTAATTGTGATGCGCGGCAGTCCAGCCAAGAAGATCGGCGGTCAGATCGACCTGATGGACGCGAACCAGCGTATCCAAGTCGCGCTCGATTCGGCCTTTGACGATAGCCACATGTTCGCCGCCGTCGACCAGATCCCGATAGACATGGATGGTGAGAGGAACTGCGGAATAATGGCTTTCAAAGGGCGCGCTTACCACGCATTCGATCAGCCGCTCGGACCGGCGCCTGTAGGCGATGAGGTCGGCAATCGTCCCGACTTTCAGGCCGTGAATCTCGGCAAAGCGCAGCAAATCGGGCAGGCGGGCCATAGTCCCGTCCTCGTTCATGACTTCGCAGATCACGCCGGCGGGCGCGAGGCCTGCCAAGCGGGAGATGTCGACCGCAGCTTCGGTGTGACCCGCGCGAACGAGAACACCGCCGTCACGGGCGGTCAGAGGAAAAACATGCCCCGGCGTCGCCAGATCGTCCGAGCTTTTCGAGGGATCAATGGCAACAGCAATGGTGTGGGCCCGGTCGTGGGCCGATATACCGGTTGTCACTCCCTCGCGCGCCTCGATCGACACGGTGAAGGCGGTGCCATGGCCCGATTCATTATGGTCGGTCATCGGCCGCAGTTTCAACTCGTCAGCACGGGAACGCGTTATGGCCAGGCAGATCAGGCCGCGAGCGTAGCGGGCCATGAAATTGATCTGTGCCGGCGTCGCAAATTGCGCGGGAATGATGACATCGCCCTCATTTTCCCGATCATCCGCATCCACGAGAATATAAGGCCGCCCTTCGATCGCGTCCTGAATGATGTCTTCTATGGGTGATACCCGATTTTGCGGCATGAGAGCGCTCTTTTCAGGAGTCTGTGGAAACAGGCCTGCCGGCATCCGCCAAGGCCAGCGCCTGCTCGCGCAGGCGAGCCTTCTGGACCTTGCCGGTGCCCGTCTTGGGAAGCGCGTCATCGGTGGTGAACCAGATATCGCGTGGCATTTTGTAGGCTGCGATCCGGCTGCGGAGATAATCCTTGATCTCGCTTTCGGTCAAGGCGCTGCCTTCCGCGCGAACGATCCAGGCGCATCCGCACTCGCCATAGCGATCGTCCGGCATGCCGATGAGGAATGCCTGGGCTATGCCTTCATGAGCGGTCAGTATCTGTTCGAGTTCCTTTGGCGACACCAGTTCGCCCCGGCTCTTGTACAATTCCTTGGAGCGGCCGGTGAGGAATAGATTGCCATCCTCCCGGAACTGGCCCAAGTCACCCATTCTGATCCAGCCACCGGACAGAAAGAGTTCGGCCGTGGCCTGGGGGTTCCGGAAATAGCCCTTGCTATTCATCGGACTGCGGCAGCACAACTCTCCCGGACTGCCCCATGGCAGGTCCGCGCCGGTTTCGGGATCGATTGTCTTGAACTCGGCGATTCTGCCCTCCTGATCGGGAAGGCCCGCGATACCCGCTTCGACGATGCGTCCCTGCGTCTGCGAAACGACCTCGATGGAGTCGCCGGGGACCGTACAGATGACTGTGGCGGTGACTTCGGTCTGTCCGTAACTGGTTATGATATCCTCACAACCGAACGTCTTCTGAGCCTCGACCCAGACCCAGCTTGGCGTTGGGGCCGCGGCGCTGTGGATCGCCGTGAGCGAGGAAAGGTCATACTGGCCGCGCTTGGCCTGTTCCAGCAGCGCGATGGTCATGGTTGGCACGCCCATGAGATAGTTCGCGCGATGGCGGCCAATCGCGGTCAGGATCGCATCCGGATCAAAGCGAAGCAGTGGTATGATGGCTCCGCCCACGATCATGCCGGAAAGCAACCCCACGACCAGACCAAAGCCATGATAGAGCGGCAACGAAAAGACCGCGCGCCGTCCATCCTCGAAGGCCTGATGATAGGCACCCGCGTAAGAGGCGCGCAGAAGATTGTCATGCGTAATGTCGACGCCCTTTGGCGAACCCGTTGTGCCTGATGTGAACATGATAATGGCGGAATCTTCGCCGCGCAGGCCGCACTCTGCCGGAACAGCGCCTGGGTCCGTCAGATCGTCGAAGAATTGCTGAGGATTGGTCCGATCGAAAATCAATCCGCCGCGCAGTTCGGGCAGGGCAGGACATTTGCCTTCACGCCAGCCCGGCAGGGCCTCGTCAAGCTCGCCGGATATGTCTCGCGAACCGAAGCTGCTCATCGCAATCAGCAGCGCGCATCCGGCTTCGCGAACGGTGAACTCGATTTCATCGGGACGATAGAGCGTATTGAGAGGCACTGCGATGGCACCGGCACGCCAGATTGCGAAAAGCAAGGGCACGATTACCGGATCGTTGGCCATGACAAGGCCCACACGTTCACCCTTGATGATCCCTCGCGATCCCAGGCCGCCCGCCAGGCGGCGCGAAACAGCCGCAACCTCATCATAGGTCAGAATCATGTCATCGGTGATTACGAGCGGCCGATCACCAAAATCACCGAGGCTCCAGTCGAGATACCCATGGAGATTAGACCATTGCCACCGCGGATGCCGTCCGGCGATGGCATCTCTGCGATGAGTTATGGTCGTCTCTTTCATGTGCTCTCCCCTTAACTTCAATTGTGTCGCGTTCGCCTGTATAAGCGTGTTTTGCGGGTTTTCATCGGAAGGCGAGGAAGCATCGCTGACCGATAACATAGGCAGCAAGCCACGCGGTCTATCACCGGATCAGGGATAGCTTGGACAAGCGAAAAGTGCTTCGGCGCCCCATTATAGCGCACCGAAGCAAAGGCAGGATGGCCCTCAAAACCCGATCAGGCGGCTTCCGTTGCCGTGCTGGCAGGAAGTTTGACGCGTGGGGCCACTTCCTTGGCAATGAGTTCAAGTGAATTGAACCAGGGCGCGGGGTCATCATAGTAGTCATGCGCCTCGACTTGCAGTGTGCCCCAACCGCCAGTCTTTTCGAACAAGGCGTTGAGTTTTTCGACTACGGTATCCGGCGACCCGACAACGAAAACCTTGTCGACCAAAAATTCGAGATCGGCGTCGGCCGGGTTGATACCAGCATCCTTGGCAAAGCCGTCCATCATGCCAAAGCGGCGCCAGATCGGGATCAGATAGCGGTTGAAGCAGTAGCCGACCGGGCCTTCCATCACCTCTCGCTTGGCTTCAGCATCGGTATCCCCGACAAAGACGGTCTGCGAAACGGCGTGGCGCTGCCGATCCGGGGTAAACCCTGCCTTGATGTTCGCCTCGGAATAGGTTTCCCAGTGCTTTTTGAGGGCATCGATGCCAGAAAAGATCGACACTGGCTTGAAATTGCGCTCGCCCGCCAGTTTCATCGAGGGGGAGTTGTAGCTGAAGCCGGTGACAGCGAATTCCGGGAAATCTCCACCCCAGGGGGAGTAATTGGCGAGCTTATGCTGCTCATCTTCTTCCGTTACAGCAGCTTCTTCTTCCGGGAAACCGGCGGACCAGAACTTGCCTTCGTAGAAGAAGGGCTCGCGCTTCCAGATCTTCTCCATAATGAAAAGTGACTCACGTACCATTTCATTGAGGAAAGCAGTGTCCTGACCGTTCTTGATCCCATGCATGTAGGAGGCCAGCGGATAGGCGCCCGCGCCGATGCCCATGAAGTACCGTCCTTCCAGGATCTGCGAGAGCCAGCCTACGGTCATCGCCAGCTTGGTGGGATGCTGATGAGGCAGGATATGCGCCATAGGCGCGAAACTGATGTTCTTGGTCTGCAGGGCTGCGGCGGCCATGATCAGTTCGGGGTTGGGGATATTCTCCCAGATCTGCGAGGCATGCTCGGAGATCATCATCGTCGTAAAGCCGATCTTGTCGCAGTGAACCGCACTTTGCACGCCCCACTCAAAGGTTTGTCGCGCCGTCCGCCCGGGACGCATGTACGGGTGGAAAATCAGGCCGGTCTGCATAGACATCATCGCTCTCCATGGTTCCGGGAAATGGACTCGGCTCCATCCTCCCTAACGAGTCTTAGGCTGAATTAATTTAAGCCACTTGTAAACAGATTTGTTGAAGAGAGTCACGAAAGTCTGGTCGGACTTGGTTGTGAAGCAAAATGGCTGCTACCCTAGCCATCGGCGGGCTAGATCGGGCCAAATCAGATAAGTGAGATAAAGCAATGTTATAATGGAATATTTTGTATGATAATCCGTCGGCAGGATGAGGGTGATGGACAATCCGCCAAATCAAGCTTACTCCATGCTTAAGTGAAGTATGAAACAATTGACTTAGAGCGATCGGCGCAGCGATGAAACTGGGTGAAAAGGACGAGCGGGAAAGTGGGGAGGTGGCGACCCCGGGGCACGATTGCGATAATCTCGATGCCAAAACCAGATTGATCGTCACTGCGGAACGCCTTTTCGCGCAGTCTGGCATCAACGGCGTATCGCTCCGCGAAATCGCGCAGAAGGCCAGGCAGGGCAACCATTTTGCCGTGCAATATCATTTCGGCTCGCGCGAAGGCCTAGTGCAGGCAATATTCGACTATCGTATGGCGCAGATGGAAGAAGCGCGCGGCGCCATGCTGGCAGATCTGCACAGGCGCGGACTCACCAAGGATGCGCGCTCAATCCTTGAGGTCGTATTTCTCCCGCAGCTTCAGATCAACGGAGATGGGCGCGGCTCCTACGGTAACTTCCTGGCACAATATCTGCTGAGGAATGATTGGCGGGATTTCGGCGTCTTCGGGCACGAAGCGCCACCTAATTTGCAGAGGACTTTCGATCTCCTGCGCGCAAGGGTGGATTATCTGCCCTCGGCGGTGGCGCAGCGTCGATTGGTGAATGTTAGCCTCATGTTCCTTTATCTCCTTGTTCGGCACAACGGACAGGGGGGCGAGCATCAGGAAGTGTTCGATAGCGCACTTGCAGATACGATGGAGCAGATCGTGACGGCAATGTGTCTTCCATTCAGGGTTTGATGCGCCCTGCACGGCCGGCATGAGGGCAGAAAGGTGAGGAAATGGCAAAGGCTATAGATGGAATCCGGCTTGAGCCGGGCGAGACGATTGACTGGATCATTCTGGACCGTCCGGAGGCGGCAAATGCTTTCTCCGGCAAGATGCTCGAACGTTTTTCCGAGGTGCTCGCTGATCGGCGCGCCGCCGGCGCGCCGGTGCTGGGCATTCGCGGAGCTGGCAAGGGCTTCGGCGCCGGGATGGATCTCGGCCAATATAACGCGCAGGGGTCAGCCATGGATGATGTGCTGCGGCTTTCATCTTATGTGGAGCGGTGGATGGCAATCTGGCGGCATCCCAAGCCGGTTATCATCGCGGTACACGGATATTGTATCGGTGTTGCCGCGCAGCTCGCCTCATTTGCCGACATCCTGATCGTCTCCGAAACCGCCACGATCAGCGAGCCCACCATCCCCATCGGAGGCGGTTTTATCGCGCCGGTATGGGCAGATCAGGTGGGGGGACGCAGGGCCAAGGAATTCGCATTTCTGCCTGGCAACCGGATCGATGGCAAGATCGCGGTGGAATGGGGCTGGGCCAATGCGGCCGTCCCTGAGGGCCAGTTGGTTGTGTGTGCGGAAGCCCTCGCGGGCCGTATGGCCCAGATCCCTGCCGCGGTGCTTACGATGAAGAAGCGCTCCATCAACCGCGCGATGGAAGCAGCCGGTTTCAGCGCTGGCGTGGGAGCGGTTGCCGAGAGTGACGCAATACTGCATCTTGAGCCTGAGGTGCGGGCGATCAGGGATCGATTGCGGACAGATGGCCTCAAGCCGGTGGTCCAATCGTTCGCGGGACCGAGCTCGCAAGATATATTCCGGAAATATGGGGACGGCACAACGATCGAGTCGTGAGCGCGAGCCTGTTCGCCTGCGTATGTATGCGAACAGGCAGCGCGAGGACTTGGCTGCGGGCCTTTTTGGGTTTCCCCTAAAAAAAATTTGTTCGGAAAACAGCGAATGGCGCATGCCTGATCCGGGATTTAGAGAAGGCCGCCAAGCGGCCTTCTAAATTTCTGGCGGTGCGTAGATGACAAAAATCACGCTATATCAACATATTAATGAATACAATCTGACGCGAGCGGGATGATTATCGCCCTGCCGAGCCATGAAGGCGTGAATTTGATTGCAAATTCTACCTAATTTCGATTAGTTTGTACGGGAGGTATTTCAGGAGACGCATGATGGAAGTGGGCTTGGGTCTGACATTTCAGAACCTGAACGAGAGAGTGACCGACAAGGAGGTGTTTCGGCATGAGCTTGCGCTCGCCGCGCGAGCCGAGGATCAGGGCTTCGATTCGATCTGGACACCGGAGCATCATTTCACGGGCTACATGATGACGCCGAATGTGCCGCAGTTCCTTTCATGGGTCGCAGGGCAGACCAGGCGCATCAAGCTCGGCACGACCGTCACGGTCCTCCCTTGGCAGAACCCGGTGCGCATCGCCGAAAGCTTCATACTCCTTGATCATTATTCGGAAGGACGTGCGATCCTCGGTATCGGCCGGGGTCTGGGCAAAGAGGAATTTGACGGTTTCGGCGTCCCCATGGGCGAGGCGCGCAAGCGTTTCCGCGAATATGCGGAGGCCTTGCTCGCCGCTCTGGAAACAGGCGTCATGGAATATGACGGAACCTACCTGAAGCAGCCGCGCGTGGAATTGCGTCCGCGTCCCTATGCCAGCTATCGTGGGCGCGTATTTGCTTCGGCCGTTTCGCCGGAATCCGTCAAGCTGATGGCCAATCTCGATGTCGGGTTGATGATCATTGCCCAAAAGCCGTGGGATCGGGTCGAAGAAGATATCATAAGTTACCGCGAACGTTTCTTCGCCATGCAGGGGCAACCTGCGCCCAAGCCGGTCGTGGTGGCCTTTGTAGCGGTCAATGAAGATGCGGCAAAAGCCCAGGAGATGCGCGACAAGTATCTGGTGGAATATGCCAGATCGACGTCATCCTTCTACCAGTTCGCCAACAAGGATTTTGCCTCCATTGAAGGCTATGAATATTATGGCGCTCTCGCCAATAGCGTTGAGAAGCACGGAATTGACAGATTCAACAATTTTCTCGCTGATCTCCAGATATGGGGACGCCCCGAAGAGGTCATCGAAAAGTTGAAATCTATGGTCGACCGCTTTGATGTAGGCAGCTTCATCATCTATACTCAGTTCGGCGACATGCCGTTTGAGGTCGGGCGGGAAAATTATGAGCTGTTCGCACGAAAGGTTCTACCGCACCTCAAGGACATAGATGTTTCGGCGCCGATAGTCTCGCCGCCGGTCCCATCGGCGGCGTGAGTGCAGCATCCGCTTTCGGGTGACAAACCCTTTGCGGGTCTGAGATTGCCACGACAAATCTGATAAGTGAGATGAGGATGATGGAAGGTGAAGGTTGGCGGTGCCTGTGGGATGCCAAAGCGATTTTGGGCGAGAGCACCATCTGGGACGAACGCGACGGCTGTATCTACTGGGTTGATATCGAAGCGCCCAGCATCAACTGGTACCACCTTCGGGATGGTGAACGGGGAACATGGTCCACCCCTAACTGGGTGAGCGCGCTCGCGCCGCGCTCGAGTGGGGGATTCATCGGATCGGCGGCCGATGGCTTCGTTCATCTCGATCCCGCGCAAAAGTTATATGCGCCTGTTGTCCATCCTATCCCGAACCCGAAGATCGCGCGGCTGAATGACGGAGTGACCGATCGCAAGGGCCGCTATTGGTCAGGTTCGTGCGATTCCAGCCAATGGGATGAAAGCACGACAACTGAGGACAAGGAGAGTACGCTCGGCAATCTCGATGTGCGCAACACCGGCGAGCTTTACCGGCTGAATGCGGATGGAACGGTATCCACGCAGGAGCGCAATATCGTCACGGCGAACGGTCCGGCTTTCAGCCCGGATGGCAAATTCGCCTATGTGAACGATTCGATGCCGCTGGTAAGCTGGGTCTATGAGGTCTCGGACGATGGCACCCTCGGTAACCGGCGGGACTTCCTCAGGTTCAAGCCCGAGGATGGATATCCCGACGGCATGGCTGTCGATACGGAGGGCTGCATCTGGATGGCCTTCTATGAGAGCTGGTATCTGCGGCGGTTCGCTCCTGACGGCCGCCTGCTGGAAGAGCGGCGCCTGCCAGTGAAGCGCGGCTTGCGGCCCGCTTTTGGCGGCGCCGATTATTCCCGTCTTTTCCTGATCACCGGATCGCAGGGATATACGGCCGAGAGATTCGCAAGCGAGCCGTTTGCAGGCGGCCTGTTCGAGATACTCGATCCACCCGCGCGCGGAGTACCGAACACGCCTTTTGCCGGATGAAGAAATCGGCCAGAGAGATGCTGGCTTTTCAATCATTCCCGGCTAAAGGGCACATATGGCACAAATAGAAAATGGCCGAACGCGCATTCTGGATTCGGCCGCAGCGGCTCTCTGCAAAAAGGGGCTGGCTGGCGCAAAGCTCAGTGATATTGCCCGTATGGCAGGGATGCTGGCGCCCAGCATTTATCATCATTTCCCATCAAAAGATCATTTGGTTGAGGAAGTGATGATGGAGGGAATCTACCGGAACAGCCGTCATATCGTTACAAAGGTCGAGGTATTGGGCGCCGATGCGCTGCCTCTGGTTCGGCTTCGCGCCGCGATCGAGGCGCACATCAACTTCCTGTTGACGGGGGACAGTTATTCCTCTGCCGTGGCGCGCGTATTTGATGATCTCCCGGCTGAAATGAAGGGACGGGTCCTGGCGGCCTACTCGAGCTTCGACAATTACTGGCGGGATCTTATCATCGCTGCCCAGGCTGCCGGGGGCGTAAACACCTCGCTCGATGCCACGGTGGTGCGCAAATTCCTTATCGCGATGCTGGACTCCTCTCCATCCTGGTATAGGCCCGGGAAACTGGGGCCGGCGCAGATCGCCGAACAAGCGGCGGATTTGGTCCTGTATGGCTTTGTGGGAAGGCAATCCTGAGCAGATAAGCCCCGCTGAGGGTGGGAGCGCTACCCGCCCACTTATCACGGCCGGGACAACGGTGTGACGGTTCCATAAGTCCCTTTGTGAAATAGCAATGGGGCTCCGGGATGATGAATGTCGAGCGCGTGAACCTTTCCCAGAGTGATGTAGTGATCGCCAGCTTCGTGGATCGCATGGAATGAGCAATCGATCCACGCAAGAGCGCCTTCGATAATGGGTGCGCCGCGTGGCGACAGATCGTGTGTCACGCCGTCGAACTTGTCGGGATTCTTCGATGCAAGCACACGGCAAAGCTCCTCCTGATCATCGGCGAGCACATTGACGCAGAAGCCGTCGCAAGCCCTGATCTTTGGCCAACTCGACGAAGCCTTGTCCGGAAAGAAAGCCACGAGCGGTGGGTCTAGTGAAACCGATGTGAAGGAGCCGACGATCATGGCAACCGGCTTCCCGTCAGGGTGCATGCCGGTAATGGCGCAAATACCCGTCGGATAATGACCCATTATCCGACGGAAGGCGGCGGCATCTGTTTCGAAGGTCATGCCGGGGATTTGCTTTCCCACACCAGCGGGACATTTTCGACGGCAGCGACAATGCCGGAATGATATATCTGTTTCGACCCCTCCTTCAGGGAAAAGTGTGGAATCCGTGCGAGCCATTCCTGCAGCATGACAATCACTTCCATGCGTGCGAGGTGCATGCCCGCGCAACGGTGCGGCCCTTGCGCGAATGTCGAATGCGACAGGTTGCGGCGCGAGAAGTCGACCTTCATCGGACACTCATGAATCGTGTCGTCAAGACCATGCAACGCCGTAGGCAGGAAGATCAGGTCTCCCTCCCTGAGCTGCGTTCCGAAGAACTCCATATCGTGCGTCACATAACGGGCATCGGATACGACGGCGAAACGGCGGAACAATTCCTCCGCACCACGCTGGAGCTTCATGGGATCGGATTTCAGTTCCTCCACGGTTTCAGGATGCCGCGCCAGGTAGATCATCATGAAGCTGAGGAAATTGACTACGGTGTCCAACCCGGCCAGCAACAACAGCGATACCAGACCGAGTGCCTTGTCTTCCGGCATCGGCTGGCCGTTGATTTCGCTGTTCACCATCCGGGTGATGAGATCGGTGCCTGAACCGCCACGCCGCTGCTCGATGATGGGGATGGCATAAGCGAAGAAGCCCTTGTTGGCGGCATCGAGCGACCGGCCCTGTTCTTCCGGAGTATTGCCGGAAGGCCGCGTCATTTCGTTCGCCAAGGGGGCGAGTTTCGCCGCGTCCTCAATCGGGAGGCCCGCAAGCGCGAGGAAAACCTTTACGGGAAAAATTCCGGCAAAGTCTTTCGCGAAATCGCATTGCCCGCGAGGCGCAAGCTCCTCTATCAGTTCGATCGCGATGGCGCGGATATCATCCTCGATCTTTCTGATCTCGCCCAGGTTAAGCGCTTTGTCGATCGCCTTGCGGTACGGCGTATGTTCCGGCGGATCCAGCTTGGTGGGGACCATGTCATAGGCTTCGCCCGCTTCGCGCGGCACCCAGATGACTCGGCTCGAGAACCGATCGGGGTTGCGATAGACCTCATCGATCACCGCGCCGCGGGTCGCAATCCAGTGACCACCCGTCAAAGGAGTCCAGATCAGCGGAGGCGTATCCGGTTGCTGCACGCGCTTCCACGCCTCCTGCACCCCTTCTTCGATGCCATCGAGGGCATAGGCGTCGACCTCGCGCACAAGCGCGTCCGGCACATATTCCGGAACTGGCGCACGCGGCTTGCCCGCAGTCGGTGACAACGTCTCAATGTTCATTTCAGCATCCTCTCTCAATTCATGAATGGATCGATGACCGCCATTGTGTCGGCATCGGTTTTTCGATGATGGGGAAAGCCTCGGTATTCTCGCTGATACCGAACCGATGACTTGCGAACTCCACCAGCGAAATGTCGACCTGAACCTATGCAGCGTATGGCATGATGAGGCAGCATTTTTCGGGGGCGTGTGACGAAGCGATGCCGATCATCAAGGCGATCTCGCCCGCTTCGCCGGTCAGAGCATGGAGGCCACTTTCGTAGGCGCCACAGAGATTTGCATGCCTTAGGGCGCTAGCTAACCGAGGTGCCTTTGTGCTTGCCCAAGAGGTTCCAATACGATTCATTTCAATGATCCTCGACGCCTTACCACATATCCTTCTCGCCGCGACTAAGACTAATCAAAATTAGCCTCACATGGCCAAGGTGGCAAGGCTGAATCGCACATTTCTTTTGCGCCGTGCGCTGCTGCGATACGCCCCAGCTTTAATTGACTTATGTTATTGTTTTTAAATGCGAAAAAGTATTAATTGTCGGCAATATATTCCATCTTCATGTCGTCTTGATAAATATTTTCCTTCCCGTTAGCATCCTTCTCCCATAATATGGATTAGGTAAAAGTTTGAGTCTGAGGAGAGGTATCTGGCATGGGCCGTCTTAATGGGAAGGTAGCTATTATCACAGGCGCCGCACGCGGCATGGGGGCATCGCACGCACGCATCTTCGCGCAGGAAGGGGCGCGGCTGGTCCTGACCGACGTCAACGAGGAAGGAGGCGTCGCCCTGGCGCAGGAATTGGGCGATTCCGCGATCTTTCTACCCCATGATGTCACGAAACCGGAGGCATGGAGCGCGGTCATCGCCAAAGCGGTGGAGCGCTTCGGCACGATCGATGTCCTCGTCAACAATGCCGGAATTCTGGGGCCATTGGCCGCAACCGCGGAGCTGACCGATGAGGACTATGACCTCGTTTGCTCGATCAATCAGGATTCCGTATTTTATGGCATGCGTGCCGTGCTGCCGGTGATGGTCCGAGCCGGGCGCGGATCGATCGTGAACATCTCGTCGATCGCCGGCATGGCCGCCAATTACGGTTTCCCCAGTCTCGCCTATGTGGCCAGCAAATTCGCCGTGCGGGGCATGACCAAGGCGACGGCGATGGAATATGGCAAACATAATATCAGGGTCAATTCGGTCCATCCGGGCTTCATCCAGACGCCGATGATGGTGGAAGCGACCGATGATGTCGGCGGGGAGGCGCTTGCCCAGATACCCCTCGGGAGGATTGCCGATCCGTCGGAAGTCTCGAACCTCGTCCTTTTCCTTGCTTCGAACGAATCCTCCTACATCACTGGCTCCGAGCATCTCGTCGATGCGGGCATGCTGGCACACTAATCGGGGGTTGGCAGGGGCTTTATCGTCATGGCGTCCATTGAATTGAGCATGCGAGGTCATGTCGCCGAAGTCCTGCTCAACCGCCCCGGCGCTCTCAACGCCATCGACGATGAGATGGATCGGGCGCTGGCCGCCGCGTGGGAACGTATTGACGGCGACCCGAACACCCGGGTCGCCGTCCTCCGGGGGGCGGGCGAGCGCGCTTTTTGCGCGGGCGGAGACATCGCCGCTCCGCCCACGGGGCGCGGTGGCCTCTCTTTTGGCGGAGGGCTGACCGGTATTGGCGGGCGCCTGCAACGCCTTCGGAAACCTTTGGTTTGCGCGGTTCACGGCTATGTACTCGGGCTCGGCTTCGAACTCGCCATGTGCGCCGACATAATCGTGGCGGCCGACGATGCGCGCTTCGGACTTCCGGAAGCGCGGGCGGGAATCATCGATCATTGCGGGGTTGTTCACCGCGCTGTTCGGCAATTGCCGCACCATGTGGCGATGGCGATGATCGTGGCCAGCCAAACGCTCGATGCGCCGCGCGCCGCCCAATATGGACTGGTCAACGAGGTCGTGCCGCTCGAAAGCCTGGATATTGCCGTCCAGGAATGGACCGATAAAATCCTGGGCTGCGCACCATTGGTGTCCCAAGCCGCGAAGCAGGCAGCGCTTGATGGGCTGGACATCAGCCTGGAGGAAGCCTTAGCCGCGCGATACCCTCTCATCGATCTCTATTCCCAAACCGACGATTATCAGGAAGCGATGTGCGCCTGGAGAGAGCGCCGGGCGCCGGAGTGGAAGGGGCGATAACCTCCAGAAATACCGAATATGTATTAGGTTTGTTTAGAGTGATCAATCTGCTCTTTGGGTAGGTTTGACCTGATACCGTCATGCGGCGCCTTCAGTCGCACGCAATGCCTGTTGCATGTCAGGCTAATTATAATTAGGTTCGCGTTCAATCCAGACGCGGACGCGCTAATCATTGTGGTGAAAGATCGAGCCGGCGGTCGCCGGTTGCAGTCGGGATTGGGATGGAGACGGATTTATGACCCTGAACGAAAAGAAGATCGTCGTGACCGGTTGCGCACAAGGCATCGGAGCCTCTGCGGTGCAGGCATTCGTCAGGGAGGGGGCTGAGGTTTTCGCCATGGATATCGATCCTGAAGGCGGCCGCT
>Ga0182743_1001922_pt1 | contig 19197 bp, 20 predicted proteins | sample eDN3rd30CKraftOP_FD_128522 | JGI IMG/M metagenome (GOLD analysis project Ga0182743, IMG submission 128522) | Enriched Organic Plus compost microbial communities from Emeryville, California, USA - eDNA 3rd pass 30_C Kraft OP (version 2) (version 2) ... | reverse complement strand
GTCTTGCGCCGAGGTGCTCTTCGTAGGATGGGTTGAGCTTGCGAAACCCATGCGGTTGCGCTGATGGGTATCGCTTCGCTCAACGCCATCCTACGAAAAGCCGTGCTTCCTGGAACCGTAGGAGCGGACTCACCGGCCACACCGGGCGTCCTGGTGCATTTGGCCTACGGCGCATAACCGCGGAACCTGCCAGCTGGCGCTGTGTTATCCACCCACTCAGGACGGCCCCCTCTCCCTCTGGGAGAGGGCTGGGGTGAGGGTTGCGGACTTCGCCGACACCTCGCCGCCTGGCCCGTACCGCAGACCCCTCAGCTACGCCGCTCGACGATATAGCGAGCCAGCTCCCGCAGCGGCTCGGCGCCCTCGCCGAAGCCTTGCAGGGCCGCCAGGGCCTGGTCGCGCAGGGCCAGGGCGTAGGCCTTGGCGGCTTCCAGGCCGAGCAGGGCGGGGTAGGTGGGTTTGTCGTGGGCCTGGTCCTTGCCCTGGGTCTTGCCCAGGGTAGCCGTGTCGCTTTCCACGTCGAGGATGTCGTCCTGCACCTGGAAGGCCAGGCCGATGGCCCCGGCGTAGCGGGCCAGGGCTTCCAGGCGCTCGGCGTCGGCCTGGCCGCTGGCCAGGGCGCCGAGGCGCACGCTGGCTTCGATCAGCGCGCCGGTCTTGTGCCGGTGCATGGTTTCCAGGGCCGCCTGGTCGATCCTGCGGCCCACCGCCTCGAGGTCGATGGCCTGGCCGCCGACCATGCCGGCGGAACCGGCGGCGCGGGCCAGGGCGGTGACCATGGCCAGGCGCGTCTCGGCGTCCTGCGGGTTCAGCCGGGCCTCGGCCAGCACTTCGAAGGCCAGCGCCTGCAGGCCGTCGCCGGCGAGGATGGCGCAGGCCTCGTCGAAGGCGATGTGGGTGGTCGGCTGGCCGCGGCGCAGGTCGTCGTCGTCCATCGCCGGCAGGTCGTCGTGGACCAGCGAGTAGGCGTGGATCAGCTCCACCGCGCAGGCCGCGCCGTCGGCCCGGGCGGGGTCGCCGCCGAGGGCTTCGCAGGCGGCGTAGGCCAGCAGCGGGCGCACGCGCTTGCCGCCGTTGACCACGCTGTAGCGCATGGCCCGGTAGAGGCGCTGGAGGTCTTCGCGGGGCGGGGTGAACAGGGTTTCCAGGGCGGCGTCTACGCGCGCCTGGCAGCGCGCCTGGTAGGCGGCGATCATGCGTCTTCGCCTTCGCTGTCGAACGGCGCCTCGCTCAGCTCGCCGTCGCGCTCCAGCAGCACCTGCACCTTCTGCTCGGCCTGGCTCAGCGCCGCCTGGCATTCGCGGGTCAGGCGGATGCCCTGCTCGAAGGCGCCGAGCGAGTCCTCCAGGGACAGTTCACCGCTCTCCAGGCGTTCCACCAGGGTTTGCAGTTCGGCGAGGGACTGTTCGAAATCGACGGCTTTCTTGCGGGCCATGGGGACATCTCGGCGGGGTATTCGGAACCCGGCGACACTAGCAGAGACGGGCCTTGCGGGCAAATCCGCGGGCCTTGCCCGGCATCCCGGCGGCCGAGGTTTCGCGCTAAGCTTGGGCCATGAACTACCTCGCCCATCTCCACCTCGGCGGTTCGCAGCCGGCGCAGTTGCTCGGCAGCCTCTACGGCGATTTCGTCAAGGGGCCGCTGGCCGGACGCTGGCCGGCGGACATCGAGGCGGCCATCCGCCTGCACCGGCGCATCGATGCCTTCACCGACAGCCATCCGCTGGTGCATGCGGCGAAGTTGCGCTTTCCCGCCGAGCGGCGGCGCCTGGCGGGAGTACTGCTGGACGTGTTCTTCGACCATTGCCTGGCGCGGGACTGGGACACATTCAGCAACGAGCCGCTCAGCGAATTCACCCGCCGCGTCTATGGTGTACTGAACACCACCCCGCAGTTGCCCGAGCGCCTGGCGCGCATCGCCCCGCGCATGGCGGCGCAGGACTGGCTGGGCAGCTACCGCGAGTTCACGGTGCTGCAGGACGTGCTCGCCGGCATGGCCCGCCGGCTGTCGCGCCCGGGCCTGCTGGACGGCGCCTGGGAGGAACTGGCCGAGCGCTACCAGCCGCTGAGCGACGACTTCCGCGCGTTCTACCCGCAACTGCTGGCGCTGGCCGGGCGCCGCGACAATCTGCCTGGGGATCGCCCCCCGGCTTGATATGCATCAAACGTAGGAAAGCCATGAAAGGATGCAATAGAACCCACGACGGAGAGGGAGGTGCAGCATGCTCAAATCATTGATGATCGCCACGGATTTGTCTTCGCGCTCGGAGAAGGCCCTGCAACGCGCCGGTGCCCTGGCCAAGCGCTTCGGCTGCCCGTGGACGGTGCTCTGCGTGGTGGACGAGGACCAGCCGGTGGCGCTGGTCGAACAGGAGGCGACGCAGGTCCGGCTGCTGCTGGAGGCGCGCCTGGTCGAACTCACCGCCCTGGGCGGCGGTTGCCCGCGCATCCGCGTCGAGGTCGGCGACCCGAACCAGAAGATCGTCAGTTGCGCGCTGGAAGAGGACGTCGACCTGCTGGTGATGGGCTCGCACCGCAAGAGCGTGCTGCGCGACATCTTCGTCGGCACCACGGTGGAACGCGTGGTGCGCGCCGGCAAGCTGCCGGTGCTGATGGTCAACCAGCCGGCGGTCGGCGAATACCGCGACCTGCTGCTGGCGCTGGACACCTCGCCGGCCTCGGCCAACGCGGTGCGCGTCGCCGAGCGCCTGGGCCTGCTGCAGGGCGCGGTGCGCCGCGCCATCTATGCCTTCAGCCCGCTGGCCAAGGGCATGATGCAGTACTCGGGGGTCAGCGAGGAGCGCATCGACGAGTTCGTCGGCACCGAGACGCGCCAGGCGGTGGACGAGTTCAAGGCGTTCCTGCGCGACCAGCAGCTGGAACTCTGGATCGACGAACAGCTGGTCGCCGTCGGCCTGCCGGGCAACGTGCTGGAGCGCATGTCCGAAAAGCACCGGCCGGACCTGCTGGTGATGGGTACCCGGGGCATGGGAGGGATCAAGCGTGCCCTGATCGGCAGTGTCGCCGACTACGCCCTGCGCGAACTGGATTGCGACATCCTGGTCGTGCCGCCGGAAACCGGCGTGTAGGACGGCGCGGCGCAGGCCCGCGCGCCAAGGGAACGACGGCGCCCGCCAATGGCGGGCGCCGGTCTTTCCGGCTGGCGCCCAAGCCTGCGCCGCCGTCCGGGGCGGAACCTGCCAGCCGTGGCGCCCGGCAGGTTCGACTTTCTCTTTCAGGCTCTTTCAGGCGGCCAGCGCTTGGTCCCGAGCGACTTCCCCGTAGATCACCGTGCCGATGGCTGCGTGGGCCTGCTGCGCCAGTTGGGCGCGGTCGCGGCCCTGGCTGGGCAGCGGCGCGAGCAGGTGGATCTCCACGCAGCCGCGCTCGTTGCGCAGCAGCCGCAGCAGGTGGCTGAGCAGATCGTCGTCGCCGATGAAGGGCGCCAGGTGGTCCGGCTCGCCGTCGCGCAGGTAGCGCAGGGCCACCGGCTGCAGCGGCACCCCGGCCTGGATGGCGCCGGCCAGCAGGCGCCCGTGGAAGTTGCGCAGGCCGCGGCCGTCGGTGGTGGTGCCTTCCGGGAAGATCAGCGTCGAGCGGCCCAGCTGCAGGGCCCCGGCGATCTGCTCGCCGAGGCGGCTGCCGTCGCCCGAGCCGCGGCGGATGAACAGGGTGCCGGCCTTTTCCGCCAGCCAGCCGGCCAGCGGCCACTGGCGCACCTCGGCCTTGGACAGGAAGGTCAGCGGGGCCAGGGCGCCGAGCAGCGGAATGTCGAGCCAGGACACGTGGTTGCTGACCCACAGCGCCGGGCCCGGGGGCAGTTCGCCGTAGACCTTCACCCGCAGCGGCAGGGCGCGGCTCAGGCGCGCCAGCCACCAGCGCGTCAGTCCCTGGCGCAGGGCGGTCCAGTCGTAGCCGGGCAGGCGTTCGAGCAGGGCCACCCCGGCGGCCAGCGCCAGGCCCAGGCCGATCACCGCCAGCAGGCGGGCGCTTCGCCAGGCGCCGCGCATCACACGGCCGCCTTGAAGTGGCGGGCGTAGCGTGGGCACAGCTCGTCGCGCTTGAGCAGGATGAACACGTCGGCGACCTGGAAGTCCGGGTCCCAGCAGGGCTCGCCGCAGATCTTCGCGCCCAGGCGCATGTAGGCCTTGAGCAGCGGCGGCAGCTCGGCGGTGAGGTTGTCCGGCAGTTCCTGCGCCGGCAGCGGCGTCTTCGGTTCGGCGCGCAGGTTCTCGCGGCACAGGTAGCGCTCGCGCAGGCGCTGCATCACCGCCAGGGCCTGGATGCCGCCGTCGCGCATGGGGATGCTGGCGCAGCCCATCAGGTAGCGGTAGCCGCCCTCGTTGAGCACCTCGGCCAGTTCGCCCCAGAGCACGGCGATGGTGGCGCCGTTGCGGTAGGCCGGGTCGACGCAGGTGCGGCCGATCTCCAGCACCGGGCCCTGCAGCTCGGCCAGGCCGTCGAGGTGGAATTCCTCTTCGCTGTAGAAGCGCCCCAGGCGCTCGGCGGCGCGGTGGTCGAGCAGGCGGGTGGTGGCCACCAGGGCGCCGCTGGCCAGGTCGCGCACGCCGATGTGCTGGCAGTGGCTGTCGTAGTCGTCCAGGTCCAGGCCGAGCTCGGCGCCTTTGAGGCGTGCATCGAACTCGCTGCTGAAGACGCGGAAGCGCAGGGACTGGGCTTCGCGCAGGGCGCGGGCGCCGCGCAGCCGCACGGCTTTCAGGCGGCGTTCTTCGCGCGGGGTGTCGCAGGCGTGGGCGGTCTGACTCATGCGGAGGCCTCCATGGGCCGGCCAGGCGGGTTGCGGCCGGTCGCCTTTGTTGTGCAAGCTCAGGCTAGGAAGCGGCGGTGTCACGCTTGTGACCCTGGCGTGATGCTTGTATGACAACACCACCCCCCGATGAGGATCGCCCCATGCCCTGGAACCGCCTGCTCGGCCCGCTGGAGCCACTGCCCGCCGGCCTGGCCCTGGAGGACTGGTACGCCGAACTGCTGGCCTGCGCCGCAGGCGCCGGGCCGCTGGAGCTGGCGGTGCTCGCCGGGCGCCTGGCGGCCACCCCCGGCCTGGCCTTCCTCGGCGGCTACCAGGCGGCCCTGCGCGCCCTGTGGCCGGCGGCTCCGGCCGGGCTGGGCGCGCTCTGCGTCAGCGAGGGCAAGAGCCTGCGCCCGGCGGACCTGGCCACCCGCCTGGATGGCCTGACCCTGCATGGCCGCAAGGACTTCGCCACCGCCGCCGACAGCGCCGCCTGGTACCTGGTGGCCGCGCGCGACGAGCCGGACGGCGAGGCCCCGCGCCTGGCCATGACCGTGGTGCTGGCCGGCGCCCCCGGCGCGCGCCTGGAGCCGATGCCGGCCATGCCGCTGATCCCCGACATCCCCCACGCCCGGCTGATCCTCGAGGGCGCCCACTGCGAGCGCCTGCCGGGCGACGGCTGGGACGCCTACAGCAAGCCGTTCCGCGGCCTGGAAGACCTGCACGTGATGGCCGCGCTGCTGGCCTGGCTGTACGGCGTGGGCCTGGCCAGCCGCTGGCCGCGGGAATTGCCCCTGCGCCTGGCCGGGCTGCTGGCCGGCTGCGCCGAAGTGGCGCGGCACCCGGTGGGCGACACGGCGACGCACCTGCTGCTGGGCGGCCTGTTCGCCCAGTTCGACGCCCTGACCCCGGCGCTGGACGCCGCCATCGGCCAGGGCCCGGAGCATTGGGCGCAGCTGTGGAAGCGCGACCGCGCAGTGCTCGCCCTGGGCGGCAGCGCCCGCGCCAGACGCCTGGACAAGGCCTGGGTGGCACTGGGGCTTGACCCAAGTCAGTGAGGCTTGCGCCCGCGCCTGGGTACCCTGCGCGACATTCCGCCGCCCCACCGGCATGACCCGCAGGAAGCTCCATGCGTCGCGAACCCATAGTGCTGTTCGACAACGGCACCCACCAATGCCTGTGCTTCGACGACCTCGTCAGTGGCGACGGGGTGCAGTCCAACCAGTTCCTCATCGTCGACCACGGCCAGTACCTGCTGCTCGATCCGGGCGGCGACCTGACCTACACGCCGCTGTCGCTGGAACTGTCGAAGCTGATGCCGTTGCAGGACCTGGACTACATCTTCGCCTCGCACCAGGACCCGGACATCATCGCCGCGCTGGACAAGTGGCTGCTGCACACCCGCGCCAAGGTCGTCTGCTCCAAGCTCTGGGCGCGCTTCCTGCCGCACCTGACGGCCAGCTACCTGGCGGTCAGCCACGGCATCTCCACCTACGACCGCGTCATCGCCGTGCCCGACCGCGGCCAGTCGCTGAGCCTCGGGCGCTGCCAGCTGAAGGTGCTGCCGGCGCACTTCCTGCACTCGGTGGGCAACTTCCAGATCTACGACCCGGTCAGCCGCATCCTCTTCTCCGGCGACATGGGCGCCTCCCTGGTGGACGACGCCAGCCCGGTGCAGGACTTCGCCGAGCACCTGCCGCACATGCTCGGCTTCCACCGCCGCTACATGGCCAGCAACAAGGTGTGCCGGCTATGGGCGGACATGGTGCGCGGCCTGGACGTGCAGATGATGGTGCCGCAGCACGGCCGGCCCTTCGTCGGGCGGCCGATGATCGACGCCTTCCTGGACTGGATCAGCGGCCTGGAATGCGGCATGGACCTGCTCGGCCCGGCCGACTACCAGGTGCCGCGCTGAATCCGTCCGCCATTACGGCGTGATCGGCGCTTATAGCCGTCATGGCAGCGTGCTAGGGTTCCGCCGGAGCTGACGACAAGAGGCCCGCCGATGCCCATGCCCTCCCTGCGCCCGCTGCTGCGTGGCCTCACCCTGGCCGCCGGCCTGTGCCTGCTGGCGCCGGCCCACGCGGAAACCTGGCCGGACGCCGACTGGCAGCCCGGCCCCGCGCCCGGCGGCCCGGCGTTGCAGGCCTTCGAAGCCTATGCCTTCCCGGCGCGCGACGATGCCACCCGCCAGGGCGTGCGCAGCGACGCCGTGGTGGTGATCCGCGACGGCCAACTGGTCTACGAGCGCTATGCCGGGCCGACCCGGGCGCAGACACCGCACCTGGCCTGGTCGATGAGCAAGAGCATCATGGCCTGCGTGCTCGGCGTGGCCTATGGCGAGGGCCGCTTCCAGCTGGACGACGCGGTGGCGCAGCACTTCGCGCCCTTCGCCGCGCACCCGCAGGTGAAGATGCGCCACCTGCTCAACTGGGCCTCGGGCCTGGCCTGGGAAGAGGACTACGAATACGCCCCGCTGAAATCCTCGGTGGTGGCCATGCTCTACACCCGCGGCCGCGACGACATGGCCGGCTTCGTCGCCGGTTTCCCCGCCGACGCCGAGCCGGGGCAGCGCTTCCGCTACTCCAGCGGCGACAGCAACGTGCTCGCCGCCAGCCTCAAGCAGATGGTCGGCGACGCCTACGCGGACTACCCCTGGACCGCGCTGTTCGAGCCCCTGGGCATCCGCTCGGCGGTGTGGGAGCGCGACGCCAGCGGCACTTTCGTCGGCTCCTCCTACGCCTACATGACCGCCCGCGACCTGGCGCGCATCGGCCTGCTGATGCAGCGCGGCGGGCGCTGGAAGGAGCGCCAGCTGCTGCCGCCGGCCTGGATGCAGTTCGCCCTCACGCCGTTCGCCAACTACCGCCCGAGCGCGGAAGATGCCAGCGACGGCGTGCCCGGCGGCCAGTGGTGGCTCAACCGCGCCCCGGCCGGCGCCGGCCTGCCCTGGCCGAACGCCCCGGAAACCGCCTTCGCCGCCCTCGGCCACTGGGGCCAGGCGCTCTACGTGCTGCCCGACCAGAAACTGGTGATAGTGCGCTACGCCGACGACCGCGACGGCAGCTACCGCCACGACGACTTCCTCAAGCGGGCCCTCGCGGCCTTCGCCCAGCCGGAGGCCAAGCCATGATCCGCCGCCATCCGCTGCTCAGCCTGCTGCTCCTGGCGCTGGTCGCCCTGGCCGGCTGGGCCTGGGCCAACCGCGTGCACCTGGAGTCCTTCCCGCCGATCATCGGCGCCTACACGGCCAAGGAGTACTGCTCCTGCCGCTACGTCATGGGCAACAGCGCCGAGTACTGCCAGGGCTACACCAAGCAGTACGTGCCCACCAGCGCCTTCCTCGACGACGCCGAGCACAAGCGCGTGACCGCCAGCGGCCTGGGCAGCACCCAGACCGCCGCCTGGCTCGGCCTGCGCGAGGGCTGCCGGCTGCTGCCGCAGCCGTAGGGCGGATAACGCCTACGGCGTTATCCGCCTTTGTCCTTGGGCACCAGTATTCCGGTCGGTGGCGGCCTTGGCGATGGGTATCGCTTCGCTCGGCCCATTCTACGAGCTTAAGCTTGGACAACCTGGTTTGCGACCTGACCACAGACTTGCCTGACCGGGTTTTTCACCGAACTGCCGATAGCCGACAGCCCTAAACTAGAAATATCCGTAAAGACTCTCGAGAACTACCTACAGAACGACTGAACCCCTTGTAATAGGATGCTCAGTTGACTAAAAGGAGCTTTACATATGGCTAATCACGGTTACATGACTATAACCGGCAAGGTTCAAGGGTTGATTTCGGCAGGCTGCTCAACTCAGGATTCCATCGGTAACAAATGCCAGGCGGAGCATGCCGACGAAATCATGGTGCTGTCTTGTAGTCACAATATGGCCAATGTCGGAAATATTGATAAGCCAACACATCATCCGATTATCATAACCAAAAACGTTGATAAATCCTCACCGCTCCTGGCTCAGGCGCTCTCAAGCAGAGAGGAAATAAACTGTACCATCAGTTTTTATCGCGTGTCTTCCTTTGGCATGCAGGAGAAGTTCTATTCTATTTCGATCAATGGTGGAATTATTGCTGACCTGACACTCGAAATGCCTCACGCTATTTTGCTGCACGACGCAGAACCGCAAGAACATGTCGCCATCCGTTACCGAGATATCACTTGGACCCACCACTCTGCTGGCACCAGCGGATATAGCACGTGGGGAAATGACGAATGAAACCGACAAGCGAAAGTTGCATGCCTGGCAGTTGTGATTACTGGATGGTCAGTGACGCCGCTAGAAAACTTGGAAGTCAAGCCGGCACATTAGGTGCTAGGCACATCAAAGACGGCACGCTACGCTTGCAATTTAACCGTGAAGTTGCTTATTACGCTAGAAGCATTGTTAATGATGTCGAGCAGGGTAAAAAAAGCCCTGAGCAGGGTCTAAACGACCTCAAGAACGAACAGAACAGCCTGTTGAGCCAATCACTAGAGGTGGCTCAAAAAGGTGTGGGAGCTATCGCCGGAGCGCTTCAATTCGCAGCAGGTGCCGGGATATGCTACGGCTCAGCTGGTATGCTGTGCCTTTTTGCCGGGGCCCCTCTGATGGCACATGGTGCCAATAATGCGTATGAAAATGGGCGAAACTTATGGGAAGGTCGCTCAGATATACAGGGGCCTGTCAGGAAGGGTTACCAAGAGGCTGCAAAAATGATGGGCGGAGGAGCCTTTGAAGGGGATATGGCTTATGGAACCGTTGACTTGGGGCTTTCCGCATACGGCGTTGGTAGGCTGATATTAAAGCCTGATGCATGGCGTTTATTTAGATATGTGCGCGCTGATTATGTTCGCGGGTATGAAAATTCAAGCAAGGCTGCATTAACATTTGAAGTTATCTCCGATACTGCAACAGTGAACTCTATGTATCTGGAAGGCAAAAGTCGTGACAGGTGATTCATTGCTTGTTGCAATATCGTATTCACTTATGTCGCTGATGGTCTTTTGGGCTTTCTACTCAATCTCAAGAAGGATTTCAGGGGTTAGCCTTACGCATCGAAGGTTTTGGTTATTTTTTGTGTTGCTTATGCTTTGGGGGGCAAACCAACTCAGCGTGGCTCGCTATGGTTATATTTTTTTATATTTACCATCCAAAGAGATTTTTGAGAGTAATTATGTGGTTCGATGGATTGCTTTTATAAGTGCCCTGCTCCAAACGTTTTGTCTCCCGAGTAGAGACAACCCAGGACGCTGGTTTTCACGAAAGTAAACTCACATCTAAACAATCCCGCAGGATGTCTCCATCCTGATTAATTAGGGCACGAGTGTCCCTTCCTCAAGCCAATACGCCTCAATGAAGTGCTCTGGCTACTCACCTGCATGTTGTCCCATCGCTCTGCCGCCGCTGGACATCCACGCGGTATGGCCCAAGACCCGCTACATGCCGTTGAAGATCCGTTGCGCCATCGATGCGCTGGTGGCCGGAATTCCCGCCCTGCTGGCCGACTGAACCAATGGCGCTGCCGCCTGCCCAACGGGCTCGCCGGCCGGTTTGCAAGCCGACGGCGGGCGGCTATCGTTGGCCGTTGATCCGGTCGTTTTCCATGTAAGGGATTTCATGCGCTCGCTGTTCGCCTTCCTCTTCGCGGCCTGCTTCGCCGCCTCCGCCCAGGCGGCCTGGTACCTCGACTACGAGTCCTCGCGGCTGAACTTCGTCACCGGCCGCGGCGCCGCCGGCGCCGACAACAACCGCTTCCTGGTCATGCACGGCAGCGTCGACGACCACGGCAAGGCCAGCCTGCGCATCGAGCTGGACTCGGTGCTTAGCGGCGTGCCGCTGCGCGACGAGCGCATCCGCGAGCTGCTGTTCGAGACCGAACGCTACCCCGAGGCCAGCGTGGACGCGCAGCTGGACCTGGGGCCGATCCTCGGCCTGGCCAACGGCGCGCAGCTGGAAATGCCGCTGCCGTTGCGCCTGGACCTGCACGGCGCCAGCCGCGCCTACCGCGCCGAGGTGTTGGTGACGCGCCTGGACGAACGGCGCTTCCAGGTGGTGACGCTGTCGCCGCTGATCCTCGACGCCGCCGACTTCGGCCTGACGCCGGGGGTGGAGAAACTGCGCAAGCTCGCCGGCCTGCAGACCATCAATCTGGCGGTGCCGGTGGGCGCCGTGCTGATCTTCGCCCAGCGGTGAGCGGGCCGGTCTTCCCCTGGCGCAGCGGCAACCGCTTCGCCCTGCTGGTGGACGGGGAGGACTTCTTCCCGAGCATGCTCACGGCCATCGCCCGGGCGCAGCGCCAGGTGGACCTGGAGCTGTACCTGGTGGAGGGCGGCACCTGTTCCGAGTTGCTGCTGGAAACCCTGATCGACGCCCTGCGCCGCGGCGTGGCCGTGCGCTGCCTGTTCGACGGCTTCGGCGCCCTGCGCCTGGGCAGCGCCTGGGGCCGCCGGCTGCGCGAGGCCGGCGGCGAGCTGCGCCTGTACAACCCGCTGCGCTGGCGCGGCGGCTGGCGCAACCTGTTCCGCGACCACCGCAAGCTGCTGCTGGTGGACCAGGACCTGGGCTACGTCGGCGGCGCCGGCGCCACCGACGAGTTCTGGTCGGTGCCGGAGAACACCAGCGCCTGGCACGAGGTGATGGTGGAAATGCAGGGCCCGGTGCTGGCCGACTGGCTGGTGCTGTTCGAACGCCAATGGCATGCCTGCCTGCAGGCCAAGGCCTGGCGCCCGCAGCAGATGCTGCCGCCGGCGCGCCTGCCGCCCACGCCCGTGGGTGGCAGCGGCCTGGGCCGGGTGGCCTACGCCGACGCCCGCCAGCACCGCGACATCCTGCAGTCGCTGGTGCGCAGCCTGAACGGCGCGCAGCAGCGCATCTGGCTGGCCACGCCATATTTCCTGCCCACCTGGAAGGTCCGCCGGGCCCTGCGCAAGGCCGCGCGGCGCGGGGTGGAGGTGCGCCTGCTGCTGACCGGCCGGCTCACCGACCATGCCCCCGTGCGCTATGCTGGGCAGCGCTATTACCCGCGCCTGCTGCGCGCCGGCGTCCGCATCTTCGAGTACCAGCCGCGCTTCCTGCACATGAAGGTGGTGCTGGTGGACGATTGGACGAGCGTCGGTTCGTGCAACTTCGATCATTGGAACTTGCGGTTCAATCTGGATGCCAATATCGAGATACTGGACGCCGACTTCACGGCGGCGGTGGCCGATTGCCTGATCGCCGACTTCGCCGCCAGCCGGGAGATCGATTTCACGCTGTGGCACGGCCGCTCCCTGTGGATGCGCCTGCACCAGCGGTTGTGGGGCTGGCTCGACCGGGTGGTGGTGAACTTCCTTGACCGCCGCCGTTGAGCAGTCCGCCGGGGCAGGCACCCCGGGGAGAACGGGAGCAGGGTCGTGAACAAGAGCGGCAAGGAAAGGTTCATCGGGCTGGAGTGGTTGCGCTTCCTGCTCGGGATATACGTGGTGGTCTACCACACCCTCCATGCCTACCCGGCGGAGCAGAAGTTTCGCGGGCTGGACGAGCTGACCAGCCTGGGCTTCTTCGCCACCAGCACCTTCTTCGTGCTCTCCGGCTTCCTCCTGGCCCACGTCTACGTCACCGACGGCCAGTTGCGCGAGAGCCCGCGCAGCTTCCTCACCAAGCGCTTCTCCAACCTCTACCCGATCCACATCTTCTCGATCCTGCTGACCATCGGCGTGCTGCTGCTGATCAGCCAGTTGGGCATCGGCCCGGACCTGGACCAGGCCACCCCGCGCTTCGTGGTCTACGACACCCACGAGCGCCTCGGCCAGAGCCACCCGGAGCTGTTCCGCCACTGGATGAGCGACCGCGAGCTGCTGCTCAACAGTATCCTCCAACTGACCATGCTGCAGGCCTGGAACCCGCTGTACCTGACCTTCAACGCGCCGCTCTGGTCGCTGTCCACGCTGTTCTTCTTCTACCTCTGCTTCCCGGCGCTGGCGCCGCGGCTGATGCGCATCGGCAACAAGCGGCGGGCGCTGCTGGCGCTCTGGCTGCTGTACCTGGTGCCGCCGCTGCTGCTGGCGCTGCACCAGCAGTACGGCATGCCCTGGACCGGCCTGCTGCACCGCAACCCCATCCTGCGCCTGCCGGAATTCCTCGGCGGCATCCTCGCCTACGGCCTGTTCCGCGAGCACAAGGACAGCGGCCGCCTGCCCGGCACCAGCGCGGTGCTGGCGCTGGGCGGCTTCGTGGTGGCCAACTTCCTCGCCGCCGACTACCTCTACACCCAGGGCGCGCGGCACTGGTACTTCCTGCTGCACAACGGCCTGCTGCTGCCGGCGCAACTGGCGCTGGTGTACATCAGCGCCTTGCCGCGCGACCCGCACAGCCCGGCGATCCGCCACTGGTCGCCGCGCCTGGGAGCGGCCTCGCTGTCGCTGTTCGCCCTGCACGTGCCGCTGTTCACCCTGTTCTCCCGCACCGAGAAGCTGATCCGCGCGCCCGGCGACTGCCTGGCCGACTGGGCCTACTGCATCACCGCGGCCACCGAGCAGCAGCTGTCGCTGTGGCTGTACCCGCTGTTCCTGCTGTTCATGGTGGTCAGCTGCGTGCTGTTCCAGGAGCGCTTGGTGGTACCCACGCGCAAGTGGCTGGTGCGTCACCTGTTACCGCAGGCGGCGCAGAGGCGCCCGGCCACGCTGCCCTGAGGCGCCGCCACCCGGACTTTCGGCGGGTGGCTAGGCGGCCGGCGCTGGTTATGCTCGCGGCATGACCACAAGAAGGGACTGACGCATGTTGCGATCGCTGCTGGGCCTGGTTCTCCTGCTGCTGGCCGGTTGCAGTTCCCCCGGCGCCTTCTTCGGCGCCACCGACGGCCAGGCCTTCGCGCCGCTGCGACCCGGCGACGCGCAGCATGCCCTGGTCTACCTCTACCGCCCGCAGAACCAGTGGGCCGACGAGGAGCTGGAAGCCCCCGGCCTGTTCCTCAACAACGAGCTGATCGGCAGCCTGCCGAGCAACGGCTACCTGGCCCTGGAGTTCGAACCGGGCAGCTTCAAGCTGGAAATGCGCCGGCCGCTGTTCGGCAGCTTCTGGACCTTCTTCGCCGACGGCCCGCTGGATTTCACCCGTATTTCCAGCTTCATGCTCGAAGCCAAGGCCGGCGGCGTCTACTACCTGCGCTACGACGAGGACCGCGTGCCCGCCAAGCGCAGCCACAGCGAGGGCGATGGCCCGCTGCAACTGATCGAGGCGCGCCTGGCCGAGCCCGAGATCGCCAGCACCCGTCTGGTCCAGGAACCGGCGCAGATCGCCGCCAGCGGCTACGAGGTGCGGCGCCAACGGCGCTTCTGGGAAGGTGTCGGCAAGGCCCTGGACAAGGTCGGCATCTGAACCCCTCCAGGTTATGAGTTGAACTCATAGCTCCTTGAGTTTTTATGCTTACCGGCCCGCAACGGGCCGGTGCTAAAAAATCGCGCAACGGCTCCCGACAACAACAACGAGCGATTGCGCCATGCCTTCATTCCTCCCGCTGCTTTCCCGCTTCCCGCTCGTTCCTCCTCCAATTCCGTCGCGAACCGCCTACTGAACCCGGCTGCCCCGCAGCCCTGCGCACGGACCTTCGCGGTCCGCGCCCCCGCTCGCCCTGACGATCCCACGAGGTACCCATGAAACAGCTCGATCTCTACATCGGTGAAGGCTTCGAAGGCCCCGGCGTCAACGCCGCGCACATCAACATCCTGCTCGGCCCGCGCAGCGGCCCCGCCGGCCAGGCCTTCGCCAGCAGCCTGGCCTCGCCCAGCCAGGGCCACTGCCCGTTCATGGTGATCGCCCAGCCGAACCTCCCGGTCAAGCCGATGACCCTCTACGTGAACAAGGCCCCTATCGGCGGCGACCTGCACGCCAACGCCACCTGGGGCGCGTCCCAGGCCGGCATCGCCAAGGCCGTCACCGAGGCCCTGCTGGACGGCACCCTGCCGGCCGAAGCCGAGGACGAGTGGGCCATCGTCACCGCCAACTGGGTCAACCCGGCCTGCGACGACCTGGATGCCGTCTACCTGAACAACTACAACGCCTGCCGCACCGCCATCCGCGCGGCGCTGGCCTGCAAGCCCGAGCGCGCGCAGCTGGCCGACGTGGTCGGGCAGATCGCCAACCCCTTCTACACCCCCAAAGCCTGAGGTCGCCGCCATGCAATACATCCGTCTCGGCAACTCCGGCCTGCAGGTCTCCAAGCTGTGCCTGGGCACCATGAACATGGGCACCCCGGACTGGAAGCCGTGGATCTTCGACGAACAGCGCAGCGAACCGATCGTGAAGCACGCGCTGGACGCCGGGGTGAACTTCATCGACCTGGCCGACTTCTACTCCGCCGGTGTCGGCGAGGAAGTGGTGGGGCGCATCCTCAAGCGCCTGGTGCGCCGCGAGGACATCGTGGTCACCACCAAGGTCGGCTACGGCACCCGCCAGGGCATCAACGCCAGCGGCCATTCGCGCAAGCACATCATGGACAGCATCGACGCCTCCCTGGCCCGCCTGGGCATGGACTACGTCGATATCTACATGCTGCATTTCTATGACGTGAACACCCCCGTGGAAGAGGCGATGGGCGCGCTGAACGACATCGTCCGCGCCGGCAAGGCCCGCTACATCGGCGTATCCACCATGCTCACCGGGCAACTGGCAAAAATCCTCATGGCCTGCGAGCGCAACGGCTGGGTCAAGCCGATCAACATGCAGCTGCAGCTCAACTGCGCCTACCGCGAGGAAGAGCGCGAGATGATCCCCTTCTGCCGCGACCAGGGCCTCGGCGTCTCGGTGTTCAGCCCGCTGGCCCGCGGCCTGCTGACCGGCGATGCGCAATCCACGCGCAACCAGACCGACTTCTTCACCCAGCAGATGTACGCCGACGAGGCCTCCTTCGAGATCGCCCGCTCGGTGCAGCGCGTGGCCCGGCGCCGCGGCGTGAGCAACGCGCAGATCGCCCAGGCCTGGGTGCTCAATCACCCCGGCGTGGACTGCATGCTGGTCGGCGCCGACACCACGGCGCAGTTCGACAGCGCCCTGGCCGCCCTGGAAACCCGCCTGGACGAGGAAGAACTCTACGAGCTGGAGCGCAACTACACGCCCTGCGACGTCATCAACGACTACACCGCCGGCAAGCGCATCCTCCGCGTGGCCCGGCCGATGCGCGAGACCTTTTCGCTGACGGAGGCCGTGGCATGAGCGCACTGCTGAAAGCCGGCCACTACATCGACGGACAGTGGCACAGCGGCGGCCCGACCTACGCGGTCCGCAACCCGGCCACCGGCGAGGTGATCGCCGAGGTGCCGCGCGGCGGCGCCGAGGAAACCAACGCCGCCATCGCCGCCGCCGAGCGCGCCCTGCCGGCCTGGCGCGCTCTGCTGGCCAAGGAACGCGCGGCGCGCCTGCGCCGCTGGGCCGAACTGATGCTGGCCAGCCAGGACGAACTGGCGCGCCTGCTCAGCCGCGAACAGGGCAAGCCCCTGGCCGAGGCAAAAGGCGAGGTGGCCTACGCCGCGAGCTTCCTCGAATGGTTCGCCGAGGAAGCCAAGCGCGTGTACGGCGACGTGATCCCTTCGCCCAAGGCCGATGCGCGCATCGTCGTCACCAAGCAGCCGATCGGCGTGGTGGCCGCCATCACCCCGTGGAACTTCCCCCTGGCCATGGTCACCCGCAAGGTCGGCCCGGCTTTGGCTGCGGGCTGCACGCTGATCCTCAAGCCCTCGGAAGAGACGCCGCTGTCGGCCTTCGCCCTGGCCGTGCTGGCCGAACAGGCGGGCATCCCGGCCGGCGTGTTCAACATCGTCTCCGGCGATGCCCCGGCTATCGGCGGCGCGCTGCAGGCCTCGGGCGTGGTGCGCAAGCTGTCGTTCACCGGCTCCACCCGCACCGGCAAGCTGCTGATGCGCCAGGCCGCGGACACCCTGAAGAAGGTCTCCCTGGAACTGGGCGGCAACGCGCCCTTCATCGTCTTCGCCGACGCCGACCTGGATGCCGCGGTGCGCGGCGCCATGGCCTCGAAGTTCCGCAACACCGGGCAAACCTGCGTGTGCGTCAACCGCTTCTACGTGCAGGACGAGGTGTACGAAGCCTTCACCGCCAAGCTCGCCGAAGCGGTGCGCGTGCTGCGCGTGGGCAACGCCCTGGAAGGCGACACCGAGCAGGGCCCGCTGATCAACGAAGCGGCCCTGGCCAAGGTCGAGCAGCACGTCGGCGACGCCCTGGAGAAGGGCGCCCGGCTGCTCTGCGGCGGCCAGCGCCACGCCCTGGGCGGCACCTTCTACGAGCCCACGGTGCTGGCCGAGGCGAATGCCGGGATGCTGATCGCCGGCGAGGAAACCTTCGGCCCGGTGGCCGCCTGCTTCCGCTTCCGCGACGAGGCCGAGGCGCTGCGCCTGGCCAACGACACGCCCTACGGCCTGTCCGCCTACTTCTACAGCCGCGACATCGGCCGCGTCTGGCGCATGGCCGAGGGCCTGGAGGCCGGCATGGTCGGCATCAACGAAGGGATCATCTCCACCGAGGTGGCGCCCTTCGGCGGCATCAAGGAGTCCGGCCTGGGCCGCGAGGGCTCCAAGTACGGCCTCGACGACTACCTGGAGATCAAGTACCTGCTGCTCGGCGGCCTGTCCGACTGACGCCGCCGCGCATGCAGCCGCGGCCACGCCGCTAAGGAGTTCCGCCAACCGCCGCCGCCCCGACCGGTGCGGCGGTCATCCTTCCGTTCAGACAACAAGAAAAAACTCGGAGACGATCATGTCGGGTAACACAGTCAGAATCGATGACCTGCCCATCGGCAGGTTCCACATCAAGATCGCCGGCCTCACCTTCGGCGCCCACTTCACCGACGGCTACATCCTCGGGCTGATCGGTATCGCCTTCACCCTGATCAACCCGCAACTGAACCTCGACCCCTTCTGGCAGGGCCTGATCGGCAGCTCGGCGCTGCTCGGCCTGTTCTTCGGCAGCCTGTTCTTCGGCTGGATTTCCGACCACCTGGGGCGGCAGAAAATCTTCCTCATCAGCTTCGTGCTGATCACCCTGGCCTCGCTGCTGCAGTTCTTCGCCGAGACGGCGCTGCAACTGTTCCTCTGCCGGGTGCTGATCGGCATCGGCCTGGGCGGCGACTTCAGCGTCGGCCACGCCATGCTCGCCGAGTTCTCGCCGAAGAAGCACCGCGGCGTGCTGCTGGGTTCCTTCAGCGTGATCTGGACCTTCGGCTACGTCGCCGCCACCTTCGTCGGCACCGCCATGCTCGGCCTGGGCGACGACGCCTGGCGCTGGATGCTGGCATCCTCGGCGATCCCCGCGGCCATGATCCTGATCGCCCGCATCGGCACCCCGGAATCGCCGCGCTGGCTGGTGCACAAGGGCCGTGTGGAAGAAGCGCGGGCCATAGTGCGCAAGCACCTGGGCGCGCACGTGGTGCTCGACGACGAGATCGCCGAGGAGCACAAGGGCGGCTTCCGCCAGCTGTTCAGCGCGCAGTACCGCAAGCGCACCGCGTTCAACTGCCTGTTCTTCATCTGCATCGTCATGCCGTACTTCGCCATCTACACCTTCCTGCCGTCGATCCTGCAGAAGATGGGCCTGGCCGAAGGGTTCGGCACCGAGATGCTGCTCAATGCGCTGCTGGTGGTGGGCGCACTGCTGGGCATCTGGTGCACGGTTAAATTCACCCGCCGCGGCTTCCTCATCGGCGCCTTCCTGATCCTCTCCGCCGCGCTCTTCCTGCTGGTGCTGCTGCCCGGCAGCCTGGCCTGGCTGATGGTGGCGACCTTCGGCCTGTTCACCCTGGTGCTCTCGGCGGTGAGCAATCTGGTCGGCGTCTACCCGGCGGAAAGCTTCCCCACCGAAGTGCGCGCCGGCGGCATCGGCCTGGCCACCGCCGCCAGCCGCCTGGGCTCGGCGCTGAGCACCTTCCTGCTGCCGGTCAGCGTGGCCGGCATCGGCCTCAACCCGACCATGGCCATCCTCGCCGGCATCCTCCTGTTCGGCGCGCTGATCTCCATGGCCTGGGCGCCGGAGACCAAGTACCTGACGCTGACCGATGCCGGCAAGGGCGAAGGCGAGGACGCCGCGCAGGCGCCGGCGCGCAAGGCGGCGCTGGTCTGATCCGTCTGTTGGTTCAGGCCACTCGGGCGTTTCTTCCCTTCTCCCGAGTGGCCTGAGCAGATGGTCCCGCTCCAGTTTTTGGCGAGCGTCCGGCCTTCCCGCCAAATGCCGGGTGGCTGCCTTTTCTGAAGGGATTTCCTTGAAAGATCTTGCGGCCCGAGCAGTTATTTCCCTGTAGTTGGCGGGATTTTTTTCTGAGTTCCAGAGTGCCTAGGCGTTAACGTTTTCGGTCCCCGCGCCTTGTTTGACTGCGCCCTTCGTTTGGGCGTGAGCCAGCAAGGAGAAGGGATTGAAGCGCAAGGTCGTGGCCAGGATCGGCCAGAGTCTGGGGGTGGGCCTGCTCGCCTGGGTGGCGGGTTG
>Ga0182743_1001920_pt1 | contig 19210 bp, 19 predicted proteins | sample eDN3rd30CKraftOP_FD_128522 | JGI IMG/M metagenome (GOLD analysis project Ga0182743, IMG submission 128522) | Enriched Organic Plus compost microbial communities from Emeryville, California, USA - eDNA 3rd pass 30_C Kraft OP (version 2) (version 2) ... | reverse complement strand
GGTGGTGCCGTCGGCCAGCATAACCGTGCGCTGCTGTCCGACTGCCGATTCGTAGTCCGGTGACAGCCGCACCCAACGCATCCGGTCGGCTGCCCATAGTGCGGGGGTGCCGCAGATGGCCGCGCCCAGTATGGCAAGGACGGTGCGGCGCCGGGATTTGCGCCGGTCGAGTGACAGCGCGTTATAGGCGGCGCTGCCAGACAACGCGTCCAGTCGTGCATCGGCGCGCGTCAGGTGTGTCCAGGCCCGCTCGTGATCAGGGCTGGCGTGCCGCCATGCCTCCCAGGCATGCCGGTCGGCCTCGCTGGCCGAGCCTGACATGAACAACACGTACCAGCGAGAGGCCTCTTCGGCTACGCGTGGAGCGAGCGGCACCCCACCCGCATACAGCGCCGTGGCCGTCGTTGGCACGCGGCTCATGCCGGCTGCTGTTCGGCAAAAAAGCAGGCCTGCACGGCGCGCACCATGTAGTTGCCCACCGTGCGCGTCGTGACGCCCAGCCGTTCGGCAATCTCGTCATAGGTCAGGCCTTCCAGGCGGGCCAGCAGGAAGGCCTCGCGGGCCTTGTCCGGCAACGTGCCGAGCGCGCGGTCGATGGCGCACAGCGCCTCGAGCACCAACTTGCACTCTTCTGGCCCTGGCACCAGGGCTTCCGGCAAGCTGGCCAGCGCTTCCAGATAAGCATGCTCCAGCGCCTCGCGGCGACGGTAATTGGCCAACAAGCGACGGGCTATGGTGGCCAGGAACGCGCGCGGTTCCGCGGGGGGCGTTGCCTCCTTGGCCGTCAACACGCGCAGGAATGTGTCCTGGGCCAAGTCCGCGGCGCAGTCGGCGCCGCTCATGCGACGCCGCAACCAACCTGCCAGCCACGTATGGTGCTGGGAATACAAGGTTTTCGTATGCTCGTGCAAACTGGGTTCGCTGGGGCGCATGGGCCCATCTCCAGGGTGGATGGCGTCGCTATAAATGGCAATGATAACCATTATCCATTCTTATTGCCATTACGGAAACCTCGTCGATGTTTGGTCTAGTTGGACGAGGCCAGAGGACGTTTTTTGCCTCTCAATATCGTGTCCCGAAACTCATCCATCAACGGCGACCACGTCGTGCCACGACGCGATATCAACGCAATATTGCGTCGCAGCGGCGGTCCCAACGTTACCGGCAAACGCGTCACCTCAGCACACTTGGCCAGGGCGCTCTGCGGTAAGACCGCCAGCATGCCGCTGTCTGCCAGCAACTGCAGCGATCCCTCGGAAAAATGCTCGACCTCTAACGCCCCTGCGGGCAACGCCAAGCCAGCCTCGGCAAACCGCACATCCAACATCTGTCGCGCCACTGAGCTAGGCCGAGGCAAGATCCATCGCTGCCCCTCCAACTCCCGTAGCGCCAGCCGAGACTTCGCCGCCAACGGGTGACGCCGCCCGGCCGCCACGCACAATGGATCATCGAACATGATCTCGTGACGCAACGTAGCCGGACCATCTGCATAAATAGGTGTCACCGCGAGATCCAGCTTTCCACTCTCTACCTGGGCATTCAAATCATCCGATAACCCTTGTGTCAGCTGAATACGCAACGCCGGACGGCGCGGCAACAACCGTTGCAGCGCCGGCATCACAACACTGTCGACCGTAGCCCCCGTAGCGCCAATACGCAGCAGTCCCGCCTCACCCACCCGCAATTCCATCGCATGGCGAACTGCATCCCGGTATTCCGCCCAAAGCTTTTTGGCGTGATCCAAAAACACCATGCCTTCGGACGTGAGCTTCAGGCCGCGTCCATGCCGCTGCATCAGCGCTAACCCGGTATCCGATTCCAGCCGTCGCAACGATTTCGACAGCGCGGGCTGACTCACCCCGCAGGCCGCCGCCGCGCGTTCCAGATGGCCGTGTTCGACGGCGGCCAGAAAATATTCGATATCGCGCAGTGAGAGATTCATGAACAGAAGTTATGTGTTGATGTGCTTCTGGGAATATTACGGCGAGATGGCGATTCTAGAATTTCGGGCATACCCCATACTCCCTGCGATCTATCCCCATGCCGAATTCCCCTAATATCGTTCTGATCGTCGCCGACAACCTTGGATGGGGCGAACTCGGCTGCTATGGCGGCGGCGCATTGCGGGGCGCGCCTACACCCAATATCGACCGGCTCGCGACCGAGGGCCTGTTGCTGCAGAACTTCAACGTAGAAAGTGACTGCGTACCTACCCGCTCGGCGCTGATGAGCGGCCGTCATCCGATCCGTACCGGCTGTCTGCAATCTGTGCCGCCAGGATTGCCGCAAGGACTGACACGTGACGAGATCACCCTAGCTCAGCAATTGTCAGGGCAGGGATATGCCACCGCCCATTACGGCAAATGGCATCTGGGCGATATCCCAGGACGCTATCCCTCTGATCGCGGTTTTGATCATTGGTATGGAATTCCACGCACCACTGATGAAAGCCAGTTCACGTCTTCGATTGGTTTTGATCCTAGCGTGGCGGAACTGCCGTACATCATGGAGGGCCGCGCCGGCGAGCCTTCGACCAATGTGAAGCTGTACGACCTGGATAGCCGCCGCGGCATCGACGCCGATCTGGTGCAACATGCCCAGACTTTCATGCGAGAGCACGCGCGCAACGCGCGGCCATTCTTCCTTTACCTGCCGTTGGTGCATCTGCATTTCCCGACGCTGCCCCACCCGGATTTCGCCGGCCGCACCGGAGCGGGCGATTTCGCCGATTCAATGGTGGAAATGGATCATCGCGTGGGCCAGATCATGGCCGAGGTCGATGAGCTCGGCCTGCGCGACGACACGGTATTCATTTTCTGTAGTGACAACGGCCCAGAATATCGCAGGCCCTATCGCGGGACGGCGGGCCCTTGGTCCGGCACCTATCACACCGCGATGGAGGGCAGCCTGCGTGTGCCGTTTATTATCCGCTGGCCTGGAAAGGTCGCGCCCGGTCAGGTGTCGAACGAGATGGTGCACGTGACAGATCTCTTTACCACGCTCTCGCATATTGGCGGCGCCAGCGTGCCGCAGGATCGGCCCATCGACGGTGTAGATCAAACTGAATTTTTCACCGGCGCGCGGCCGAATTCAGCGCGCGAGGGATTCCTGTTCTACATCAAGAACGACTTGCGCGCGCTGAAATGGCGCGATTGGAAACTGCATTTTTACTGGGAGCCCGAGGTCAATGAGGGCAAGGGAAAACTCGAGTCGCCGTACCTCTTTAACCTGAAACAGGATCCCAAGGAAGAAAGCGATATCCTGATATTCAACACCTGGGTGCTCGGTCCCATGCTGAAGATGGTGCAGGCGTTTAATCAAACCTGCGCCGAGCATCCCAATACTACGCCTGGTCGGCCCGACCGGGACTGAGCGGTCCGCATAGACGGACATCGCCAATCACAAGGGGAAATTATGAAGTTTGCTATTCGTAGTGGTGTCGCGTGGCTAGCGCTGGGCTGTGTCGGGATGATGCCCCTATCAGGCTACGCGCAGCCTTCGCTGCCTTGGCCTGCCAAACAGATTACGTGGGTGGTGGGCTTTGTGCCGGGTGGCACGGCAGATGTGCTCACGCGGGTGGCAGCGCAGGATCTGGCCAGCCGCACCGGCTTGAACGTGGTGGTCGAGAACAAGCCCGGCGCTTCGGGTGCGATTGCCTTGCAGCAGGTGGCGCGCAGCAAGGCTGGTGATGGCTACCTGATTACTGTACCAGGACCGCTGATCTATCCGACGCCGCAGCCAGCGATCGGCAAAGAACTCGCGCCGGTGATGTTGATGGCTCAAGGGCCGATGGTGATCGTGGGGCCGTCGCAGCGTGCGTTACCGGCGTTGCGTGATGTGTTGGCGGATGCGCGTCAGAGACCAGAGAGTTGGAGCTATGGCAGTTCCGGTAACGGCACGTCGCAGCATTTGGCCGGTGAGTTGCTGAATCAGTATGCCGGCACGCACATCATGCACATCCCATACAAGGGAGGAGGACAGGCGGTCTCGGATGTAGCGGGTGGACAGATACCGCTGGCGATTCTGGGCTCGGCGCCGGTGTTGCCTCAAATCAAGGCGGGCAAGCTCAAGGCTTATGCAGTGACGACCAGCGTGCGATTGGACGCGTTGCCTGATGTGCCGACGGTGGCGGAGGCTGCGTTTCCGGGCTATGACGCGAGCCAGTGGTTTTCGGTGGCGGCTTCGCCTGGTATTGACGCGGCGGTTCTTGATCGGCTGAATGCGGCATTACAGCAGACGATGCGTTCGCAAGCGTTTCAAGCTGCGGTGAATAATGCAGGTATGGTTGCAGGCGGCGGTTCGCGCGACGATCTGCAGAAATTTATCGCTGAGGACACCGCTAAATGGCAGAAGCTGCTGGATAGTGGGGCGGTTAAGTTGACGGATGGACAGTAACCGTTCCCTGAACCCACGCCATCCCCAATGGCACATATCCCGAGCGCGATCAACTCACCCCATGATTGCGAGGCAGACATTTTCGCTCTAGATCGCAGGCCCCTTCAGCTCGATTTGATTTCCGTCGGGATCGAAGCAATAGATTGAAAGCCCGTTTCCTTCTGCGCCGTATCGCATCACCGCCTTGTCCGCGGTGATTCCGAAAGCTTGCAGGTGCTCGAGGATGGCGGTTTCATCGAAGGGATCGACTCGCAGACAAAAGTGATCGACATTACGCCCCTCTTTTTCTGGGGCTGCGCCGCCCGCGGCACCTAAAGGTCCTTTCACATCGACCAGATCGATCATGGACCCGCCGGCACCAAGATGAATCATGGCGTACTTGTCGTTCTTTTTCTTGATGGAACAGCCCAAGACCTTCGTGTAAAAGTCCACACTACGCGCCATATCCTGGACTCTGAGGACGACATGATCCAAGTGCTTAATCTGAAATATCGGCATGGTGGTCCTCCTGGGGCGAGACAGATTAGCCAATCTTACTCGCTAAAAGCGGGTAGTCAGGAGTGTTATCGCGCTGCTTTCTTAGTTCGGTGCTTGGCACTACGCCGCCAGCACAGCGCCCCAATTCCCATCGCGAGTCCAAACGCCAGATAGACCACGCCTATCGTTGCGCGTGGCAGCCTGTGCTCGAAGCCTGGCGTGAGGCGCGCGGGCGTCAGCCAGAAATCGACCAGGCAGGCGACGGCAGACGTAACCATAGCGCTGGTCATCACCGCACGAGGCGAATCGGCATTGGTCTTGTGTGCAGTCGCCTGTGCATGTAACGCAGCCCAAAATATCGATGCGCCGTGATGGACAATGTAGCCGATTGCGGTGTGGCGCATGGAGGGCGCATTGACGTACAGCGCGGGTCTGCCCCATACCCAGTGACTGGTGGCATTGGTCGCGGAAAACGCGTGGCCGGTATGGGTCCGGCCACCCGCTATCAGCACCGCAGTAGAGACTACGCTGGCGGCAGTACCGGCACGAAGGCCCTCGGCTAGCGAGGTTCGCCAACTCGACATGATGTCTCCTCCGTTTATGATGGTGGGAACGGGGATTGCTGACACAACGCTCGCGCAACTGTCCATCTCTGCCGCGAGGAAAAACATGAAGATTCTGTTGACCGGCGCATCTGGCTTCATTGGGCGCCATATCCTGGCAGCCTTGACCGCGCGCGGTCACGACGTGGTTTGTCCCGTGCGCGGCGTGGCTGTCAAGACTGACATAGGCAGAGCAAGCTTCGTGCCCGCACAGTTCGCGCACATGACCCGCCCCGATGACTGGCTGCCGTGGCTTCATTGTGTCGACTGCGTGATTAACGCCGTGGGCGTGTTCTCTGCCAATACGCAGGAACTCGATGCCGTGCATACGCAAGCCCCACGTGCGTTGTTCGAGGCGGCGCGTGGTACGCGCGTGATCCAGATATCTGCGCTAGGCGCCGACGTACAGGCTGACACGGCCTTTTTGCGCACCAAAGCGGCCGCCGACGAGGCCTTGCGCCGTCGTGCCGGTACTGCCTTTATCGTGCAGCCATCGCTAGTCTACGGGCCGGGCGGCGCCAGCGCGGCTTGGTTTGAGCGCCTCGCCTTGATGCCCGTGCTGCTGTTGCCAGCCGGTGGACAGCAACTGATACAGCCAGTGCACATTGACGATCTGGTCGCCGGCATCGTATCGCTCGTTGATGTGCCCGCGGATGAGTCCGTCACTATCGCGTTCTGCGGACCGACGCGGCTTTCCATACGAGAATACTTACAGGTGTTGCGCGACGGACTGGGCAGCGCTGGCCGCCAGTATGTGATACCGGTGTCGATGGCATTGTGCAAGGCAGTCGCGCCTATTGGCGAGCGTGTGAGCGGAGGGCTATTGAGCCGCGATAGCCTCATCATGCTGGAACGAGGCAACGTCGCGGATCCGCAGCCGTTTGAGCGTCTGTTGGGCCGGCCTGCACGTGCGCCTGAACAGTTCCTCGGCGAGCATGACAGCCGGGCACGTCACGCGCAGGCAGTGCTGGCAATCACGGTGCCGGCGCTGCGCTTTTGCATTGCGCTGGTCTGGCTATGGACCGCCATCGTGTCGTTCGGTCTTTACCCTGCAAAGCATAGCCTGGCGATGTTGCGCGAGGTCGGTGTGAGCGAGGTGCTCGCACCCATCGCACTTTACGGCGCGGCCATGTTGGACCTCTTGCTGGGCGTATTGACGCTCTCGTTGAGCGCACCCCGGCGCCGTTGGCTGTGGCTGGCACAGATCCTGTTGATCGTGGGGTACACGCTCATCATCACGGTGCGCTTACCCGAACAATGGCTGCATCCTTTCGGCCCTATCTCGAAGAATCTGCCCATGTTGGCCGCGTTGGTGCTGCTCTGGTTCTACGATGCACGCAAGAGGTGAGCATGGACTACGTTTGGATCAAACTGCTGCATATTCTCTCGTCTACGGTGCTGTTCGGCACAGGTGTGGGTACGGCGTTCTACCTGCTTTGCGTCGTGAGGCAGGGCGACGTACGGGTGGTCGCGAGCGTGGCGCGGTTTGTCGTCATGGCCGACTGGCTCTTCACGGCGACAACTGCAGTGCTGCAACCGCTCACTGGCATGTATCTGGTGCATCGCACACAGCTGCCGCTGTCGACGCCGTGGGTGGCGTGGTCGCTGGGACTCTATGTGCTGGCGATCGCCTGTTGGCTGCCCGTGGTGCGCTTGCAGATCCGCATGCGCGATAGCGCTCAGGCCAGTGCGGCGAACGGGTTGCCCTTATCGGCGGATTTTCAGCGCGCCTTCCGAGCGTGGTTTGCGCTGGGTTTCCCGGCGCTCGGCGCGTTCCTCGCCATCTTTGCTTTGATGGTGATCAAGCCCGCCTGAATCGCGATGTGCTAGAGCGCATCGACTTGGTCCAATGTGAGACAAAGTGAAACAATTTTACTAATGATATCGTATTGATTCCGCGTTCCCGGAATAAACTGCGAGAGTCGCATTGAAACAAGTGTCATCGAAATTCGAAAGTTTTACAGCTCTGGATGAGGAACACCGGCAGGCTCTGCTTCTGGTTGCATCGGGGGCATCACTCAAGACGTGCCTGAACGCGCTGACGCTCGCCGCTGGTCGGCTGATTCCGGGCACGCGCGCTTGCGTATTGCTGGCCAATGCAGAGCTCACTGCGATGGACGATGGCTACTCATCCCATTTTCCGGCCGGTTTTGCCGCGGCGATCCGCGGTTTGCCGATTGGCGAGGCCTTTATCGCCACAGCCGTTCACGAGGGGCGTCCCGTGGTGTGTGCCGATGTCGAACGCGCACTGGAATGGGACAAAACATGGCGTGCGCTTTGTCTGGAGAACGATATCCGGGCGTACTACGCGCATCCGACATTCGGACAAGGAGGTAAAACGGTTGGGTTTTTCTGCCTCTGTTTTTCAGAGGCGAGGGAGCCCACCGCGTGGGAACAACGTGTGACAGAGTTCGGTGCGCTGGTCACTAGCATCGTGGTGGAGCGCGACGGTGCCGCAGTGCATCTGCGCAACGAAGTACGAGCACTTGCCAGGTTGCAGGAGCTGAGCGCAGAGCTGGTGGGGCCTGGCGAGCTCGATCCGTTGCTGAAAAAAATCCTGGCCGCCGCCGCTGATATCTCGGGAACGGACAAGGGAAATATACAGATTTTCGATCCAGTCAAGAAAACTTTGCGGATCGCTGTGCACCAAGGTCTGAGCGCCCGGTTCGTAGAGCATTTTGCTCAAGACGGATGGGACGCGAGTTGCGGAGAGGCGGCCAAGCAGGCTCGGCGATTGGTTGTAGAAGATGTAGAGCAACTGAAAGAACTGGAAGGCACCTTGGGGCTCGAGATTGTCCGTGGGGATGATATTCGCTCAATCCAGTGCACGCCTCTCATTAGCCGCAGCGGGCAACTGCTGGGCATGTTGAACAACCATTATCGCCAGCGCGGCGGCCCCACTCCCGACGCATTGCGTTATATCGACCTCCTGGCACGACAGGCGGCGGAACTCATTGAGCGTCATTTGGCGGAGTCCGAACTGATTCAAGAGCGCAAGCACAAGGACGAGTTTCTGGCCATCTTGGCGCACGAGCTGCGTAATCCGCTCGCCGCGTTGCACAACATGTTGGAAATCCAAAAACGGACGGAGCATGATTCAGGGGCTACGAAACGGGCGCGCGAGGGTATGGAGCGCCAACTCAAGCACCTAGTCAGGCTGGTTGACGATCTGCTGGATATAAACCGCATCAATCGCGGAAAAATGGAGCTTCGCATAGAGACGCTCAACTTGGATAACGTGCTGCAGCAAGCCGTCGAATCATGTCGCCCCATGATCGAGCGACTGGGGCATCGCCTGAAGGTAGAACAATCAGCCGCAGCGATCACGCTTTTGGGCGACTCGGCACGCCTGGCTCAGGTGTTCAGCAATCTGCTATCGAATGCAGCGAAATACACGCCGCCCGGTGGTGATATTGAACTGATTGCATGCACGCAAGACAACAATGTAGAAATCACCGTGCGGGATAACGGTTCGGGAATTCCACCGGACCAGCTCGATAACATATTCGAGATGTTCACTCAGGTGGATCGGACCTTGGAACGCGCGCAGGGTGGTTTGGGCATCGGTCTGATGTTGGTTAAACGATTGGTTGAAATGCACGGTGGATCAGTGCAGGCGTATAGCGGTGGGCTGGGTAAAGGCAGTTCCTTTGTGGTTCGGCTGCCTGTGGCCGCACCTCAGGACACGCCCGTGCCGGAACCCAAGCTCAGAGGTCCAAGCGTTTCACGCCGTATTCTGCTGGTGGACGATAACCGAGATGCAGTGGAGTCTCTGGTTGTTTTATTGGAGATGGAAGGCCATCAGGTAAGCCTCGCATACGATGGGGCGCGCGCTATCGAACTTGCTGAAGAAATGCGCCCGGAGGTGATTCTGATGGATATCGGACTGCCCGGGATGAGCGGACACGAAGCTTGCCGCCGTATCCGCCAGCAGGAATGGGGCAGGCAGTTGACCATCCTCGCATTCAGCGGTTGGGGGCAGACCGAGGATCGTCAAGCCTCGCTAGACGCCGGTTTTGACGCACATCTGGCGAAACCGATTGATCTGGATTCATTGCTGGAGTTTTTGTCCAGCGTCGAGTTTCGCGGTCATTCTGGTTGATCGGTCAGGCTCTAAAGCGCACTGCCGGCGAGAGCGTAAAAGATTCGCGCATGTCGCGTACTTCATCAACTGGCGTTCGCCCAAACAGGCGCTTGAACTCACGGCTGAACTGGGATGGGCTCTCGTACCCGACGCGTCCCGCTGCCGCCGCTGCAGTCACACCGTCGCGGATCATCATCAGGCGTGCGTGATGCAGGCGGGTTGATTTGATGTACTGAATCGGCGATGTCTGCGTCACCGTGCGAAAGTTGGCATGAAATGCGGGCACGCTCATGCCGGCTTCTTCAGCGAGACGGGTGACGTTGAGCGGCTTTGCATAATCGGTATGAATCCGATTCAGCGCTCGCGCGACGCGCCCGAATCGGCCGTGATGCGCGAGCGCCGCGCGCATTGCCGCACCCTGCTCGCCCGTGAGAACCCGATAGCAGATCTCTCGCACGATACTTGCCCCCAGGATCTGCGCATCCAGTGGTTTCGTCAAGGCATCCAACAACCGCAATGTCGCGAGTGCGAGGTCGCCCTCCAATCGAGTGGAGGTAATACCGATTGGTGAAGCATCGGGCTGATGAACGCTGGCGCCGATCTGTGTAATCAGATCGCTGAGTTCCAGCAGATCCAGGCGGATCGATACCGCGAGCAAGGGTTCCTCTGGCGAGGCTTGGGTTTCTGTAGAAAACGGTAATGGCACGGACAGCACGAGATAGTGCTGTGCATCGTAGGTGTACACCGCATCGCCCAGGAATCCCAATTTGCGGCCCTGGCAAACAATCACAATGCTCGGTTCATATAACACCGGCGTGCGTCCGAGCGGGCGGTCGGACCGCATCAGCCGCACGTTGTCCAGCGCAGACTGGGTATACCCCTCGTTCGGCGCGAGTTTCTCCAGCAGGCGGATCATTCTGGTCGAGACGGGATTGTGTGCGGTGGGCACCGTTATTTCCTGTTGTGGTGACGGAACTCATTCTAGCGTCGCGATGCCGTACGTGCCACCAGAGATGATAGGAATAGGCAATGATGGCATCGGTCCATGTATTCGCGTGAGGGACGGATTTTTCTACCATGCTTTCACCTGCTAATGACTGAATACTGCTTCATGGCAGGCATCAATCTGGTCGAGTGTGTCGCACCCATCGAGCATGAGCACGCACCGAAGGATTCCGAGCTTAAATAGGAGTATGCAAGATGGCAACCCGCTCTACTGAATCGAAAGTCATCCTGATTACCGGCGCCAGCAGCGGCATTGGCGAGGGCGCCGCCCGTTTGCTCGCTGCGCTAGGACATAGGCTCGTTATTGGCGCGCGCCGCACCGACCGGCTCGTTGAGTTGGCGAAGTCGTTGCAGGATGCGGGAGGCATCGTCCAATACCGAGAGCTCGATGTGACAGCAGCGGATGATACCGCTGCATTTGCGCAGTTCGCACTCGATGCGTTCGGCCGCATCGATGTGCTGATCAACAATGCAGGCGTGATGCCGCTCTCGCCGTTGAACGCCCTAAAGGTGAACGAGTGGGACCGGATGATTGATGTAAACATCCGCGGTGTGCTGCACGGTATCGCTGCAGTATTGCCGACGATGGAGCATCAAGGCCACGGCCAGATCATCAACATCTCTTCGATCGGCGGTCTTTCCGTGTCGCCGACTGCCGCAGTCTATTGCGCCACGAAGTACGCCGTTCGCGCCATCTCTGACGGCCTGCGCCAAGAGACGGACAAGATTCGCGTCACGGTGATCTGCCCGGGCGTGGTGGAGTCCGAATTGGCTGACACTATCACCGACGACACGGCGCGCGTGGCCATGCGGGAATTTCGTCGCATCGCCATCAGACCTGATGCCATCGCTCGCGCTATCGCCTACGCCGTGGAGCAGCCAGCCGATGTCGATGTCAGCGAGATCGTTGTGCGTCCTACTGCTAGTCCGTATTGAGCACCTCTTTGTCATCGCCATGTGTCATGGTACATGCGTACTTGAGTGTCGCGTCGCCCTGACACAGTGTCTACGTCGCTGCTATCCCACCATCACACTCATCCCAATCAAGGCCGCCAATATGAAATCAACTCCCCGTATCTGGTTCGTCACCGGCGCATCGAAGGGCGTCGGCCAAAAACTCGTCAAACATTTGCTTGAACAAGGGCATCGTGTAGCCGCTACATCGCGCACCGCAACTGCATTGACGCAAGTGTTCGGGCAACCATCCGACAGTTTCCTGCCGCTCGAAGTTGACCTGACCGACGATCGAAGCGTAGAACAGGCAATCGGACAGACCGTGCGAACGTTCCAAGGCATCGATGTGGTCGTCAACAACGCCGGTTACGCGCAGCAAGGCACCATCGAAGCACTATCCGACAAAGAACTGCGTCAGAACTTCGAGGTCAATTTCTTCGCACCGGTGATCGTACTGCGGCACGCGCTGTCACATCTGCGCGCGCAACGCAGCGGTCACATCATCAATATCGCGTCCATCGTGGGCTACCAGGGCGGCTATGCGGGCTGGGGCAGCTACGTGGCGAGCAAGTTTGCGCTCGCGGGATTGACGGAATCGCTGGCCGCGGAGATCGCGGAACTGGGCATCCACGCCACGGTGGTCTACCCTGGCCCCGTCCGCACCGATTTTCTGTCCAGCGGCGCGCTGGCCGTGGCCAAGCGCCAGATCGACGATTATGCCGAAGCCAAGGCGTCGCTCGATCTGCACCTGGACACGCTGCATGGCCACCAGGCCGGAGATCCGGACAAGCTCGCGTTGCTGATTATTCAGGCGGCCAGCGTCGAGAGACCGCCACTGCATTTGTTTGCCGGGAAAATCGCCAATGAACTGGCCATAGCCAAATCCTCGGCCGTTGAAAAGGACCTGACCGCATGGAAAGGCTCGTCGGAAGCCACCGATTTCGAGGATTGAAGGAGATAAGCGCCCGCCAGCGGAACCAGGGTGGTGTAAAGTGCCTCTGCTTTCATGAGGTATTTCCAGAGACTGATGCCGTTTCCTCTATCCGAAAGAAAAGCGCTGCTTGCTGTAAAAGGCGTCGGCCCTACCGTAGTCGCCCGTTTGGAACAACTCGGTTATGAGTCTTTGGCACATCTGAGCAAAGCCAACGCTCTCGATATCGTTTCGAGAGCATCCGCTGTAGTTGGCTCAACATGCTGGAAAAACAGTCCGCGGGCGCGCGCAGCTATTCAGGGCGCCATAGCGCTGGCGCAGTCGCAGCATCCGCACTCGGCTTGATAGCGTGGCGCTGGCTAACGACTGCTGGCCAAGCGAATCCCCAACCCTATAAGCGCCGCACCCATCACTGCATCGACTATGCGGCTCACACGTGCATAGACCGATCGTACACCTCCCTCCGAAAAGAATGCGGCGAGCAATCCCAGCCACCCGGCCGTTATCAAACCGACCAGCGCAACCACGCTGACATACACCCATGTGGGCGCGCCGACCGGCAGTACGGTCACGAACAAGGTGGCAAAGAAAGTCGCTGTCTTTGGATTTGTGATGCCGACCATGAAGCCCTGGCGCCATGCTTGGAGCGTCCCAATTCGAGGTGCATCGTCCACGCGTGGCTCGCCATTGCTCGTTCTGAACGAGGCCATCAGCATCCGCGTGCCGAGATAGATCAGGTACGCTGCGCCAACTAAACGGATGGCTTCATACAGCCAAAACAGCTCCTTGATAAGCAATCCAAATCCAAGGATGGCCAAGGTCGCCCACACGACTACCGCGCACGCGATCCCCAGGCCAACGAACATGCCTGATCGCCGGTCGTTCAATGCATTCGACGTGACGGCAACGAAATCCGGGCCGGGGCTGATGCAGGCCAGGAGAACGATGCCAGACAGCGTGAGCAATTGAGATAGATATTCCATGAATCCAACTCGAGTGGTGATTGATCGGAACTCGGCGATGCGCCAGCTGGCGTAGATAGAACCTTACCATTGCCATAGCGTTGCTTGTGCGACGCTGCAGATGTTCGCATCGTCGGTTCCCTCTCTCGGGCCGGATTTGATTTTGAGTTGGGTGGGCGACCCGGTTGGTCAATCACTTTTTGGCAGTACGAGTGGCCGAACGGTTCACAACGGCGGCCCACTTTTCCAATTCGCCGGATACCACTTTGTCAGTCTCGGCTGGTGACGTGGGCGTTGCTTTGGCGCCTAGCTTGGCAGCGCCGTCGCGCAGTTGAGGCAGTGCACCGGCCTTTTGCATGGCCGTCGACATTTTCTCGATGGCTTGAGGCGGCGTGCCGGTCGGGGCAAGCAGGGCATAGGTCGTGGCAACTGCATAGCCCTGGACACCTTGTTCGGCGAGTGTCTTGACGTCGGGCAGGGCGGGGGCGCGTTCGGCGGTGGTGACGCCGAGAATACGGATCTTGCCGCTGGCCAATTGCGGCATCAGCGCAGGCAGCGTGTCGATCACCATATCGATCTGCCCGCCGAGCAGGTCGGTGACGGCCGGGCCGCTGCCGCGATAGGGAACGTGCAGGATGTCCGTGCCGGTGATTTGTTTGAATAATTCACCGGCCATGTGCTGCGAGCTGCCGTTGCCAGCCGAACCCATCGAGAGTTTGCCAGGGCGCGATTTGGCCAGGGCAATCAATTCCTGTACAGAGTTGGCCGGTACGCTTGTATTGACTGCCAGCGCCATCGGCATGGTGATGGCAACAGAGACACCTTTGAAATCCTTTACGAAACTGTAGTTCTGTTTGTCGAGCAGTGAGGCATTGATCGCGAGGCTGCCCAGTGCCCCCATGAGCACGGTGTAGCCATCGGGCGTGGCGCGTGCGACGGCCTCGGCGCCTACCTCGCCACCCGCGCCAGCTTTGTTTTCCACGACGACGGTCTGCTTGAGGAAATCACCCATGTGCTGCGCGTAGAGGCGCGCAGCGACATCGGTGGCGCCGCCAGGCGGGTAGGGGACGACCATTCGAATAGGGCGATCTGGCCAATCGGCAGCGTGGGCGGCGGGCGTCAACGGGCCGCTGATGGCAGTGGCGAGCAATAGCAACAGGGTCTTGTGCATGGTGGTTTGTCTCCGATGTGTTTCTTATGGCGCAAAGTTATGTGCCTTTCTATATTTCCCAATATATAGGATATGAATCCCAAATTTGGCTTAACAAGAATCGCATGTGATGCTATTCTGGTCAAGTGTTGATCGATCACCCCAGGTTATTTATGGGATTCGATGTATGAAAATCAGGATTTGAAAAGCGAAGAGGCAACATGGATCACAAGCAAGCATTGGCCGGTGTGCGTGTCATCGAGGTGTGCAACGTGGCCGCAGGACCGTTCTGCGGCATGCTGCTCGCCGATATGGGGGCCGATGTCATCAAAATCGAACATCCGGAAGGCGGCGACACCCTCAGGTCGTGGCCGCCTCTCAGTGATGGATATAGCGAAAACTTCGCATCGTTAAATCGCAACAAGCGCTCGGTCACGCTCAATCTCAAGGATGCCGGCGATGTCGAACTCGCTCGCCGGTTGATCGACGAGGCTGATGTGCTGCTGGAAAACAACCGCCCTGGCGTGATGGAGCGTCTCGGTCTGGGCTACGAGGCCCTGGCGGCTCGTAATCCGCGTCTCATCTATTGCTCGATCTCTGCCTATGGCCAGACTGGGCCTCGTTCGCAAGAGGGCGGCTTTGACCTCACCATTCAAGCCATGAGCGGCATCATGAGCGTGACGGGCGAGCAAGGCGGCGCGCCCGTGAAATGCGGTGTGCCGCTGGCGGATTTCACGGCCGGGCTGTATGCGGCGACCTCGATTTCGGCTGCACTGCGCGTGGCAGAAAATACCGGAAAGGGCACGCATCTGGACGTCGCCATGCTTGGCGTGACGCTCGGCATTGCTGCGCTGCAGACCTCGGAATATTTTGGCAGCGGCAAAGACCCGCAGAAACTGGGCTCTGCGCATCCGCGCAATGCGCCGTACCAGGCATTTCGCTGCCGTGACGGATATTTCGGGATGGCTGCGGGCAACAATGCGCTGTGGCGCTCTGTGTGCGAGATCATCGGTCATCCTGAACTCGTCGAGGATCCCCGTTACGCCAACACGACGCTGCGCGCACGCAACCAGAACGAGCTGCGCGAATTTCTCGAAGCGCTCTTTGTGCAGGACGACGGCGCCAATTGGCTGCAGAAGTTCCGCGCACGCGGTGTGCCGTGCGCACCGATCAACAGCTATTCAGAGGTGCTGACAGATCCTCAGGTCGAACACATGGAATGGGTACGTCCGCTGGAGTTACCCAACGGCGTGCAGACCAAGACATTCGGCGCACCTGTGCGCATCGGCGGCGAAAGCGCGCCTATCCGCATGCGTCCGCCCAGCCTGGGAGAACACACCGACGAAATCCTGGGCGCGCTGCGCACTGCAGACAAGGTGTCGTCATGAATGCGCTCGTCGATGTGAAATATCAGGATGGCCTGTGCCGCATCACGCTGCAACGGCCCGAAAAGATGAATGCTTTGTCGGCTGAACTGGTCGAGGGACTCATCGAGGCGGTTGACGAGGCACATGCTCGGCACAGCGAGGCTATCGTTTTTCAGGGCAATGGCAAAAATTTCAGCGCGGGGTTCGATTTTGGAGGCTACGAGGAACAGAGCGAAGGCGATTTGCTGCTGCGCTTCGTGCGTTTGGAACAGCTGCTGCAAAAGGTAGCAGCCTCGCCCGCGCTCACCCTGGCGTTGGCTCATGGCAGAAATTTCGGCGCAGGCGTGGATCTGTTTGGTGCGTGCCGATTGCGCGTGGCGGCACCGGACGCGAGTTTTCGTATGCCTGGACTGAAGTTCGGCCTGGTGCTGGGCACGCGCCGTTTTGCGGCCGTGGTGGGCGCACAGACTGCACATGACGTGCTGATTCACACTCGTACCTTTAATGCGGAGTCCGCGTTGCAGATGGGATTTGCCACGTCGCTGGCCGAGGTGAGTGAATGGGACGCGGTAGCGGCTGCTGCGCGTGTCAGCGCACGTGAGCTGAGCTCCAGTGCGCGTGAACAGCTGCACGCAGTGCTGGGAGGCAGCGAGAGCGACGCCGATCTCGCCAGCCTGGTGCGGTCGGCCGCTGCGCCAGGGCTAAAGAGCCGTATACGCGCCTACTTGAATCCATAGGCGGACATTTTGCTGCCTATGCTGCCGGCGAGCAGCGAGGCCTATCTGGAGTGAGACAAATGACATCAGGCTTTAACCAATCCGGTAAACAGATGGCGCTGGCCGAGCTGGCTGCCAAAATTTCCGACGGCGCGTCGGTGGCGCTGGGCGGCAGCTTTCTGCATCGTGGTCCATTCGCGTTCGTGCGTGAGCTGATCCGGCAGCAACGCCGAGATCTGGAAATCATCAAGCAATCCCCAGGGTATGACATTGATATTCTGTGCCGCGCAGGCGTTGCCTCGCGGGCGCGCGCAGGCATCGTCGCAATGGAAGGCAACTTCGGTCTCGCACCGTGGTATCGCAAGGCGATCGAACGTGGCCAGCTCAAACTCGAAGAGCATGCATGCGCCAGCTTGACTGCAGGTCTGCGTGCGGCCGCTTTCGGTGTGCCGTTCATGCCTTGCGGTGGATTACACGGCAGCGATCTTCCTGCGTTGAATAATTGGACATTGCTGGATGATCCGTATGGCAGCGGCGCCAGTACCTATCTGATTCCCGCCGTGAAACCGGATTTCGCAGTGCTGCAGGTTTCTGAAGTCGACCGGCTCGGTAATGCGCGTGTCTATGGCACAGCGCACTGGGATCGCATCATGTCGCGCGCGGCAGGAACGGTACTGGTGGTGGCAGAGAGGCTCGTGGAAACTGCCGTGTTCGAAGATCAGCCAGAGGCGACGCTGCTGCCTTATTTCATGGTGGAGGCGTTTACCGTGCTGCCCGGCAGCGCATGGCCCGGCTCTTGCACACCGTACTACGACATCGACTATCCCGCAGTCGAGCGCTACATGAATAAGGAAGGTTCGTTAGAGGCCCACATGGCCGAAGCGCCCGAGCTCAAGGAGACCCTGCATGTCTGAAGCATTTTCCCCGTTCGAACACGTAGTGCTGGGTCTGGCGCGATTTATCCGGCCTAATGAAATCACCTTCAGCGGTGTGAATTCCACGCCGCCGATGCTGGCTTGCCTGTTGGCCAAGCGTGCCTACGATTTCGACTTTATTTATATCAACGTCGCAGGTGGTGTTGATCCGCGGCCTGAGTCGATTCCGATCTCGAGTTCCGATCCGCAGCTCGCGGCGCATACCGCATCGATTTTTTCCAACGAGGATTTCTATGATCTGTGCACGCGCGGCAAGATGGATCTCACCTTTCTAGGGGCGGCGCAGATCGATGGTGAAGGGTGCGCCAATAACTCTTGCATCGGCGATTGGCATCAGCCCAAGGTACGCCTGCCCGGTGGTGGCGGCGGTGCCGTCATGCTGCCGACCGCTCGTAGAGCCTGCACGTGGCGCACCGAGCATTCCACTCGGACTTTTGTGCAGAAGCTTGATTTTCGTACGTCGTGGGGCGGTTTTCACGGCGTTGCTACGCCGATTGCCATCTTTATCAAGCGCGACGGCAGATTGGCCTTGCAGTCGTGGCATCCGGAGTCCAGCCTCGAGGAAGTACGCGAGCGCACCGGGTTTGAGTTCGATGCGACAGGCGCCGAGCCTACGCCTTTCCCGACAGATGCAGAGCGTGCAGCGTTGGCAGCACTCGATCCGGACGGCACATTTGAACGCGATGCCAATGTGAAGTTGCGCTGAGACGAGAGCCCCGGGGGAACAACCATGAATGCGATCTCGAGCCTGCCGCAGGTCTGGCAGTCAGTGTGGCGTGCGCCGGAATTTAAAGAGCAGCTTGCGTTGGTTACCGAACAGTGCAGCTGGACTTATCCGCAGCTGGATCACGATGCGCGTATGCTGGCTGGGGGGCTTCGGCGTGCCGGCGTACAGCCGGGCGACTACGTTGCATTGGCACTGGAGCGCGGCCCCGCGCAGGTGCTCATGTTGCTGGGCTGCATTGCCGCTGGCGCGTGCCCGTGTCCACTGGAGCCGCGTATTGCGGCGGAGGAAACTGCACGCCGAGTACAAGCTGCGGGATTGCGTTGGATGGTGCACGATGATGAAAATGCGGTTTGCGCAGAGATGTCCGGGTTGCCCGGCGGGCATGTGCTGCCGCTTAACGATTTGCAAGGCGCTGCGCCGTTCTGGGCGGATAATCCCGAGCCGGAGCAAGCCGCGTTATTGCTATTTACGTCGGGCAGCACCGGCAAACCCAAAGGCGTTTTGCTGGCGCATCGCGGGCTGGCGCTCAACGCCCATGGAGTCATCTCGCACACGGCGCTGACATCGGCAGATATATTGCTGCATCTGATGCCGCTGCATCATACCAACGCCATCAACAATCAAGTCTTTGCGCCGCTGGCTTGCGGTGCGACGGTTGCGCTGGCCGACCGCTTTCGTGCCGAGACCTTGCCTCATGTGTTGTCGCACTTTCGGCCGACCATCCTCACCGGCGTGCCCACCATGTATGCACGCATGCTGCAGCAAAAAATCTCGCCGGACGCATTCGCCCGTCTGCGGCTGATGCGCTGCGGTTCGGCGCCGATCACGCCGGCGCTGCATCGCGAGATCGAGACGTTCACGGGCTGCGAATTGGTGGTTTCCTATGGTCTATCTGAAGCAACCTG
>Ga0182743_1001919_pt1 | contig 19211 bp, 24 predicted proteins | sample eDN3rd30CKraftOP_FD_128522 | JGI IMG/M metagenome (GOLD analysis project Ga0182743, IMG submission 128522) | Enriched Organic Plus compost microbial communities from Emeryville, California, USA - eDNA 3rd pass 30_C Kraft OP (version 2) (version 2) ... | reverse complement strand
TGGGTCATGTTCGACCGACTACTGTCCCCGAACGGGCGACGCATCGCCGAGAAAGAACAACTCGGACGACACGGCACCGCAACCCTCCTCGCCCTCGGCTGGACCGACTACCAAGGAACAGCACAAACCACCGAAGGCGACCCTCCCCTCGCAGGCTGGGTCATCCCCGGCACCGACCAACACGTCGACGTCCACCGCCGCACCCGCACGGGGTCAACCCGCCTCGGCGACAACACAGGCACCAAAGACAACCGCCTCCCCACACGAGACAACACCTGAGCGCAAGGGGAAGGGGAGTCCGCATCTCTGCAGCACCCGACCCCAGGCACCTCCACCGGCAGGTTTCTCCCCCATCGGGGTGAGTGAGGGTCGGATGGGCTGTGACCGTTACGGGGCTGAGCACATTGTGCACTCTGTGTGGGGTCGGGTTGAGCAGATATGCGGTGGCCTCACGGGCGGGCGCCGCCATTGTGCGCAATCTGGCGCAGGATCGGGGGAAATCGTGGCGATGACGCCGGCTGAGAAGCAGCGGAAATACCGGGAGCGGAAGCGTGCGGAGGCCGCGGCGGCGGCTGCTGCGGCGGAGGCGGAGCGTAACGCGGCGGGGCTGGTGCCGGGCACGGAGACGCGGGACGCGGTGGAGGAGACGATCGCGGCGGCGAAGTGGTTGACGGCGGCGGATGCGGCGTCGATCGCGCAGGCGCGCACGCTCGCGAAGCGGATCGACGTTCTCGAGTTCGAGGGCGAGACGACGAAGGCTCTGTCGGCGCATCGGGCGCTGTCGCAGGTACTGAACGATCTGGGCGCGACGGCGACGAAGCGACTGCAGTACGAGCTGCGTTCGCGGAGGGCTGCGGCGCAGGAGGAGGACGGCGACGGTGAGCGGCAGTCAGACGAAGGCAAGGCGACGGGCACCGGCGGGAACGTCACGCCGCTCCGTCGACCGCCGCGCCGCCGCGACACGTAAGATCTTCGGCTGCTCGACGCCGCGGCTGTTCACTCCGCCGAAGCGGCAGCTGACGCCGGAGACGTCGCTGGGGTTCGAGGTCATCGAGTTCTGGGACTGGATGCGGGACCGGCTCGAGCAGCTCGACGAGCATCGCGTCGACGGCGACGACACGGACTACCTCGAGCTGCTGCCGCGTGCGCTCGAGTGGCAGCGGTGGCTCCTGATCCACGCGCTCGAGCTCCTCGACGGGCCGGGCGCTGTGTTCCGGTTCCGGACGGTGCTGCTGCTCGTCGCTCGGCAGAACGGGAAGTCAACGCTCCTGACGGTGCTGATCCTGTGGCGCATGTTCCAGGACGGCGCCCGGATGGTGCTCGAGACGCACGCGACGACGGAGCACGCGCGGGCCGCGTGGGAGGAAGCGGTCGCGGTCGCTGATGCGATCCCGGAGCTCGCGGACGACATCGCGAAGATCAGTGAGGGCAAGGGCTCGGAGCTGCTGCTCCTCGACGGTGGCGAGCGGTTCAAGATCGCGACGGCGAACCGGCGCGGTGGTCGTGGGTTCCGCGGCGACCTCGTCATCTTCGACGAGCTCCGCGAGCATCAGGACTGGCGGGCGTGGTCGGCGACGTCGAAGACGACGCTGGCACGCAAGCGCGCGCAGGTGTGGGGTGTGTCGAACGCGGGCGATCTGTCGTCGGTGGTGCTGCGGCACGTGCGGGGCATCGCGCTGGCGCACATCCTGGGGCAGGGCCTTGAGGGTGTACCTGACGAGATCGCGCAGACGATCGACCTCGACTCGATCGGCCTGTTCGAGTGGTCCGCCGGCACGGTCGACGGGCGCGAGGATGGCACGCCGCGCGGCATCTGGGACCGTGAGGGGTGGGCGCAGGCGAACCCGTCGATGGGGTATACGGACCTCGACGAGCGGGCGATCGCGAACGCGGCCGCGACGGACCCGGAGTGGGAGTTCCGCACGGAGGTCCTGTGCCAGTTCGTGAACGTCGCCGGCTCCGGTCCGTTCCCGAATGGGGCATGGGCGGGCACCCTCGACACGAACGAGGCGCGCGCCGAGCGTGGCGTGAAGCGCGACAAGAAACGACCTGCCTGCTACGGCATCGACATGTCCGCGGATCGGACGATGGTCTATATCGCGATCGCGTTCTGGGACACGGAGGGCCGGATCCGCGGGGAGATCGCGGCGCAGCGTGCCGGCTCGGACTGGGTGATCCCGTGGCTGACGTCGGACGCGCGCAAGGTACCGGCGGATCACGTCGCTCTGCAGCGGCGCGGTGCGCCGATCTCGTCGATGTGGAAGGCGCTGGACGCTGTCCTCGAGCCGACCGCGTGGGAGGGCGCCGAGCTGTCCGGCTGGCACGGGCTCGTATACGACCTCGTGAAGGCGGGCGCGGCTGACGAGGCGCCGGCGGATGAGACACCGAAGCAGCGGCGTAAGCGGGTGCGTATCTCGCACGGCGAGCAGCCGGTCCTCGACGTCGCGGCGCAGTCCGCGGCGATCGCGCCGCTCGGCGACGGCGGGTGGGCGATCGACCGTGTGAAGTCTCCGAACGATGCGGCTCCGCTGATGGCGTTCATCGCCGCGGTGGGGCTGCTGATCTCCGACCCGGCACCCGCCGATGAGTCGGCCTATGAGAGTCACGACCTCGTCGTCGTGTGAACGAAGGGGGATCGCGTGGGCGTATTCCGGAGGGTGCTGCTGCTGCGGCGCGTGGTCGTGAACCTCGTCGACGGCTCGTCGATCGAGGGCGTGCTGTACCGGGATCCGGGGAACCTCCTCGTCCTGAGGAACGCGGTCTATCTCGAGCCGGGCGCGGACCCGGTGGAGCTCGACGGCGAGACGGTCATCGACCGTGATCGAGTCCTGTTCGTGCAGGCGCCGTAGGAAGGGGGAGACGATGGTTTTCGCTGTCTCTGAGGGGAAGCTCCTCGCAGTTCAGAAGCCGACGTACCAGGCGCCGACCGCGCTCCGTCTGTCCGACGATCTCTCGGAGGACTACGCGACGCTGTACCGCAAGCAGTCGTCCGTGCGGACGGTCGTCGACTTCCTCGCACGGAACGTCGCTCAGCTCGGACTCCACACGTTCCAGCGGGTCGACGAGAACGACCGGGCGCGGGTGTCGGATCACCCGTTCGTGCGGATGATGCGCACGCCGAACCCGTACACGACGACGTACCGGCTGATCTTCTCGCTCGTCGCCGACCGGGGGATCTACGACCGGGCGCTGTGGGTGAAGGTGTTCCAGGACGACCGGATGATGCTCGTCCGGGTGCGTCCGTCGCTGTGGACGATCGGCAACGACGACAACTGGCTGTCGCCGGGCAAGTTCATCATCAAGGGCAACAAGGGGAAGGTCACCCTCGACGCCGAGCAGGTCGTCTATTTCCGGGGCTACAACCCGGAGGACGACCGCTACGGGCTGTCGCCGATCGAGTCGCTGCGGCGCATCCTCTCGGAGGAATACGCGGCCGGGCAGATGCGTGAGCAAGTGCTCCGGAACGGCGCGCGAGTGTCGGGCTACATCGAGCGGCCGGTGACCGCGCCGAAGTGGTCGGAGAAGGGGCAGCGTCGGTTCCGCGACGGGTGGCGTCAGCAGTATTCGGGTCACTCCGCGGAGCAGGCCGGCGGGACGCCGATCCTCGAGGACGGCATGACGTTTAAGCCGGCGGCGCAGACGGCGGACGAGCTGCAGTACATCGAGACGCGGAAGCTCTCCCGCGAGGAGGTCGCGTCGGCGTACTTCATCCCGCCGCCGATGGTCGGGATCCTCGATCACGCGACGTTCGGCAACATCCAGGAGCAGCACAAGATGCTCTACCAGGACACGCTCGGGCCGCTCCTGCAGGACATCCAGCAGGAGATCCACCTCCAGCTGCTCCCGGAGTTCGAGGACGCCGAGGAGCTCTACACAGAGTTCAACATGCTGGAGAAGTTGCGGGGCTCGTTCGAGGAGCAGGCGGCGCAGATCCAGACGTCGGTCGGTGCTCCGTTCCTCACCCGGAACGAGGCGCGCGCACGGCTGAACCTGCCTCGCATCGAGGGCGCGGACGAGCTGATCGTCCCGCTGAACGTGCTCGTCGGTGGCCTCGCGTCGCCGACCGACACGGCTCCGAAGAGCGACCCGCTCGTGCTGCGTGAGGTGAAGGCGGCGCCGCGGGCGATCGAGTCGAAGGCGCGGCCGGCGCGCACGTACGTGCAGAAGGCGCAGCAGGTGCTCGAGGGGTTCTTCGAGCGTCAGTCGCGCGCGGTGCGGTCGGCGGTCGGTGCGAAGTCGGCGGAGTGGTGGGATGAGGAGCGGTGGGACAACGAGCTCACCGCCGATCTCTACGCTCTGTCGGCGTCGGTGACGGAGGCGGTCGCGCGGGCGCAGCTCGCGAAGGTGGGCGCCGACGTCGACGCGTACGACGTCGATCGCACGCTCGCGTACCTCCGGAAGGTGGCGGCGTCGAATGCGACGAGCATCAACGCTGCGACCCGGATCCGGCTCGAGGAGCTCCTCGAGGAGGACGGCGAGGATCCGATCGAGGCTGTCGATCACGTCTACGAGGTCGCGAAGTCGTCGCGTGCGGAGCAGGGCGCTCTCACGCTGACGACCGCTCTCGCGGGCTTCGCGACGATCGAGGCGATCACGCAGGTGCGGGGCAACCGGACCGCGACGAAGACGTGGGTCGTCACCTCGGCGAACCCTCGACCCTCTCACGCCGCGATGGCGGGGGAGACGGTTCCCTTCGATTCCGTATTCAGTAACGGCGCGAAGTGGCCGGGGGACTCCTCGGCGCTGGACGTCGACGAGGTCGCCGGGTGCTCCTGCGACGTCGAGATCAACTTCGAGTGAGGAGCCTCGGGAATGGATCTGAAGTTCTGCAACGTGAAGGTGAAGGCGATCGGGGATGACACTCCCGCCGGTACCTTCCAGGCGTACGCGTCGGTGTTCGACAACGTCGACAGTTACGGCGACGTCGTCCGTAAGGGCGCGTTCGAGCGCACGCTCGCCGAGTGGGCGGAGCGGGACGCGAAGCTGCCTCTCCTGTGGGGGCACGACTTCTACGACCCGTTCTCCAACATCGGGCACATCGAGGAGGCCAAGGAGGACGATCACGGGCTCTGGGTTGAGGGCGTGATCGACCTCGAGAACCCGAAGGGCGCGCAGGTCTACCGGCTGCTGAAGGGTGGCCGCGTCGATCAGATGTCGTTCGCGTTCGACACGGTGCAGTCGCGCCGCGGCACCGTCGACGGTGTCGACGTGAACGAGCTCATCGACCTGACGCTCTACGAGGTGTCGGTCGTGCCGCTCGGCGCGAACCAGGAGACGGAGATCCTGCTCGTCAAGGAGCGCGGCGCGAAGGCCGGACGGGTGCTCTCCGCGAAGAACGAGACGGCGCTGCGGTCGGGGCTGGAACAGATCCAGGCCGGAGTGAAGGCCGTCAAGGATGTCCTCGCCTCTGTGGGCGAGGGCGAAGACGAAGGCAAGGCCAACGGAAGCGAGCCGGCCAAGTCCGCCGAGGGCCCCGATGGGGTCAAGGCGAACGAGGAGCCCATGCGCACGACGTCCGCCCTGCAGCGTCTGCAGCTCGAGCTCGCGCTGGGCGAGTTCGAATCCATCGAGTCCTAGGAAGGGGACACACATCATGGCAACTGCCAAGGAGCGGATGGGCGCGGCGCTGAAGGCTGCTCGCGACATCTCGGAGAAGGCCGAGGCCGAGGGGCGCGATCTCACGGCTGAGGAGAACGAGGCGGCGACGCAGGCGCTCCTCGACTACAAGGCGGCGAAGAAGGACTTCGAGCGCACGCAGTCGACGGAGCAGCTGAAGTCGGCGCTGGCGGAGATCGGGGTCGACCTCGGGCTCGAGCCGGCGGGCGTGAAGGCGCAGCCGGAGAAGTTCGAGTCGCCGCGTCGGTTCAAGAGCATCGGTCAGATGTTCGCGGAGTCGGCCGAGTACAAGGGCATGATGAGCCAGTTCGCGGACGGGCGCATCAACGAGAAGGCTCGCGTGCAGTCGGCGCCGATGGGTCTGAAGGCGCTCATCACGGGTGCCAGCGACACGTCGGGTGGTGCGTTCGTGCAGACGGACGTGCAGCGCGACTTCGAGACGCTGGGGCGTCGCGAGCTCACGATCCGTGACCTGATCTCCGTCCGTCAGACGGAGTCGGACACGGTCGAGTACGTGCGGCAGACCACGCAGATGTCGTCGGCGGCTGTCGTCGCTGAGGCGACGAGCGCGGCGGGTCCCTCGTACGAGGCGGACACGGAGACGGGCGACGTCACCGTGACGCTCCCGGCCGGTGGCGGCTACAAGCCGGAGGGCTCGGTCGCGTTCGAGAAGGTCACCGCCGCGGTGAAGACGATCGCCGAGTGGGTGCCCGCGACCAAGCGTGGCCTCGCCGATGCGTCGCAGCTGCGCGGTCTGATCGACGCCGAGCTGCGGGCGGACCTCGCGGAGGAGGAGGAGGACCAGATCCTCAACGGCAACGGGTCCGGTGAGAACTTCACCGGCATCCTGAACACCTCCGGGATCCAGACGCAGGCGCTCGTGACCGACGCGATCACGACGCTGCGGAAGGCGAAGACGAAGGTCCGCACGGTGGGCCGCGTCATCCCGAACGGCGTCATCCTGAACCCGGTCGACGCGGAGGCGCTCGATCTGGCGAAGGGTGCCGACCAGTTCTACGGGCCGGGGCCGTTCGCGCCTGCCGGTGTCCGCACGATCTGGGGCCTGCCCATCGTGGAGTCGGAGGCGATCGCGGAGAAGACGGCGCTCGTCGGCGACTTCTCGAAGGCGGTCGTCTGGGACCGCGAGCAGGCGTCGATCACGGTCACCGACTCGCACGCGGACTTCTTCATCCGCAACCTCGTCGCGATCCTCGGCGAGCAGCGGGAGGCCTTCGGCGTCCTGCGTCCCAAGGCGTTCGTCAAGGCGACGATCGCGTCCTGATCGAGAGGGGGTCATCGTGGGGGCTTGCAGAGTCTGCGGGGCCGCGCACAAGTCGTGCGGGCCTGCCTCCACGGTGACTCCCGTCGATCTCACGACGACTGAGGGAGGTTCCACTGTGGGACTGAACGAGTACGAGGTGACGGTCGAGGGCCGGCACCCGCACAAGACGACCATGCTGCTGTCCGACGAGGACGCGCAGCGGCTCGGGGTGGCAGGCCAGAAGGCCGCCGCACCGAAGGAGAACAAGGCGCGCACGCCGCGCAACAAGGCCGCGACGTCGACGCGCACGAAGCGCTCGAGCGGCAAGCGGACCGCGACGCCGAAGGGCGCCGCTGAGGACGCGACCGACCCGACGTCGTCGGTCTGAGGGGAAGGGGAGATCTCGTGGAGACTGTCGCATTCGCGTCGGCAGAGCTGATGCAGGACCGGTCGGGCGGCGAGATCTCCCCGACCTCGCACACGTACCTTGAGCGTGAGCTGAAGGCCGCGACGCAGCGGATCCGTAACTTCTGCGGGTGGCACGTTGCGAAGGTCGAGACGCTCACCTATCGGCACGCGGGACCGTTCGTGCGGGACGTATGGCTCCCGGCGATGGAGATCGCGTCGATCGACTCTGTGCGCGTCAACGGGACGGTGTGGGAGACGCCGGCGGTCGCGGGCGTCGAGTTCGATCCCGACACGGGATGGACGAACCTCCGGGGCCGGGACGTGCTCGTGACGTTCACGGCGGGCTATGCGGAGGTGCCGGCGGACATCGAGGCGCTGACGCTCGAGCTCGCCGCGGTCGGCCTCGGGACGTCGCTCGGGTTCTCGCGGCAGCAGGCGGGTGCGGTGTCGGTGTCGTTCGATCGGTCGGGCGGCGGGTTGTCCGCGGACGCTGAGGCGCAGCTCGCGCCGTACCGTGTGGAGCATCTGCCGTGATCGGCGGGGTGGTCGCGCGGCACACGCTGACTCGCCGGCGGGCGCCGCTCGTCGACGATGGGCGGGGGAACAAGAGTCGCGACTGGGCGGTCGCGGTCGACGTGGATCTGCCGGGGTGGGCGGTCGACGAGGCCGGCGGCGCGGAGGACACGACGAACCGGGACGGGTCGTCGATCTCGTACATCCTCCGGGGGCCGTTCACGGCGGACATCGAGGCCACGGACCGGGCGGTCCTGTTCGGTGAGGTCTTCGAGGTGACGGGCGTCGGCAGGCAGCCGGGGCCGTCCGCGCTGACGTCGCACACGGTCGTGCGGCTCACACGCTGGAAGGGGTGAGCGCGCATGGCGAAGAACACGATCCGCATCGTGGTGAATCGTGCCGCGGTGATGCATCTCCTCCGGGGCACTGAGGTCCGCGAGGATCTGGCGGGTCGAGGGGCGCGCATTCAGCAGGCGGCGGGCGGGCCGGAGGACTTCGAGCTCGCGCAGATGGAGAACCGGGACCGTGCGGTCGTGTTCGTTCGTACGGCGTCGCAGGACGGGCGTCGGGCTGAGGCTGAGGATCGGGCGCTGACTCGCGCGATCGACGCGGGGAGGTAGGCGCACATGGTCGAGCTGCTCGTGCCGGCTGATGCTGAGGTTGAGGTCGTCGCGGAGCTGAACGCGTCGATGCCGGATGATTTCGCGCTGATGCGGGCGGGGACGAAGATCCCGGATCCGCGTCCGGATGAGTTCATCCGGGTGGTCGCGACGGGCGGCGCGGAGCGGGATCTCGTCACGGACGATCCGATCCTTGTCGTCGAGGCGTTCAGCACGTCTGAGACGCGCGCGCAGCGGGGCTGTGCGTTCGCTATCGCTGTCCTGCAGGCGGGCGCGCGTATGGGGCGCGTGGGGGCTGCGACGTGCCATTCCGTGCGGGTGCTGGGTCTGCCGGCGAACCTGCCTATGCCTACGGTGCCGGATCACTTCCGGTTCACCGCCACTATCTCCGCGTCCCTTCGTAGGGCCGCGGGCTGAGGTTCCCACCTTCCGCACCGGTCACCCGACCGGTGTTTGTCATCGCCTGAAAGGGGCACTCACTCATGGGAGTGGACAGCAAGAACGTCTTCGTCGGCGCACCCGACCAGGCGGTTACCGGAGCGATCCTGACGGGTCCGGAGACGGACACGATCCCGGAGACGATCGACGACTTCGTCGCGACCGGTCTCGACGACTCGGGCTACGTCACGGAGGACGGTGTGTCGATCACGCCGTCCGACTCGACGGAGTCGATCAAGGACTGGTCGGGCGCGGAGATCCGTCGCATCCTGACGGAGTTCACCGGTGAGATCTCGTGGGGTCACCTCGAGCTCTCGGCGGCGGCGGCGCGGAACTACTTCGGCGACGATCAGGTCGAGGTCACCGCCGCGGCGGAGGATCACGGCACGCAGATGCGGATGGCGCTCGGTAAGCACGAGCTGCCGATCAAGGCCTGGTACTTCAAGATCAAGGACGGCGACCGGCGCGCGCTGGTCATGGTCCCGCACGGTCAGGTGACGCAGCGCGGTGAGATCCCGCTCGTCGCGACCGGAGCGATCACCCTCCCGGTGACGCTCTCCACGTACCCGGATGCCGCGGGCAACTCGATCTACATCTTCACCGACGACGGCGTCTTCGCCGCGTCCGGTGGCGGTGGCGGCGGCGAGTAAGCGTCCCCGCGCATGACACACCGGGCGCGGCGTCGGGAACCCGCCGCGCCCGGTGCTCACTCACTCTCGGTTCCCACAGACGAAAGAGGTTCCCATGACCATGGAGAAGTTCCATCACACGCTCCCTGACGGGCACGAGCTCGTGCTGCCGAAGATGGAGAACGTCCCGCTGGGCGTGATCCGGAAGACACGCCGGCTCGAGCGCACCGATCAGATCTTCACGCTCCTCGAGGAGCTGCTGCCGGAGGCTGATCTCGAGCACGTCGACAAGCTGGACCGCGGCGGGTTCGAGGCGCTGATGACGGCGTGGAAGGGCGCGTCGACGGTCGACCTGGGGGAAGCTGGCGCCTCCTCGATCTCGTAGACGAGCATCAGGAGGCTGTCGAGTTCGAGCTGCTCCGGGCAGGGTTCCGTCTGCGGGACGTCGGCTCGGAGCAGCTCGACTGGCGCGACTTCTACGTGCTCGTGCGCGGGTGGGTGAACGTGCCGCATAACGAGGTCGCGCGGTCCGCTCGAGGACACGACCTCTGGACCGTCGAGGAGCAGCTCCTCGCGATCGCCGCGGACCGGCTGGCGCACGCCAACTGGCAGCGGGCCGGGCGTCGCGTCGCGCCGCCGAAGCCGCTCCCGCGTCCGTGGGACAAGAAAAAGTCGCGACAGCTGGGTCGTGACGCGATCCCGATCTCACAGTTCGACGACTGGTGGGAGTCGCAGGCGAGGAGGTAGCGGTGGCCGGTCCTGGTGTGGAGCTCGCGACCGCGTGGGTGCGTCTCGTGCCCTCGGCGGAGGGCGTGCAGGAGAACACGGCGAAGGCGCTCATCCCAGCGGAGAAGGCCGCGGAGGACGCCGGAGACAAGTCCGGCAAGCGGTTCTCTGCCGGGATGAAGACGGCGATGGTCGCCGGCGGTGCGCTCATCGTCGGCGGGGTCGTCGCGGCGTTCAAGGGCCTGTACGAGGTCGGCGCGGTGTTCGACGACATCACGGACACGATCCGGGTCGGGACGGGCGCGCAGGGCGACGCGCTCGAGGGGCTCGTCGACGTCGCGAAGAATGTCGGTGCGACGGTGCCGGCTGAGTTCGAGTCGATCGGGTCGACGGTCGCTGATCTGAACACGCGTCTGGGTCTGTCTGGGGACACGCTCGAGACGGTCGCGTCGCAGTACCTCGAGGCGGGCCGGATCCTCGGGACTGAGGTCGACATCAACAAGACGTCGGCGGCGTTCTCGGCGTTCAAGATCCAGGGCGACGAGGTGTCGGGCGCGATGGACACCCTGTTTCAGGTGTCGCAGGCGACCGGTGTCGGGATGAACGAGCTCGCGTCCGGGGCGCAGGCCATGGCGCCCGCGCTGCAGACTCTCGGGTTCTCGTTCGAGGACTCGATCGCGCTCGTCGGCTCGTTCGACAAGGCGGGTCTGAACTCGACGGCGATCATGGCGGCGATGTCGAAGGGCATGGTCACCCTCGCGAAGGACGGCGAGGAGCCCGCGTCGGCCTATAAGCGGGTCGTCGGCGAGCTGCAGGGGTTCATCGACAAGGGCGACGAGGCGGGCGCTCTGAAGCTCGCGGGGAAGGTGTTCGGCACCCGCGGCGCGGCACAGTTCATCGGGGCGCTGCAGTCGGGTGTCCTGAACATGGACGACCTGATGGCCGCGACCGGCGCGACGGGGGACACGATCCTCGGCGTCGGCGAGGAGACGATGGACTTCGCCGAGCGCTGGCAGGTCACGATGAACAACGCGATGCTGGCGATCGAGCCGCTCGCGTCCGCTGTGTTCACCGCGATTGGTGACGGTCTCGCTGGGGCGATGCCGTTCCTGCAGGATCTGGGGAAGTGGGTCGGTGAGAACACGGGCGTGATCGCGGCGTTCGCGGGCATCCTCGGGACGACGGTCGTCGCGGCGTTCTTCGCCTGGGCGGCGTCGATCTGGGCGTCGACGGTCGCGCTGCTCGCGAACCCGATCACCTGGATCATCCTCGCGATCGTCGCGCTGATCGCGGCGGTCGTGCTGCTCGTCGCGAACTGGGACGCGGTCGTGAAGTTCCTCACCGACGTGTGGGGCAACTTCATCTCGTGGATCACGGGTGTGATCGACGGGTTCGTCGCCTGGTGGAATGCGACATGGTCCGCGGTCGGGAAGTTCATCTCCGACCTGTGGAACCGATGGATCGTCGCGCCGATACGGACGGCGATCAACTGGATTGCTCGGACCGTGTCTGACACGATCCGCAACATCCGCACCGGGTGGGAGAACGGATGGCGCGCGATCGGCAACTTCGTGCGCGACATCTGGAACAACATCATCGGGTGGATCGAGGGTGGCGTGAACGGCGCCATCGACCTGATTAACGGGTTCACGGGCGGGATCCGTGCGGTCGGCTCGGCGGTGTTCGGTGTCGACATTGGGCCGATCCCGCACGTGAAGTTGCCTCGTCTGGCGATGGGCGCGACGATCCTCCCGCGACCGGGTGGCACGGCTGCGATCCTCGCTGAGGCTGGCAGAGCTGAGACGGTCGTCGATCACGGGCTGATGAACCGGGCGCTCGAGGAGGGCCTCGCGGGGAACTCGTCGCCGAGCGTGCTCGTCGTCGTGGACGCGGACGGGCAGCTCATCGGGCGGATGCGGATCGAAGCGGACCGGCAGATCGCGGTCGCTGACGACGCGAACGATCGCGAGCTCGCTCGCGGAAGGTGGTAGGCGATGGCTTCGGCACCTGAGCTGACGGCGTACGTGGACGATGCTCCGTGTCCTCGGGTCGAGGTGTTCTTCGACGACCTCGACCCGGACACGGAGCGGGTGACGGTGTACCGGACCGCGAAGGGGCGCGAGCATCAGGTGCGGGGCATGGTGAATGCCGCGGCGCTGGGCACGTTCACGCGGCTGGACTTCGAGGTTCCGCTGGGTGTGGCGGCGTCGTATCGGGCTGAGATGTTCGATGGTGACGGGCTGTCGCTGGGGTTCACGCCGGCGGCGTCGATCACGATCACGTCGCCGGACTCGTGGATGCACAATCCGCTGGACCCTCAGGGGGCGGTGCGGGTGCGCCTCCTTGAGGGGACGGCGGCGACGCTCGAGAGGAAAGTCCCTGTGACGTTCTCACGTCCGATTGGGCGTCGGGTGGCGGTGGCGCTCGCTGAGCCGCGACAGGGGCTCACAGGGCTGGCGGTGAACGTCTACGCGCCGGACCTGGACACGGCGGACCGTGTGCAGGCGCTGCTGGGCGACTACACGACGACGACGGTTCCGGTGATCTGTCTGCGGGTGGGCGCTCGGGATGAGCCGATGCGGATCCCGCGTCCGCTGTTCCTGGGTGTCGCGTCGATCGTCGAGAAGGACGTCGGCGTGCGGCACGACCTGGGGATCACACGGCAGGAGATGACGGGTGAGGAGTCGGCGCCGCCGGTGCCGGGTCTGATCGTCCCGCTGCTGACGCGCGCGGATATCGACGCGTACTACGCGACCCGCGACGCGATCGACGCGGCTTATCTGCGGCGGGTCGACATCGACCGGGACTACTCGCTCGCGGGGTACGCGAACGCATAGGAGGCGCGCACATGCGGAAGCACGACGACCGATTCCTCGAGGTGCTCAAGGGGTCGTTTACGCGGCAACTCTGGGTGAACGTGTACCACGGGTCCGATCGGGTCCTCGAGGATCTGCGGGTCGAGGGGTGGTCGCTGGACTGGGATCTGAGCGCGAAGGTGACGACGTCGGGCAGCGGCGTCATCGTCTACGAGTCGGTGAAGGGTGAGTCGCTCGTCCCTGAGGGCACGAAGGGGATCCTGTCCCCGTTCCGTGCCCGGCTCGAGCTCGTGATGGAGATCTCCGCTGGCGACTTCGTTCGGCGGGTGAGCCTGGGTCTGTTCCGGCTGACGAAGGTCCCGGAGGCGCGGGACTACACGGCGGACGTAAACGGGAAGACGGTCACGGTGTCGTCGCGCGTCGCGGTGTCGTTCCTGTCCCTCGAGGAGGACGTGCGTCGGCGTGGGCTGCGGTCCGATGAGAACCCTCCTTCGCTGGCGTCGTGCTACGGGGAGATTCGCCGGTTGACGGACATGCCGGTGGAGGAGTCGGTGCCGGATGCTCCGATCCCCTCGTCTACGACGTGGGAGGCGAAGCAGGACGGGCGCCTTGAGGCGGTGAAGACGCTCGGCAACGCGCTGGGCGGGACCGCGCTCGTGAACTCTGCGGGTGCGTGGACGGTCGTCCCGGATGCTGTCGGCGATGTCGTCGGTGTCCTGCACCTCGGCGAGCAGGGGACTGTGATCGACGTCGGCGCGGAGATCGACACCGACGACGTCTACAACGTGGTGGTGGGGCAGTTCGAGGACGACGACCGGAACCCGATCTATTCGGTGGCGGCGGCGAACAGCGGCGATCTGGACCCTGACGGGCTGTACGGGGAGAACACCCGCTATTACTCGTCGGACTTCGTGAAGACGCAGGCGCAGGCGGACAGTGCGGTGCGGTCGATCCTCGAGCTGTCGCTGGGGTCTCGTCAGTACGACGTGCAGATCCAGTGTCACGTGAACCCGCTCGTCGAGCTGGGGGACGTGCTCGAGCTGCGGGGGTATCAGTCCCCGCTCGTCGGGCAGCTCCGGAAGTGCTCGATGTCGGACTCGGCATACATGAACGTCACGCTGCGGGTCAGCAGGGACATCTAAGGGGGGCGACGTGGGCGCGACAGAACGGATCGCGGCGGAGCTCGCGAAGGTCCCTTCGATCCGGTCGATGACGGGTGTCTTCGTGCGGATGTCGGGGCCACTCGCGGTCGTGAACGTGGGCGACACGACGATCACGATCCCGTGCGTGGGGTTCTACCCTCCGGCGGCGGGCATGGTCGTGCAGATCGAGTGGCGGGATGGGAAGCCGGCGGTGACGGGGCCGGCGCGTCCACTGAACCCGATCGGGACGATCACGGCGACGGGGTCGCCGCGGGCGACGGTGTCCGTCGATGGGACGTCGTACCTGCTCTACTACCGGGCGGGGTACACGCCGACTGTGGGGCACACGGTGGAGGTCAACTGGGCGACGGGGATCATTCAGGGGCAGGTGACGGGGCTGGACACTCCGGAGCCGCCGAAGACGACGCCTCCGAAGTCGTCGTCGTTCTCGGGGCTGAAGGTGAAGGCGCGCGAGTCGGGCCGCTATCAGGGATCGTGGTGGGGTGACAGCGACCCGTGGGCGTCGAACTCGAACGACGGGATCTGGACGTACGGGAACCGAATCAGGGATGCGATCGCTGGCGCGACGATCAGCCGCATCGAGGTGTACCTTCCGCTGCTGACGAAGCTCGGGAACGCGTCGATCGGCACGCACCCGCACTCGTCGATCCCGAACGGTTCGCCGAACATCTCGAACCTTGAGGCGCTGTCCTCGAGCGAGCGGAACGGGTGGGTGCGTCTGCCGCTGTCGTTCGCGACGTATCTCGCTGCGGGTGGCCGCGGTATCGGCGTCACCGCTCCCGGTGGCGGACTCAACAAATGGCGCGGCGTGGACCGTGACTCTGACTCTGGCGCGCTGCGGTTCGCCGGCACACGATAGGAGGGCCTGCTGTGGCTGCTGACGACTACAACGCGACGACCGGGGCGCCGGAGTTCTCCGGGTCGGGCACGCCGGAGACGGCGGCGGATCTGACGGAGGTCGCGGCGTTCGCGGCGTCCGTGGGGACACGTCTGATCGGGACGACCGCCGAGCGCACAGCGTACGACCACGCCCGTGAGGGCCTGGAGTGGTGGGATACCGACCTCGACACGCTCTACGTTCACAACGGGTCCGGGTGGGAGACGGTATTCAAGGACTGGGCCGCATACACACCGACGACGGTGAACTTCACGGGCACTGTGGTCGCCGAGTACCAGGTCGTAGGTAAGACGGTGAACGTTCGCATTCGTGCGACGCTCTCGGCCGCGCTCGGCGGGCAGCCGACGTTCTCTCTGCCTGTCACGGCATCGAATGCGAACCCTGAGCCGTTGGGTATGGGGTGGCTGAATGACGCGAACGGGACCGAGTATCCGGCGTTCATCCGCAAGAACTCGGCGACGACAGCAGCACCGTACACGATCAACGCGGCGAGCACGAACGCGCTCCTCGCGAACACTACTGCGTCGATCCCGTTCACGTGGGCGTCGGGCGACATCATCCACATGAACTTCTCTTACCGGGCGGCGTGATGAGCCCGTTCGACATCGTCAAGGTCCCCGGGTATCCGGGGCTGTGGTCGCGGCGGTGCGTCGTCGATCAGTGGGTCGCCGCTGGGCGTCCTCCGCTGGACGGTGCGGGCCGCACGAAGGAAAAGCAACGCTGGTTCTATCAGCAGTGGCTCAATGGGACCGGGAACGCGGCGGACAATCCGGACGCGGACACCCGTCAGCCTCATGTGCGCGGCATGGCGCTGGACCTCGCGTGGCGGAATCCGCCGGCGGATGTCGTCGAGCGGATGGCGGAGGCGGGGTTCATCCGTCCGATCACGGTCCGGAAGGGCAAGCCGTGGAAGGACGGCAAGGGCGGGTTCTCGCAAGACGAGCCCTGGCACTTCGAGCTCGACAGGTTCTACCGGAGCGTGACGAGCATCGGGAAGGTCACCGCGGCGATGGCCGCGAAGGCTCTCCCTTACGTGGCGCCTGCACCGGCCGGCGGTGGCGGCAACACGTTCAACCCGGCGACGGCGTCGCCTATCCCTGATGAGAGAGAGAAGGACGACATGTCACGGAATGTGGGCGTTGCGACGCAGCGGCAGACGGATGGGGTGTGGTTCTACCTCATCCACAATCTGGACTCGGGCCGCGCGGTCGAGTTCAACTCGGGGTCGAACAAGCCTGCGGGTGGTGAGGTCATCAACTCGCTGGCGGTGGCGTATGACACGCCTCCGTGGGCGAAGGTGTCGGAGTCGCTGTACGGCGCGATTAAGCGGGGTCTGAACAAGGTCGAGAGCGTGTCTGTCGACCTGAACGACGACGACGTCGCCGCGCTGCTGCAGGGGTAGTCCTGGTGGCCGGGGAGGAGTCGATCCCGGAGTGGGTGAAGTGGCTCAACGAGCAGATGGACACGGGCTTGCGTTCGCTCGGGGATCGTATCGACAAGTTGGTCACGCGGGACGCGTTCGAGCAGGAGCAGAAGCGCGTCGACGAGAAGTTCGGCGGGCAGGGTCGGGAGATCGGCGAGCTACGGGTGAAGCTCGAGGCCGAGGCGACGGCGCGCGCGTCGTCGGAGCTCGCCTCGGCGAACAAGGCGCGTGAGGAAGCACAACGGCGCGAGGGCGTGCAACGGCAGACCAACTGGCAGTGGTTCGCGCTGTTCGCGTCCCCGGTGGTCGGTGCGCTGATCGTGTGGGTGCTGAACGGGGGGCTGGGTCAGTGAACGATCTCGACGAGACGGGCCCGGTCATCACGCCGGCGCCCGGTGTGATCCTGCCTGCGACGCATGAGACGCCGCCGACGCGGTCGGGGCGGCAGTGGGTGCTCGTCGCGTGCGTGGTGCTGTTCGCTCTGGCGGGGATCGCGGTCGGGGCGTGGTTCATCGGGAACCTTGTCGACCGGAACGCGCGGCTGACGGAGCGCACGGCGGAGCAGTCGGAGCGGATCGCGGCGTTGACGGATGATCTGCTCGCGTCGCAGGAGAACGCGCAACGTCTCTACGATCAGCTCCTCGAGCTCGGGGAGACGCCGGAGGGTCGTGATCCGGATCTCGTGACGGGTCCTCAAGGGCCGCAGGGCGACCCGGGGTTGCCGGGCCTGCCGGGTGATCCTGGTGATCCGGGTCCTCAGGGTGAGCCGGGGACGCAAGGACCCGCCGGCGAGAAGGGCCCTCAGGGTGCCGCGGGGGCGCCGGGACCGGCTGGGCCTCAGGGTGAGCCGGGTCCTGCCGGCCCGCGCGGCGAGACGGGCGCACAGGGCCCGCCGGGGCCGGTGTGTCCTGCCGGGTGGACGCCGCGCGAGGTGTGGCTGTCGATCGCGGACGAGCAGTTCGCGCCGTTCTCACGTCAGCAGGCGATCGTCTGCCGACCATCAACGCAGTAGGAGGAGAAGATGTCCACTCGTGCAGAAGTGAAGGCGGCGACTCAGGTCGTCTATCCGTGGAAGGCGGCGTTGCGCACGGCGGTGCAGGTCGGGATTCCGACTGTGCTGACGCTCGCTGTCGTCCTCCCGGAGATCGTGCAGATCGTTCTCGACGAGTTCGGGGAGACGATGCCGGAGGCTGTGCGGCTGTGGCTGCTCGCCGCGGCGGGTGCGATCACCGGTGTGGCGGTCGTGCTGACTCGGGTCATGGCGATCCCATCGGTGAACGCGTTCCTGACGCGTCTCGGGCTCGGCGCGACGCCGAAGCCCTGATCGTTCCTCAACCATGTCAAGGGCCCCGCGCTCACCCTCCTGGGTGGGTAGCGGGGCCCTTTCTGTGTGTCAGCGGTAGTGGTAGGGGTGTTCGCATCCGCACGGATCAGCTTCGTACTCGACGCGCCATGCGCATTCCAGGACGGGAGCGGATCCGAAGCGGGCGAGTAGTCGGTCGAGCCACGTCGTTCGAGCCTGGTCGGGGTGCCCACAGTCGGGGCACCCCGCGTCGACGCTCAGAGCGGCAGTGGCGGCGTCCTGACTGTTCACCCGGTCAGGGTACCTCCTCTCCTTGAACGATCCCGGTGATCGCGTCACGGATGACTGCGCCTGCGATCGCGGCGCTGGCGGGGGTGGGGTGCACCTTGTCGGGGCGGACAGTGCCGGGCGTCCAGGAGTTGCCTGTGCGCAGATTCACCCACGGGTCGACGAACTCGAAGCCGCGATCCGCGGCGTACGCCTTCAGTTGGGCGTTCCACTGTGCTCCGAGCGCCCAGTCATAGCCGAACGGCGGTGTCGCGAGGATGACGGTGTGCTCGGCGTGCATCTTCGCCGCCATGCGGTCGAGCGCGGCGAGGCGTGCGGCCACGGGGGTGCCCTGTTTGACCGTCTTCATCACGGTGGTGGTGACGTTCTTCTTCACCTTGCGGGTGACCTTCTTCTTGACCCACTTCCCGTGGCGCTTGACCTTGATGGTCTTCTTGACCTTGACGGTGACCTTCTTCGTGACCTTCGTGGGGAGCTTGATCTGCAGGTCGTTCGTGCCCGCCATGATCACGAACACGTCGGCGGGGGCGTAGGTGAGGTTCGCCTCCATGTCCGCGATGGGTGCGCCGGGGAGCGCCCAGCCTCCGACGAGCGGCATCGCGTCAGATGTGGCGGTGGTCACCCATGACTGGCCGGGGTCGCCGAGGTAGGGCGGGTTCCAGGAGGTGATGGAGTCACCGATGACCGCGATGCGGATCGGTGCGGGCGCTTCGGGTGTCTCGGGGGCTGCCGACTCGGTGGTCGTCGGGGTCGCGGGCGGGGGAGTGGCCGAAGCGGGCTCGGCGCATCCGGTGAGGATGAGGCCGGTCGCGATGAGTGCGGCGAGGGCCGTCTTCGGGGTCTTCGTGTTCATGGTGTGCTCTCCGATCTGGGACAGTTATGCGGCGAGGTGGGCGGCGAATGCGGTCCGGAACCAGGGGGCGGACTGCAGACCTTCGATGAAGTGCTCACGGTCGTTCATGGCGAACAGCTCGCGAACCTCGGGCCGGTCGGCGATGGTGACGATGAAGTCGACGAGGAGGACCGCGAGGTCGGTGTGCGTCTGGGCGTAGTCGGCGCTGATCTCGCCGGCGTCGACCAGGGCCTGAACCTCGGGGGCCGGGGTGCGG
>Ga0182743_1001915_pt1 | contig 19245 bp, 18 predicted proteins | sample eDN3rd30CKraftOP_FD_128522 | JGI IMG/M metagenome (GOLD analysis project Ga0182743, IMG submission 128522) | Enriched Organic Plus compost microbial communities from Emeryville, California, USA - eDNA 3rd pass 30_C Kraft OP (version 2) (version 2) ... | reverse complement strand
TCGGCTGTCGGCCTTCTACCCGCTCGATCAAATCAATGAGGCAGTAGCGGATTCCAAATCCGGCAAGACGATCAAGCCGATCCTGACTTTCGGAGAGCAGCCTTGAGCGCGCTCAAGGGCAAGCGCGTCCTCATCACGGGGGCCGGTCGCGGAATCGGCCGCTCCATCGCGCTTGCCGTTGCGGAGGAGGGGGCCGATCTGGTCCTCGCCGCCCGTTCTGGCGATGAACTGGAGGCCGTGGCGCGGGAGGTCAACGGGATCGGCCACCATGCCATGGCGATCCCGACCGATCTTGCCGATCAACAGGCCGTCGAGGCGCTGGCGGCCAAGGCGCTGGAGCAAGGCCCGATCGACATATTGATCAGCAACGCCGCCTTTTCGCCACCGCCATCGAGCCTAATCGACCTGCCGATGGATGTGTGGCGCCAGACCTTCATGGTGAATACGGGCGCGACATTGCTGCTGACCAAGGCGTTGACGCCGGGGATGACGCAAAGGCCCGGCGCAAACATCATCATCGTTTCCTCCATCCGCGGGCAGGGCGGCACGCCTTATGGCGGCGCCTATGGATCGTCCAAGGCCGCGCTCAACCAGATGGTGAAGACGCTGGCCTGCGAACTGGGGCCGCTGGGCATCAGGGTCAATGCGATCTTGCCGGGGCCAGTGCTGACGCGGATGACGACCGACTTCCTACCGGACAATCAGGCCCTGTTCGACTTTTACGGCGATATCGCCCCGATCAAGGGATGGACCCAGCCCGAGGACATGGTTGCGCCTGCCCTGTTTCTGGCAAGCGCCGGGGCGCGCAAGGTCAGCGGTCATTTGCTGGTCGTCGACGGCGGCCTGTCGGCCATCAATCAGGACGCTTTCCCGCCGCCCGCCGACCTACTCACATAGAGTATATCTCGGTCAGCCTGAATCAAAACACGCTTTAATTTTCTTTATTTTCGGTGACTTCTGAGCCGTCAGATGTTCCATCTGACTTGAAATCACTTGTCTTATGACATTGCCGTCCGTTTGGGCCATGCTGGATTGCCCGGACCGGGGTGGCCACCCCGGTCCGGGCGGAAGGGGACGGATCGCAAAACCGCCGGTCGTTAAGGGACCGGATTAGAGTAGGATCGCCCCTTTCTTTTCCATCAGGCCCGAACGGATACCGGGGTTTTGGACCCGGATGACAAGCATGGGACAGCGGAAAAGATGAGCGACAATCTACCACAGACGATCGGCATCGACATCTCCAAAGCGAGCCTCGATTGCCATGCCTACCCCGTCGGCGCCGAGCGCCAGTTTGCCAATACCGCCAAGGGCCACAAGGCGCTGATCGCCTGGCTGCGACAATGGCCGATCGAACGGATCGCCTATGAGGCAACCGGCACCTATCATCGCGCACTGGAGGCGGCGCTGACCAACTGGCCCTGTGTGAAGCTCAACCCTGAACGGGCCCGGCGCTTCGCCCAGGCGACTGGCACGCTGCCCAAGACTGATCGCATTGACGCCATCCTGCTGGCTCGTATGGCCCCAACCTTGCAGCCACCCGTCAGACCCGCTCGAAGCGCACAGCAGACCCACATGGCGGAACTCATCGATGCCCGAGACGGCCTGGTTCGTGATCGCACCGCGCTCAAAAATCGTGAGAAAAATCTCACCATCGCCTTTCTCAAGCGCCAGTGTCGCCAGCGGCTCGAACAGATCGATCGACATATCGAGGCCCTCGATACCGAGATCTCCAACCTGATCACCGCTGATGCCGTACTCGCTCGCCGACACCAGATCCTGACCAGCATCGCGGGTGTGGGAACGCTGACCGCCAACCAGCTCATCGCCACCATGCCCGAACTCGGCAGCCTTGAGAACAAGCAGGCCGCATCCCTTGCCGGCCTTGCACCGATCGCGCGCCAATCCGGACAATGGAAAGGCAAAAGCTTCATCCGCGGCGGACGTGCCAACGTGAGGCAGGCCCTCTATATGCCGGCCCTCGTCGCCGCCCGATACAACCCTGACCTCAAGGCAAAGTACCAACAACTCGTCACCGCAGGAAAGCCCGCAAAATCGCCATCACCGCCGTCATGCGAAAGATCGTCGTTACCGCAAACGCTCTGCTCAAAGCCGATAGATGCTGGGCGCAATCTCAGGCTTGATCATCACGGATACTCTAATCTGAAACATAGTTGGACCAGCCGGTCGCCAGATATTTCTGGAAGGCTGGCCCCACCCCTTGCTCCGTCAGATAGGCCCGTGTCACGGGAAAAGTCTTGGACACGAAATCCGGTTCCTCCAGCGCCCGCCTCGCTATGTCGTGATGCAATATCGCGCCGCGCCCGAAGAATATGAAATCCGCACCGCTGTTCAAACAGTCCTGTGCATCGCTGGACGAGAATATATGCCCCGCCACGCCCAATTTCGTACCGCCGCTGCGAGGCATACGGCCGAACAGATCGACGAGCCGTGCAGGATGATATTGGCTATCGTCGGGCAGCTTGAAACTGTCCCATAGCGACATGTCGAGATAGTCGATCTGCCCACCGCCCAGAAGCTCCTCGGCAAAGGCGATCGCTTCGCCCGTCGCATAGGCATATTTTTCCGGCGAGAGGCGAACTCCCAGCTGAAACTCCGGCCCCGTGGCCGCGCGAATGCCCGATATGATTTCGCGATAGATGCGCGTGCGGTTCTGATAGCTACCGCCAAAGCCATCATCCCGATGATTTTCCTCAGCATTCAGGAACTGGCACAGCAGATAGCCATGGGCGCCATGCAGTTCCACACCATCGATGCCCGCTTTTTCGCAGCGCGCGGCCGCCGTCACGAAATCCTCGATCAGCGCCTCGACCTCGGCCGTGGTCATCGCCCGCACATTACGCTTGGCATAGGCGAAGGGCGACACCGCCTGCTCCCCGCTGATTTCGGGATTGCTGCGCGATCCGGCATGTTGCAGCTGGACCGCCGACACAGCGCCCCGCGCCCTGATCCCCTCGGCCAGCCGCGCCAGCCCCTCGACATGATCATCGGAATAGATGGCAAGCTGGCCCGGAAAGGAAATGCCGTTCTTCTGCACCGCCGCCGCGCAGGTCATCACCAGACCAAAGCCGCCCTCGGCACGCTTGGTCAGGAAATCATATTCATCCTGACCCAAAGTGCCGTCATCATGGCTTTGCCAGTTGGTCAGCGGGGCGAGAGCGATCCGATTGCGCCAGACCGGTCCACGAGGAAAGGCAATCGGATCGGCAAGGATGGCGGACACGGTTTGAGACTCCATTCAGATTCGAATCATTAGTAATCTAGCGAACCAATTTCTGGCAATGACTTTATTCGCTTCAGCGTCCGGTCCAGACGGCCTTGCGCTTTTCGGCAAAGGCACGCGGGCCTTCCTTGATATCCTCGCTCGCGCGCCAGGCGATGAATTCGGGATAATGTTTCTGATGCCGCATCGCCGTTTCGACGCTGTCTTCCCGCAAGCCACGCTGGATCACCGCCTTGGACGTCCTCACCGACACCGGGGAGGCGCGCAAGATATCGTCCACCCAATGCTGGGTGGCGGCGGCCAATTCCGATGCCGGTACGACCTCATTGACGAAGCCCATGCGCAGACCGTCGTCTGCGGAAAGGCGACGCGACGCCAATATGGTCGCCATGGCCTGTTTCAACGGAATTTGCCGGGCAAGGCGATGCAAACCTCCACCCAGCGCCACCGCGCCGACCAGCGGTTCAGGCAAGCCGAAACTCGCCTTGTCCGACGCAACGATGATGTCGCAGGCCAACGCCACCTCGAACCCGCCGCCCAGCGCCACACCGTTGACCGCCGCGATGAAAGGCTTGGGGCAGTCGAACCGCTCGATCAGCCCGGCATAGCCGCTGCGAGGATATTCGGGCGGCAATCCGCTCTCCGCAGCGGCTTTGAGGTCGGAGCCAGCGCAAAAGGCCCGATCCCCTGCCCCGGTCACGATGCAGACATATTGATCGGGATCGGCCGCAAAAGCATCGAAAGCAGCCTGCAACTCATGATGCATCTCGATATTGATGGCGTTCATCACGTCCGGACGGTTCAGCGTGACGGTGGTGGCGGCTCCGTCCCGTTTGACATCGACAAATTGCATGCGCGCTCCTTTTCAAAAGAGCAGGGAAAGTGCCGCAACACTCCCCCTGCCTGCCCCCTTTAGAAACGACCGGTCAGCGTGACGCCATAGGTACGCGGCGCCGCCGGCGATCCCTTCACGCCGGATGTGCCGCTGTGGGCGATGTAGGAATAATATTTTTTGTCGGTCAGATTATTCACCCACAGTCGCACGCCCAACCCACTGCCACTGTTCCAGGTGATCGCGCTATTAACAAGGTCCACCTGTCCCTGGCGGGTGTAGGGATTATTGTCCGGCTCGAAATAATAGGGATCGGTGTGCAGCCAGTTGCCTGACAGGTCGACGGAACCTTGTCCAAGCGGGATGGAATAGATAATGCTCAGATTGCTGGCGAAGGGAATGGTCTGCAAGGTCTTGTTACCGCTCAGGTCACATCCGCCCACTACTGCCACCAGCGGCGCTGTGGCCGAAGTGGGATAGACAGGGCCGCCCCCACCCGCCGGGAAGATCAGCGGATTGCTCGCGCACCCCTGAGGGATTGGGATCTGCGCATTGGGCGCCTGCGGGAAATAGGTCGGCCCGCCGGGGAAGGAAGTATATTTGCCGTCCACCACCGAAACGCTGCCCATGATCGTCAGCGCGGAAGTCGGCTGCACTGTCAGTTCAGCTTCAAATCCGTAGAGGCGGGATTTGCCCGCATTGCGGATTTCGGTGCCGGCCTGGTTGGTCAGGTTATTCTGCAACTGAGCATTGCTGATCTTGTAATAGAAGCCCTCGACATTGAGCCGAACCATGCGGTCGAACCATTCGCTCTTGAAACCGCCGCTATAGGCGTCGAGCGTTTCTGGCTGGACCGCTGCCACGACTGCGCGCGTTGCACTGTTATAGCTGGAGGTCGAATAGACACCGCTCTTGAAACCGCGATTGAAGGCGGCATAGACCATCAGATCGTCATTGACCTTGTAATCGAGCGAGAAGCGGCCTGTGAGCTTGTTAAACCGGCGGCTGTCAGGGAAAGGCCCTGAGGAAGCCAAGACAGCGCCACCGATGATACCGAATGCGCCGCCATTATCTTCGATGGAACGCTTGTCAGACGTATAGCGAAGGCCGACGGTGGCTGTAAGCGCAGGCAGGATTTCCATGCTCGCCTGACCAAAGGCCGACATCGATTCCGTCCGCTGCCGGGCATGGGACGTGGAATAGCGGCCTGCGGGGATCGCCGGATCCAGATTCCTGCCACCAGGGCCAGTCCCTGCCGCCGGACCGGTTCCTGTAAAGACACCGTCGAACAAGGCAGCGTCCTTCAGATAGAAGCCGCCGACAATCCATTGCAGTTTGGACGATTCCGACGACATCAGCTGAAGTTCCTGGGTGAAAGCCCACTCCTCCTGCCTATAATCAGCGGTCAAATTACCGCGATGCGCCGAAATATCATAATGGTTAGGATTCTTCGTGTCGGTATAGGCCGTGATACTGACAAAGCGAACATCACCCATTTCATGGGTCAGCTTTGCCGACCCCATGGCGAATTTCGCCTTATAATAGTCCCCGATGCCAGTCATGCCGTCATAGAAACCGGCACCAGCCTGTTCCGGCGTGATGCCTGCGCGGCCGGCAAAACCCTCGACCGTGCGGAACGACATGCCCGCGGTACCTTTTTGATAATTATAGCCGCATGAGAGCAGCAGTTCCGTCTTCTCACCTATGTTGAAAAGCAACTTGCCCCTGACACCCCAGGCCTGACGCGTGAAGATATCATCGCCGGTATAGATGTCGTGACCCCAGCCTTCGCCCTGATTGACCCGGTAGGCGGCGACATTCACCGCGACACTGTCCGTGACCGGCAGGTTGACATAGGCCTTGGCTGTAACCGTGTCGTAATTGCTATATCCCAGTTCGAAATCAGTAGATGCCTTGGCGGTCGACGGCTCACGCGTGTGAACATGGACCACGCCACCCGTTGCGTTGCGGCCAAACAGCGTGCCCTGAGGTCCCTTCAGCACTTCGACCGAATCGATATTGTTGAATTCGAAGATCGCCGCGTTGCTGGTCGGAATATAGACGTCGTCCACGAACATGGCCACCGATGGTTCGTTGCCGATCGTTGCCGACTGGTTGCCAACGCCGCGGATAAAGGGCTGTGCGCCCGAACTCTGGCGATTGAAAGTAAAGCCCGGAACGACATTGGTCAGTGTCGCAATATCGGTGACGCCCAGCTTTTCCGCCATCTCGCTGGTGACGGCGCTCACTGCGATTGGAACATCCTGCTGATTTTGCGCACGCCGGTTGGCCGTCACGATGATATCGGCCACCCCCACATTGGCCTGTGGCGCCTGATTCTGTGCAAAAGCTGGCGCGACGCTTGCCCAGCACGTCGTCATGGCCAAAGCATGCACGGTTTTGAACCGCCTCATCCCATCCTCCTCCTGATGTAGTAATCTATATTGATTATAACTGTCAGTTCGGTACGCTCGCTGACTATACATAAGATGACCGTTTTCGAGAAGCTTTGCAAACGCAAAGACAGAATTACGTCAAGGCTCTGAAATGTGCTGATTTATTGGGTTTTCTCAGCAATGCGGGAGGAATGAGGCCGCGTGGAATAGCCGCTCTCACAAGAAATGGACCATGCAAAGGGCGCAAGAAGAGCGAGTTTCTGATTCGCCTTCCCGCGTCAAAGCCTTGGGATCGAGAAACAATCACGAAGCACAAGGAGAGGTGCGATGCCGCTTGACCATTATGTAACGCTGGGCCGATCCGGCCTGAAGGTCAGTCCCTTCTGCCTCGGCGCCATGACATTCGGCACCGATTGGGGCTTTGGCAGCGAGGCGAAGGACGCCGCCGCCATATTGGATGCCTATGTTGGCCGAGGGGGCAATTTCGTCGATACAGCCAATATCTACACAGGTGGTAATTCCGAAGCTATCATCGGCGACTGGTTTGCCGCCGATCCCAGTCGCCGGGACAGGGTTGTTCTCGCAACCAAGTTCAGTGGCAATATGCAGCCCGGCAACCCTAATGGCGGCGGGGCAAGTCGTCGGGCGATCATCGCCTCCTGCGAAGCTTCCCTGCGACGGCTACGTACAGACTATATCGACCTCTATTGGCAGCATTGGGCGGACCCCTTCACCCCGATCGAGGAAACCATGGCTGCACTTGACGACCTCGTGCGCGCGGGCAAGGTCCGTTATATAGGCTTTTCCGATACGCCTGCATGGAAAGTGGCTGAAGCACAAACGATCGCGCGCCTGAGCGGCTGGACGCCCCTGATCGCCTTGCAGATCGAATATTCCCTGCTCGAACGGACGGTCGAAGGCGAGTTGACCCCAATGGCACAGGCGATGGGCCTGGGCATCACGCCCTGGTCGCCGCTGCGATCCGGGCTGCTCAGCGGCAAATATGACCGTGACAACCGGCAGGCCGAATCCGCCGGTCGCGCGAACAGTCTGGCACGGCATTTCAGCGACCACGCCTTCCAGGTCATCGATCTGGTGAAAGCCATCGCCGCCACCCATGATACGACGCCCGCCTGTGTCGCGCTCACCTGGCTGCTGACCCGGCCAGGCGTCACTTCACCCATCATCGGTGCCCGCACCATGGCGCAACTGGACAATAATCTGGCCGCCCTTGACCTGTCGCTCGACCCTGCGGCCATTGCCCAGCTCGATGCGGTCTCACAACCTTCGCTTAATTTCCCAGCGGGTTTCCTGCCCATGGCTGTTGCAAACACCTATTGTGGCCTGACCATCAACGGGCAGAGCTTCACCCAGTCGGCCCGCTGATCATGCGCGCGGATATCCAGCCCCGAACGACGGGCGCGCCGCTGATGCTGACGCTGCTGTCCACCGCCTATGGCCTCGCCTATATCGACCGGCTGATGATGGCCGTGGTGGCGGAACCGGTGAAGGCGGAGTTCCATCTGTCCGACACGCAACTGTTCCTGCTGACCGGGGCCGCCTTCGTCCTCATCTATGGCATATTGGGCATGGTGTCGGGCTGGCTGCTCGACCGATGGAGCCGTTCCCGGTTGGTCGCGGGATCGCTAGGCCTTTGGAGCATCTTCACCATCGGCTGCGGCTTTGCCGGTAGCTTCCCGCAACTCGCCCTCGCCCGCGCCGCCGTGGGAGCAGGCGAGTCCGCCATCGTCCCCGCCGCCATGTCACTGATCAGCGACAGCTATCCGCCGCGAAAGCGCCCGCTGGCTATGGGTATTTTCTACGCCGGTGGCATGGCGGGCATATTGTTGGCGTGGACAGTCGGCGGCTGGATCACATCGGAATATGGCTGGCGGCCCGCCTTTCTCGTCGCCGGACCGCCCGGACTTCTCCTCGCCCTGTTGATCCTCTGGAAAGGCCGAGAGCCCAAACGCATGGCGATCCAGCGACTGACGGAGCGACGCAGCTCGACCTTTGCCGATGTCTGGCGCAACCGGCCGCTGGTCTGGCTGATCACCGCCGGATCGGTTGTCACGTTCGTCAATGTCGGCCTCGTCAATCAGCTCGGCAGCTTCTTCATCCGCAGCCATGGCATGACGGTGCGGGAAGTCGGCCTCATCTTCGGCCCGCTCATGGCCGCCGGCATGGCCTTGGGGCTGATCGGCGGCGGCTGGATCGGCAACAGGCTGGCGGACAAAGGAACGGATGCGCTGATCCGCTTTTCCATCTGGAATGCCTTCAGCCTGTTTCCGCTCTATCTGATGATCTTCCTGGCGCCGACAAGAGAACTGGCGCTGGCCGCGACTTTCCTCGGCACCGGCGTCAGCGTCCTTTATTCCCCGTGCTTTTCCGCCGCCTATCAGGCGGTCAGCGCGCCGCATACCCGCGGCACCGCAGCGGGCATTTCCAATTGCGCCAATGCGGTCATCGGTGGCGCGCTGACGACTTTTCTCGTCGGCGCGCTCAGCGATCATTGGAAGCCCATCTTCGGTGCGGACAGCCTGCGCTATGCGATGATGGCAGGCATGGTGACCTGCCTCATCTCAGGCCTGATGTTCATCCGGGCGCGGCGGCTAGTCGCGCAGGGCCGCCCCGACCTCATGCACTTTTGAAGGATGGCTTGCGCTTTTCGCGGAAGGCGGCAACGCCTTCCGCATGATCCTCCGACCGGCTGGCGACGGGCTGCATCACATGCTCCGTCTCCAGAAACTGGTCGAAGGACAGGGTCGCCGCCAGATCGGCCTGCCGCTTGGCCAAGCCTATCGAGATGCCGGGACCATTGGCCATATCCTGCGCAAAGGCCAAGGCACGCGGCAGCAATTCCTCCTGTGGCAGTACCTCCAGCACCAGCCCCAGACGCAGCGCCTCCTCAGCCTGCACCGGGCGGCCGCTATAGCAAAGCTCCTTGGTCCGCATTGGCCCCACCAACCGGTTGAGCAGCCACACGGAGCCACCATCGGGCGCCAGCGCGATATTGCGGAAAACCTGCACGAATTTCGCATTTTCCGACGCAAAGACGAAATCGCAGCTCAAGGCGAAGCCCCAGGCCATCCCCGCGCAGATGCCCGAAACGGCGGCGATGGTCGGCTTCTTCAGATGATAGATGGCACGGTTGATCCGCCCCAGCTCATGCATCCGCCCCAACGATCCCGGCATCCCGCCGCCGCCAAAGCTCGCGACATCGGCCCCCGAGCAGAAATCCCCTCCGGCCCCCGTCAGCACCACCGCCCGCACCGAAGCGTCGAGCGCGGCATCCTCATAGGCTTCCCAGAGCTGCCGCCGCATCTCGTCGGTGATGGCATTTTTGGTTTGCGGGCGGTCCAGCACTATCACCGCCACGGCATCATGCCGTTCAACCCTGACCGTCATCCCCTGCCCTTTCCTCGCTCAGCTGCTGCCTGACGGCGCCGCTGTCATAATAATCAACCACTGAACGGATCAGGCCATCCTCCGTCAAGCGCATGACCGCCACACCCACGCCCGAAAAGGCGATGCCGGTCGGCGGGCGGCCATGATAGGCGCCGGTCTGCCGCCCCGAAAATGTCCATTCCAGACAAAGATCGGCCCCCGATCCGAAGGCACGGGGAAAGTCCATGCGGATATCGGAAATGGCCGACACGAAATGGCTATGGAAGGCACGCAGTTCCGCATGGCCGGAACTGAACCGCCCCACCTGATCATCGCGATAGGTCGCGTCGGGCGCGAACAGCGCGACGAATATGTCACTATCGGGATTGGCCCAGGCATCGCCATAGCGGCGCGCGAAGGCCGCAATAGTCTCAGCGCTCATGCGAGCAGGCCCCGCGCTATGGCGACCTTCTGCAATTCGTCGGTCCCGGCATAGATGCGCTGGATGCGAGAGGCCGTCCACATACGGGCAATCGGATTTTCATCCATCAACCCCGCGCCACCGAAAAGCTGCACGCAGCGATCCAGTACGCGCCCCTCCATCTGCGTCGCCCATAATTTCAGGATCGCGCCATCCTCAAAGCTGAAGTCCTTGTTCCGCAGCCGGATCATCGCAGTGTCCACCAAGGTTTCGGTGATGCGGATATCGGCGCGACAATCCGCCAGCATGAACTGGCTGTTCTGGAAATCGATGACGCGCTGGTCGAACACCTTGCGCTGCTTCACATAGTCGAGCGTCAGTTCCAACGCCTTCGACGCCGCCCCCAGACAGCGCGCCGCGATCTGGATGCGGTCCTCCAGAAAAGTGTCCATCAGGATTTTCATGGCGCCGCCTTCGATACCGACCAGATTGGTGACGGGCACCCGCACATTGTCGAAATTCAGCGCGCCGGTGTCGCCCTGCCGCCAGCCGATCATCGGGATCTTGGCCTGGGTAACGCCGGGCGTATCCGCTTCGACAATGATGACGCTCATGCCGCGCCCGCCCTTCGACGGATCGGTCTTGGCAACGACATAGAGAAGATTGGCGCTGGCGCCGTTGGAGATGAAATATTTCTCGCCATTGATGACATAATCATCGCCGTCCCGGATCGCCGTAGCGGTAATGGCGGTCGCGTCGCTACCCACGCCCGGCTCGGTCAGCGGCATGGCCTGCGTCCATTCGCCGGTCAGCACGCCGGGCAGATATTTTTCCTTCTGCGCGTCGGTCCCATGGCCGATGAGGATATAGGTCGCGACATCGGACATCAGCGAACTGCCGGTCGTGGCGCTGCCCGCCGTCCGGCCCAGTTCCTCGGCCATGATCGCATAGTAAGTGAAATCGCCCTCGCCAGTGTGAGCCAGGCCCAGCAATCCGGCTGCGCCAGCCTTCTTCCAGAAATCATGGTCCAGTCCACCCTTGTTTTCATAGTGGCGCAAATAGGGTTCATGTTCGCGATCCAGGAAGCTCCGCACCGTATGCCGGAAGGCGTCATGCTCCTCACTATAGCCCATACGCGCCATGTTATTTTCTCTCCTCTTTCCTCACAACTCGTTATGTAGAGCATTATATGCTTGCGATCTAATTGGGTCGAGACAAAAATCAACAGCAGGAGAGCGATTCGATGAGCGACAGACAGGGGCCGCTGAAAGGCCTGCGCGTTGTGGAATTCGCCGGTCTGGGGCCGGGGCCGTTTTGCGGCATGCTGCTGGCCGACCTCGGCGCGGAGGTGGTGCAGGTCGACCGGCCGAATGGATCGACCACCCATTATGGCCTCGATCCGCGCCGCAACCTTCTGCACCGGGGGCGGCTTTCAGCCGTGATCGATCTCAAGAACCCCGCCGGCGTCGAAACCGTCCTCCGCCTGATCGAGAAGGCCGATGCAGTCATCGAACCCAACCGTCCTGGAGTCGCTGAAAGGCTGGGCGTCGGGCCGGAAACCTGCCTCGCCCGCAATCCCCGGATCGTCTATGGCCGCATCACCGGCTGGGGGCAGACCGGCCCGCGTGCCCATCATGCGGGGCATGACATTAATTATATCGCCCTCTCCGGCGCGCTGCACAGCATCGGCCCGGCAGATGACGTGCCCACCATCCCCAATAATTTCGTCGGGGATATGGGCGGCGGCGGGCTGTATCTTGCCTTCGGCATATTGGCAGCCGTCTATGAAGCGCAACGCTCCGGCAAGGGGCAGGTGGTCGACGCCGCGATGATCGAAGGGGCCGCGCTCCAACTCATGGGGTCGCTGACGATGAAGGCGAACGGCCTCTTCACCGACCGGCGCGCCAGCCATTATTCAGACGGGGCTTCGCATTTCTACAATGTCTATCGGACGAAGGACGGCAAATTCCTCTCGGTCGGCGCGATAGAGCCGCAATTCTACCGCGCCTTTCGCGAAGGGCTGGGCGTAGCGGACGATCCCGATTTCGACCGTCAGATGGACCCGGACGCGTGGCCCCGCCTCAAGCAGAAAGTGTCCGCCATCATCGCCCAGCGGACACGCGACGAATGGGAGCGCAGCTTTACAGGAGAAGCCTGCGTCGCGCCTGTTCTCGCCAGCGACGAACTGCCCGATGATCCGCATCTGACGCAGCGCGGCAGCTTTACCATTCTCGACGGCCAGCTTCAGGCGGCGCCCGGTCCGAAATTCAGCCGGACGCCCGGCGCCATCGCGCATCCGCCACCACCACAGCCCGGCCAGGACATCGACGACATCATGAAAGCATGGGGAGTGGAGTGAGATGAAGAACCGCTTTTGCGATCTGGTCGGGGTGGAATTCCCGCTTGTGGCTTTCAGTCATTGCCGCGACGTGGTGGCCGCTGTCAGCCGCGCGGGTGGCTTCGGCGTGTTCGGCGCGACCAACGGCAAGATGACGCCGGATCAGTTAAAGATCGAGTTAGACTGGATCGACGCCCATGTCGATGGCAAGCCCTATGGTCTCGACATCGCCGTGCCCGAGAATATGGTCGACCGGGACGCGCATGCCGTCACCACCCACATGCTGGAAGCCCAGATTCCCGAAGGACACCGCCAATTCGTCGACGATCTGCTCGGCCGATATGGCATCGACACCCACACCCCCGTCGACGCCGATGAGGACCGGGAAATCAGCCATTTCCTCGATACCGCCGAACGCATGGTGGACGAAGGGCTGCGCCATCCGATCAAATTGTTCGTCAACGCGCTGGGCAAGCCACCCCCGTTTCATGATCGACAAATGCAAGGCGGCGGGTGTGCCCGTGGGCGCGCTGATCGGCTCCAAGGACCATGCCCTGCGCCAGATCGATGCGGGCGTCGATGTGCTGGTCGCCCAAGGCACGGAAGCCGCTGCCCATTGCGGCGAGGTGTCGACCATGGTGCTGGTACCCGAAGTCGTCCGCATGCTGGAGGAAAGCGGCCAAGATATTCCGGTGCTGGCGGCGGGCGGTATCGTCAGCGGGCGGCAGATGGCAGCGGCGATGACCATGGGCGCGGCAGGAGCGTGGACCGGGTCGGTCTGGCTCACCACGGCTGAAAGTGACGTGCATCCGGCGGTGCGCGAAAGGCTGCTCGCGGCCCGGTCGCGCGACACACTGCGCTCGCGGGCGATGACCGGCAAGACCGCTCGCCAGCTGAAGTCAGCCTGGAATGAGGCATGGGAGGGGCCGGAAAGTCCCGGCGCACTGCCCATGCCATTTCAGCATTTGCTGACCAACCGCGCGCTGCAACTGGCGGAAAAGGCCGTCGACGGCGGCAATGAAGCGGCGCGCGCGCTGCTGACCGAAGGCGTGGGTCAGGGGATCGGCCTTGTCACCAGCGCCAAGTCGGCCCGTGCCGTCGTTCAGGAATTCATGGAGGACTTTGTGGACGCGCTCGACCGGATGCACGGCTGGATGGACGCATGAACCCGGTCGCTGAGGATGATCCAGAACTGACGGTGCTGGCCGCGCTGCTGGAGGAGTATCGGCGCCAATATGATGGAAGCGGAGGCGCGCTCGACCGGTCGAAGGTCGAGCATCTCTACCAGATGGACGATGCCTTCACCGCCTATGATGTCGCTCCGCCGCTGGAGGGCTATGTCGGCTGGGATCAATATGCGGTGGGCTGGTACAAAGTCCTCGAGAAATATAGCGAAATCCGTTTCGTCTTCCGTGAAGAACCACGGATATTCCGAAAGGGCGATGTCGCCTGGATGTCGGTCAGTGCCGACTGGTTCGGCAAATCCAAAAGTGGCGATGATTTCGCCAAGCAGTTCCGCATGACGCTGATCTGGGTACGCGGTGACGAAGGCCGCTGGCGGATCACGCATGAACATGGTTCCAGCCCGCGCCTTTATACCTTGGCGGGAGGAGAGGTCGTATGAAAACTTGGTTTGTCACCGGCGCCTCTTCCGGTTTCGGCCGCGCGCTGGTCGAGGAAATATTGGCACGCGGCGATCAGGTCGTCGCCGCCGCGCGTCAGCTCAAAGATGTCGCCATTCTCGCGGGAATCTCTGCGGAGCGGCTATTTTCCGTTCAGCTTGACGTCACCAACCGGGAAGAGATCGACGCCAGTATCACCGCTGCACTTGATCGCTTCGGCGCGATCGATGTGCTGATCAACAATGCAGGCTATGGCTTTCTATCTACTATCGAGGAGGCCGAGGACGAAGCGGTCCGGCGGCAATTCGATACCAATCTGTTCGGCCCCGCCGCTTTGATGCGCGCTGTGCTGCCGGGGATGCGGGCGCGCCGCTCCGGTTTCATCGTCAACATTTCCTCTACCGCCGGGGCGCGGGGTTTTGCCGGGTCGGGCTATTACTCCGCCAGCAAGTCGGCGCTCGAAGCGCTGACCGAAGCGCTGGCGGCGGAAGCGGCGGAATTAGGCGTTCGGGCGATGATCGTCTGCCCCGGACCGTTCCGCACCGATTTCTTCGGCCGGTCGATCAACCTCCCCGCCAGCGAGATCGCCGACTATGCGACGACCTTGGCGCAGCGCCGCTCCTATGCCGCCAGCAATGGCCAGCAGCGCGGCGATCCGGCGCGCGGCGCGAAGATCATCGTCGATACGGTGCTGAGCGATGCGCCGCCCCTGCGTCTGGTGTTGGGCGGGCAGGCCTGGCCGACCATCGTGAAGTCGCTGGAGGGCAAGATCGCTGACCTTGGCCGGAGCGAACAGGTCGCCCCGCTGGCCGATTTCCCCGAAGGCGGATGATCCATGACGACCATTCATGACGATCTGCCTCACCCGGTCCCCGCCTTCGCCCAGTTGCGTTACAAGGAGAATTATTTCTTCATCCTGATCGCGCCGGAAAGCCACGCCTTTGCCGTGATCCATTTGAATCATGAACCGGGGCATGACCGGGCACGCTATACCGCCAATTTTGAAATTGCCGGGCGCTCGATCCGCTATGCCAATATGACGGCCTTTCCGGCGGACTATGAATATGCGCGGACGATCGGGGATGGCGCGCTGTCGGTGCACTTTGCGGAACCGCATAAGCGCTTCGATCTGACGCTGAGGACGGGCGAGATCGATCTGGAACTGGTCTTCACCGCGCGGCAGCCGACTTTCGACTATGCCGCCTGCCGAACTGCGGGCAATCCTGCCCCGTCCTTTCAAGAGGTGATGACGCTGGGCCTCAATCTGCCCTATAATCACCAGCAACAGGCGCTGAACGCGCATGGCCGCGTCCGCTTCTCAGATGGAAGCGAACGGAGCATCAGCGGCAGCGGCTATCGCGACCATAGCTGGGTCATGCGCTGCGATTCCGGCGGCCTCACGCATAACTGGTGCGGGATGAATTTTCCCGGCCGCAGTTTCGGTATCAAGACCATTTCCACCACCCATCGCCCCGGCTTGGTGGCGAAGGAAGGCTATGTGGTCGACGCCGAAGGGCCGCGTGCGCTGCGCCATATCGAGGTGCGCAGCGAAGATGAAATGGCGGACGGGCTGTGCGCCCGCCTGATCCATGAGGTCGAGGATGTATTCGGCAGTCGTTATACAATCGAGAGCAATGTGGCGGGGCGTTATGCCCATGTGCCGCTGCTGTCCGAAGCACCGGGCGGCAAGGCTACGTTCCACATCGTCGAGAATTTTTGCCCGCTCCGCCTGATAGAAACCGGGGAAGCGGGCGAAGGGCTGGTCGAGATTGGGCGCAGTTCCAGCCTGGGAGGGCCATATAGATGAGCACAGCGACGGCCAATCAATTGCGGCTTGTGCGCGACGCGGTGGGTCGACTGGATGCCGATGCTGCGGCCAAGGAAGCCATTGCGGTCCTGCTGGGCGAGGTCATTGCACAGGAGACTCTCACTCTGCCGCGCGAATCGGTGGCGCAGGAAAATGCCTATCAGCAGGCCTTTGAGGCCGCTGCCCTGGCGGAGCGCAACGCGCGGCCGCGGACCGCCATGGAGGATGTTCTGGACCGCGAGAAGCTGGCCGATTTCCTCAACCATGCGGTGCCGGGGGAAGGCGATATTCGCGTGCAGTCCGCGCAAACCGTGTCGCGGGGCATGTCGAAGAAGACCGTGCTCGTCACGCTGGAGGGGGCGAGAGCTTTGCCCGCTGATCTGGCATTGCGGGTCGATCGAAGCGCGAACAATTATCTGGGCACCACCGTCGTCGATGAGTGGGGGCCATTGCGGCTGCTCTGGGATAATGGCGCGCGGATTCCGCAGCCCTTTACCCTTGAACCGACGGGCGGGGTCATCGGCGATCCCTTCATCGTCTTTGCCCGCGCTTCCGGAGCGCCGGTCGGGAGCATCTATGTGCCGCCCGGTCCCAATCCAGCCTTGCTGGCCGATACCGCTGCCTGCATGGCGAAGGTGCATGCGGTACCGGTGGACGATTGGCCGCGCAGGGATCAGCCGCAGGCAGACGCTTTTTTCGATGCGCAATTTGCCGAATATTGGGCGGACTGGCGAGCGCTGGAGGAAAGCAATCCGATCATGGATGCATGCTTCCACTGGATCGACCGGCATCGGGAGCGGGCCTATGGGCCAGCGGCGCTGACGCATGACGATTTCAACTATAATAATATGCTGGTCGAGGGCGACCGGGTGTCGGCGGTGCTGGACTGGGAGTTCGCGCATGTCGGGACGCCGGCGGCGGACCTCGCCTATCTCTGGTATGCGGCGCGGAGCATGGGCAGTTTTGCCGATTTTCTGGCCGCTTATGAGCAGGCCGGGGGATGGCTGCCGCCGAAGGAACAGCTCGATTTCTATCTGCTCTGGGGCCAGTTGCGGCTGGGGGTGATGGGCCACAAGGCGGTGCGCAATCTGGAGGAAGGGCATTTCGACGATGTGCGCTTCGGCATGGCGCGCTGGCATCGGCGGCAGGCGCTGTTCCGCCTTGCCGAATTGCTCGAAAGATTGGGAGGGAAGCCATGATCCTGCCGCCACTCGACCCCGCGCTGGGTGAAGCAATCCTGCCCTTCACCCTGGATGTGCCGCAGGCCGCGCTGGATGATCTGGCCCTACGTCTGGAACGGACGCGGTGGCCGGAGAAGGAAACGGTCAACGACTGGTCGCAAGGGGTGCCGCTCGATCGGATGCGATCCTTGGTCGATTATTGGCGGAGCGGCTATGACTGGCGGCGATGCGAGGCGGAGATCAATGGCTGGCCCCATTACCGGACGCTGATCGACGGCCTTGGCATTCATTTCCTGCATGTCCGATCGCCCCATGAAGGGGCCATGCCGATGGTCCTGAGCCATGGCTGGCCGGGGACGTTTCTAGAGTTTCTTCAGGTGATCGGGCCGCTGACCGATCCGACCCGCTTTGGCGGGCGGGCGGAGGATGCCTTTCACCTCGTGATCCCTTCGCTGCCCGGCTATGGGCTGTCGGACAAGCCGGTCGCGACCGGATGGAATGTCGAGCGGATCGCGCGGGCCTGGGGGACGCTGATGCAGCGCCTCAACTATGATCGCTATGTCGCGCAGGGGGGCGACTGGGGGTCAGCGATCACGCGGGCCATGGCAGCGCAGAAGCTGCCGGGGCTGGCGGGCATTCACCTCAACATGGTGGTGTGCTTTCCGCCGGAGGATGAGGATTTTTCCGACCCGCAAGCACGGGAGGCGCGGGATGTCGCGGAGGCGCACAAGCAGAGCGGGCTGGGTTATTCCACCCAGCAAAGCACAAGGCCGCAGACTCTGGGCTATGCCCTGGCCGACTCTCCGGTCGGGCAGGCGGCATGGATTTACGAGAAATTCCATGCATGGACCGACAATGAGGGAGAACCGGAGCAGGCACTGAGCCGGGATGCGATGCTCGACGCGATCATGCTCTACTGGCTGACCGACAGCGCGGCATCTTCAGCGCGGCTCTATTGGGAGAGTTTTCGCAGTGCTTTCGGCAATGCGCCGATCAGCCTGCCGGTCGCGTGCAGCATCTTTCCCAGGGAGATGCGGCGGCCACCCCGGCGCTGGGCGGAGCGGGTGTTTTCCGACATTATCTATTGGAACCGCGCGGCCAAGGGCGGGCATTTCGCAGCGTTCGAGCAGCCCGAGCATTTTGTCGCGGAGGTCCGGGCGGGGTTGCGCGGTCTGCGATAGGATTTGGGTGACATAGGTGACACTATGGCGGCACGAAAAAGTGCCGTTTTTGTGCGTTTTTCCTATTCATCAGTTCGACGGTTCAAAGAGCCTTGCGAGCTTAGCGCGGGCTGGTGTCTGTAGGACAGCGGAATCTGTTATCTTGACGACGGGGTATTGGGCGCGGGCGGGAGATGGATCCCCGCCTTCGCGGGGATGACAATGGGGGGGCGAGAATCACATTTCAGATGATCTTCTGATCGCGCAGGACGGTGATTTCGTCCGGGGTGAAACCGGCTTCCTTCAGAACGGTATCAGCATCTTCGCCGGGGCGTGGGGGGCCTTTGCGGATGATGCCGGGGGTCTTGCTGAAGGTGACGGGCGGCTTGATATAGGGCGCGGGTTTGGAGAGACCGTCGACCGACACCTCCACAATGAACTGGTCGCGGACATGGGGGTCGTCCAGCGCTTCCTGCGGGGTCAGCAGGGGACCGGCGGGAATGCGGTTGGCTTCCAGGATGGGCAGGATCTCGGCGTTGCCATATTGCCGCGCCCATGCCGTCACGATTTCGCTCAAGGCGGCGCCATTGTCAGCGCGCAGTTGGTCATTGGCGAAGCGTGGATCATCCAGCAAATCCTCCCGCCCGATCATGCGCATGAAGCGGCGGAACATGGGGTCGCCCAGCGCCACCATATAGACCCAGCCGTCCTTCGTCTGAATGAGGTCCGCCGGGCCGCCCGATTGCGCGCGGTTGCCGGTGCCCGTGCGATTGGTCGCGTTGAAATATTGATCGAACAGGAAATAATTGCCGACCGTCATCGCGGTTTGCAGCAGGTTGGTCTCGACCTTCTGCCCCTCC
>Ga0182743_1001911_pt1 | contig 19269 bp, 36 predicted proteins | sample eDN3rd30CKraftOP_FD_128522 | JGI IMG/M metagenome (GOLD analysis project Ga0182743, IMG submission 128522) | Enriched Organic Plus compost microbial communities from Emeryville, California, USA - eDNA 3rd pass 30_C Kraft OP (version 2) (version 2) ... | reverse complement strand
CCGCCGTCTTTGCCGGGGTCTTGGTGGGAGCGGCCTTCTTTGCCGCAGGTTTGGCCGGCTTCTCGGCCGTCTTGGTGGTGCTGCCTCGGGCAGCGCGCTTTGTGGTGGCCATTGTGATCTCCTTATCAGTGACCGTGGTAAATTGGCCCAATGCCTTCAGGGCCTCCTTGGTGCCGCCCAGGGCAAGCGAATACTCCACGTAGAGCCGGGCGGCGCGCTCTACGGGATAGTCTTGGAGCTCGCGGAACGTCTTGTTGAATTCCGTGTGGTCAAGCCTCTCGATTTCAAATCCGTCATTGGTCAGCGGGATGAAGGTAACCTGTTCGCCATCATCCGCTATCTTAATGCATGTTCGCCGATGGGAATCGGCATAAACCCCAGCAACATCTACAAGCTTCTTCGCGGACTTCACCGCTGATTTTGTTGTCTTCGCGGTTGTCTTTGTTGCCCGCTGAGGCTTTCCCATCTTGAACTCCTTATCTGAATAGTTGATCTTTGTATGTGCAATGATGTGTTCACGCGCCTCGACGGTGGGCTGCATGAACGTCATGAAATTGATGAATTCCCTGGCCATCTGGGCCGGGGTGAGCGTGAAATCAGGGCAGTACATCTCCATGAATTCTGCCGTCGTCAACTCGACCGTGACGATCCTATGCAGTCGGTGTCTGACAACGGTGACCTTGTCACCGGCGTGCTTGACGACAAATGCCTCGTACCCGAGATAATCCTCGACATCGCCGTAATTGTACGGCCACTCACGATAGGAGGCGAAGTGCAGTGGTGAAAGTGCTGGCATTGATCAGTCCTCAGCTGGAAGCCCGATTATACTATCTACTGGCGCTTCCAGGTGCGACGATCGTCGTATCTTTTGCCGTTGGACCAGGTCTTCTTGGGCGGATCGGCGCGGTTGATCTGGCGGATGCCAGCACCGGGGAATGATGGGCGAATTTCTGTCTGGCCATGCGACTTGATCACGATGGTCTTGTTCAATGACCGTCCGACGTAGTCGACCAGGCCACTTTCGGTCTTGCCTGGTTGGGCAGCCTGGGCCGCCGACATCGCGGCTGTCAGGAACAGCAACACGATGGCCAAAATCACACCGAGAACCCACCACAAAAATTCCTTCACTTGTTTCTTGGTCATGTCAAGCTCCACGGGCGGCCAGCACGGCATTCAAATGGGCCAAGGCGCGACGACGCACCAGGGCGCGGAAATAGTGGGCGAGAATCAGGATTTTCATGTCATTGCTCCTTGCGTTGAACATACCGGGCCTCATGGCCGATCCACTTGGGGCCGAGCTCCTCTTCGATCTTGCGCTTGCGCTCCCTGGCCAGGTGGGTCCGCGCCAATTCCTGGCGATGTTCAAGCCAATCGGCCCCGGTGCGGGGCCTGGTAAATAGATTTTTCAACCAGTTGAGCATGGCAGGTCTCCAACCCGGATCTTTCGATCCGGGCCTATGAATTGATTAGATGGGCAGGTTGTCGACGGTGTCCTTGTTGAGGTAAAACTTCGCGCCGTTCTTGATGTAGCACGCACCATATTCACCGGAACTGCCGCCATCGTGCATCACCGAGAAGGCGTAGGTCCAGCCGGCATTGATGAGTTGGAGTTTGGCGGCGGTCAGGGCGCGGCGGAGTGCGGTGTGGATGATCATGGTAGGTTCCTCAGCGGTTGGGCGTCTCGCGTTGTGCTCGACGTTGAAACCATTATAAAGGATCTAGCCGGCGTTGTAAACACCTATTTTCAACTTTGTTGCGATTAAATTGTCACTGGAACTTCCGGCGGCGCCGCCCATCAGCGTATTTGCGAATGCCCTCGAACAGGGCGGACTGGCCCTTCTTCTTCTTACCCAGGGCCGCGGCCACGGCCATGTCGACAGTGTTGTGGGCCAGAATACGGTGGACGAATACCCGCTTGGACTTGTTGCCCTGGCGAAGCACCCGGCGGATGAACTGATCGTAAAGCTCATAGTCCCACGTCAGGGTGTAGAAGGCCACGTGGAAGCCACGTTCCTGCAGATTCAGGCCATGGGCGATGGAGCTGGGGTGGCTGGCCAGCATCTGGATCTCTCCGGCGTTCCATAACTGCTCGAGTTTTTTGAACTCCTTCGTTGGCCACTCATCAACGAAGACGCAGTTTGGGAACCTGGCCTTGATGCGGTCCTTGTCGTGGTGGAATTCGTATGCCACAAGCAGCTGGGCCCCGTTCAGCTCCTCGACCAGCTCCTCCAGGGCGTCGGTCTTGACATCATGGACCTCAACTACCTTGCGTTTTTGACCCACCTTCCTCAGGCCATCCTTGTCGCGCTCCGGATCGGCGAACACGCCACCAGATGCCAGCTGGCGGCACTTGCCCAGGGCCACCCCGGTGCTGGTCGCCGAGACGACGCCATCGTCCATCTTCATCAGCAGGTCGTCTTCGAGGGCGTCATAGTGCTCACGCACATTCTCAGGGAGGTCGATCAGAATGTCGTTGACGATAAGCTTCGGCATCTCCAGATAGTCCTTGTCCTCCATGCGCAGGCAGATGGGGGCCAGTTTGGCGTAGATCCGCTCCTCTGCACCTTCAACTGGCACGTAGCCGAAGCCGGAGGGGTGCGGCAGGAAGAACTCGTTGCGATAGTGGGTGATGTATTGACCGAGCGACCGCCCCTGGTCAAGGACGTAAATCTGCCCAAACAGACCCTCGAGGCCATTGGCCGCCAGAGAGCCGGTCAGGCCCCAACGCCGGCCGAAGGTGTCCAGCACGTACTTGATGGCCTTGAAGCGGATCGATTGGCTGTTTTTAAACTTGGTCAATTCGTCGACCACCAGCGTGTCAAAGCCCAGCTGTTTGAAGCGGCGCACGTCCACCGTGACGCTGGTCTTGCCCCTGGAGTTCTTGGTCTTCGTCGGCTTCAGCAGCCAGTCAAGGCCCTCGGGGTTGATGAGATAGATGTCCGCCTCCTCATTTAAGGCGGCGTCCTTTTTGGGGCCGTGGAGCACCGATACCCTCAGGTGGTTGAAGTCGGCCCACTTTTGAATCTCGCCCGGCCACGTCGACAGACATACGCGCAGCGGCGCCACGAGCAGCACCTTTTGCACGAGCCCCGCCTTGATGAGGATTTTCAGGGCCGCCAGGACGATCGAGGTCTTGCCCAGGCCGGGGTCCAACAGCAGGCCGGCGCAGGCGTGCTCGAGCAGAAATTTGATCGCCTTCTTTTGGTAGGCGTGCGGCCGCCAGGGCACGGGCAACGGCCTGAAAAGCTCCGTCGATGGTATCGTGGACTTCGACTTCATATCCTAGCTTCCTGAGGTTGTCGTGTATATGTTCTTGAAGGGGCTCTGGATTCTCACCAGGCCGCTTGAACTCAATCAGCAGCGGCCTTCCACCAGGGATCCAGAAGATTCGATCGGGCCAGCCGTTGTTGCCCCGTGGATTTAGCTTAATGTTCTCGACCCCAAGCTCACGCTCGATCTTGTCGCAGGCTCGGGTCTCGATGCTTGACTCAAGCCTTGCCCTGACCATGGAGGATCCTGAGCAACTTGACGGCGTGGTGTGCCTGGCTGATGGCGTCGTCCAGGGCATTGTGGTAGGTGCCGACCCGCTCGAGCTTGGGGCCACCGGGCACCAGGTCCTTCAGGGTGCGATAACACCGTTCATCAAAGGGTGACCAGGCCGGCTCGACCCCGGCGGCAGTGAAGGCGGCGCGCAGAATTGGCTGATCGAAGTTGGCCCCATTGCCCCAAACGCGAACCTTCCCAAACTGGCTGATCCACTTGTTGAATTCAACGCAGGCCGGGAGCAGCTTCTTGACGCCAGTGGCCCGGGTCTTTTGCGCCTGGGTGAGCGTCTTACGAGCCTCGGGCGACTGCCGCGCCCACCAGGCCATGGTACCGTCGTCGACAAACAGGCCGGCATCCACACTGGATCCCACCTGGATAATTCGGTGATACTCCGGCCCAAGTGGTCCCTGATGGACCACAGATCTCGACCTGTCGGGATTTTCATGGTTGAAGGCCACGGCGCCGATGGAGAGCACCACGCAGCTGGGCGCCAGGCCCAGGGTCTCAAGGTCGAGCATCACGTCTTTATATTCTGCCATTTGACTGTCCTCAGTATTTGCATTGCCCGCCGCCAGCGGCCTTGTTAGAGGCGCGGTAAAAACACCAGCGGCAGAGATTGTTGGGCCGCGGAGCGAACTTCTTGTCCTTGAACATCGGGGCCACCCGCTTTTCCCAGGTCTTCTTGAGCTTGGGGATGTCGGCGCGAACATAGATGAGGGGCGAATCACCTTCCGGATAGACCACCCCCTGATCGACATAGGCCAACCGTGGACGAACCTCCTCCACGTGCTCATGCAACAGGAGGGCCGACAGGGCATAAAGCTCCAGCTGCTCGACATATTCCTCATTCTTTTCCAGTCGGAACTTCCCCGTCTTCCAGTCAGTCACCACCATGACATCGCCGTCGTCCTCGTAGTGGGCGGCGTCGAGCTTCACACGTAGCCAGCAATTGGCCCAATCGTTCCAGGTGGTCTGATCCCAGTCTTTGGTGAAGGACCAGTTGTCTTCCACAATGGCGCCGAGGGTCTTTTTCTTGTACAGGGCCCTCAGGACCTTGAACTCGTCCTTGAACAATTTGAGTTCAGTCGGCAGGGTGCGAAGCTCGCCCTTCAGGTATTTTTCAGCCTTGGTGTGAATCTCCGCTCCACGGGCCATGGCGTCGTTCGGCGGCTCCTGGATCTTGTCGATGTGCTTGAGCTTGAACTTCAGCGGACATTGGCGGTAATCGCTATAGCGGCTGAAGGACCAGCTGGTCAGCGGCTTGATGGGGATAGTTTTAGTTGCCATTAGGTAATTTTCCCGGATTTGGCCCAGTGGGCAAGGAGTTCATCGCCGTACAAACCACGGCGGGCGAATACTTCGGCGGCCTCTCTAAAGGCCAATTTACGAGCCTTCATAATCAATTTGCAATCAGGATCGTCGAAACTAGCCATGCAGGCAAGACAGTCACCTCCGCAATTAGACTGCGGGTGGCAATCGGACCTATAATCCGACGGATCGGTTATCAGGTCGGCCCCGCAAATGCTGCACTTATCACTGCCCATAAATCAACACTCCCTTCTTAGAGTAATCCCTGAGGTCCGCCCAGGTCGTGTCTGACCACGCGCCCTCAGACAGAATGGGCACGTCGAACTCAACGCTTTCCATCGCGACCCGGAGGATCTCCATGGACTCCTTTATTCGGCGGCGCGGGGTGGAGGCGGTCAACTGATCGTGCACATTGAGGATCAGACGATCCTCCGGGCCCTTCGCCTTGTGGTAGCGGATGATGGCCTCCTTCGTGCAGTCGGCGGCCGACCCCTGAATCAGCACGTTGACCAACTTGTAGTCGAAGGTGCGGATGCGGCCATCGACCAGCTTGGGCGGCTCGCAGTAATATTCGCGGCCGCCCCAGGTGCGGATGGGCTGATTGTTCTTGGCCCGGACCCGCATGTCGTCATACATCTCCTTCAGGCCAGGATACAGCTGGAGGATGGCCTTCTTCAACTCGGCCGCCTCCTCGACGGTCATGTCGTTCTTAGCTGCGAGCTTGCCGTTGCCCATGCCATAGATCAACCCCAAGTTCGTGTTCTTCACAGGCTTACGGTCGTAGATCTTGCCAACCTTGGCCAGCTCCTCCTGGGCGGAATCATGGAAGTCAATCCACGGGTTGTCAAGGTACTTCTGCATCAGGGCGCCACCGTCAAAGTGGGCCAGGATCCGCGGTTCCTGTTGCGAGTAGTCGCGGTCGATCAGCACATGATCTTTCTCATACGGGATGATGTAGCCACGAATATTGGGTAGGGGCGGCATGCCCTTGAGTGGGCACTTGGGCAACTTCGACTTCCGGCGGAGATGCACCTCAACGTCATCGATGAAGATGATGTCGAAGGTCTTGGGGATATTCTGGAAGTTCGGGGTCGAGGACAGGCGGCCGGTGCGGGTGCCCACGGCGCCGCCGGACTCAGTCGATTTGGTCTGGTGCCAGGTGGTGTAAATGAGCCCATTAGATTGCTCAGCCACGCGCAGCCATGGCATCATAAAGGTGTTCAGACACGTGTTGAGTTGGGTCCGGTACTTCAGAACAGCCAACAGTTGCTTGTCGCTGACTGCCGCCATCAAAGAATCTTTGTTGGTCTGGTACTTACCAGTGGCCGTGGTGCCAAGTAGTTCGACGTCGACCTTCTTGGAGGCGATCATCGCCTTGACCAACTGATCACCAGAGTCGAGATTGATATCGTCCGGTGCCTTGATGGTCTTGACGATCCATTCATTGATCCTCTCACGCCAGTCATTGTACATGGCCACGTCGGCGCGTAGTCGCTTCAGGTCGACCCGGATGCCCTGTCGCTCCATCTCCAAGAGGATGGGCATGAGTTCCCGCTCGCGATCGTAGGCCCGTAGCATACCGCGCTTGGCAGTCTTCGGCCAGAGCAGTTTGAAGATCTTCTCGGTCCGGATGACGTCGCCGTCGGCGTATCGGCCAACTAACTCACCAGGCGCGTAGGCGATATACTTCCCGGCGTAGTGCTCGCCCTGCTTGCCGCGCGTGATGCGCACGCCGGGGATGGGTTGGTTGAGGATCAGCCAGTCGGCCACCTCGTCCTGCTCCTCGGGAGGCATGTTGAGCAGGCGCTCGGCCGAGGGTTTCAGGCCCAGCTCGATCTGATGGGGGTCATCCAGAAATAGCAGATACAGGGTATCGTGATATTTGCTCCAGTCGAGACGCGGCATATCCATGTGGGTCTCGGCCACGTCGATATCGAACTTCCCGTTTTGGAAGAGCAGGCCGTCATGCCTTTCGCCATGGGCCCAGGCCTGGGCCAGTGCCTCCTGTGCCTCACCCCACGAGCAGTTGTTCCCGCTGAGGTGGCCCCAGGCATAATAGTGGGGCCTCTTCTCGTCTGGCCACTTGATAGAAACACCTACAGGCACAGGCGGGTATTTGGGACGGCCCTCGATCCCGAAGGTCTCGAAGTCGATCACCACTGGACGCGGCACGACAGCTTTCTTAGACATTGGAAATGCTCTCCAGTTCGGCACGCTCGCGATCGGCGCGCACACGATTGAGGCGCGAGTGGATCCGCTTCAGGAACTGGGTTCGTTTTTTGTGGGTGCTCTCATATTTGAGAAGCTTGTTGCAGTAGTCCTCGTCAGCTTCACGCAACGCGTCATTGAGGCCGATCCAGGTGGACAGGACCTCGGCAAAATCATCTTTTTTCGGCTTCGTAGGCATAACTTTACTCCAATGAAACTGGGCCCGGAGGCCCAGTTGGTTACAACGTGTCTATCAGTATCGCCCGCGAGTGACCCGTCCCTTGGGCGCCGCGGTCTTGCCAGCCGCGCGAGCACCGCCCTTCGGTTTGGCGGCGCCGCGCTTCTTCGGTTGTTCGCCGCCGTCGAGGTCCATCTGATAGGGGAACTCGATTGATTCCATGGCCTCGTTGTGACGGGCCATGATGATCGGCATGAGCTTGTCAGGCACCTGGCTGATGGCCTCGAATATCACCTTGAATTGCGTGTTCGCGTCCGGCACCACCTTGACCTTGGTGAAGATGGCGAAGGGCGGCCGCTTCAGGGCGCCAGCGACCTGCTTCACGAAGGCGGCATAGCCACGGACCGACGTGACGGGCAACTTCATGTAGGCGATCTGCGCCGTCTCGAAGTGTTCGTCATTGGAGAATTCCTTGAACTTGCCGCGGTCGTCCAAGGTGCCGGCCGGGATCATGGCCAGGCGGCGGGTCTCGCGGGCGGCCTTGCCGCGGCCGCGTTCGGCCGAGCCCCACTGGCAAACCTCACTTTCGATGCACAGTTTGCCGGCGAAGTCAGGATGCGATGTCTCGTGCCACGTCATGGTCTTTTCGTCGCGGCCGAACGCGAAGGCGACGGGCGATTGCGGGCTGTCCGGATCATATTCGCCCTCGTAGTACACGGTCTCCAGCACCGAATCGAGGATGATGACCGCCATCTCGTTGTTCGGCAACGGCGCGTCGTTGAAGCTGAGCTGGCCGGACTTCAGGCTGAAAAATTGGCCGGTGGCGGTGGAATTCTCCATGCTGGCCGCAAGGGCCGCCTGTTTGGCGAGTTCCTCGTCCCACTTGGTGATTGCGGTGGTTTTTGAGCGAGTGGCCATTTGGCCTCCTAGTGGTTGGTTGATGAAATGAGCCGTACTTTCCCGGCAGTCAGGCCGACGGCCGAATGCGATACCGCTTGATGAACCAGCTGGGCAGCCAGAGTTGGCGATTATAGCTCCGCAAATCGGCCAACTGCTTGGGCACCCAGACATTTTTCGAACGCCCGGTCTCATGAAGGAGCTCCATCAAGATGGCCCCAGAGGATTCTCGAACGATCTTGAAATCGCGAATCTCGATGAGATTACTGGAGTCGCGAGGAGCCATATTCCATTCCTTTGGGCGGTTCAGCCTCGAGCAGGGTCAAGATGGAGTCCTTCAACTTCTTCCCCTCATCCATGTTCGGAATGTCGACCAGGCGCAGGAGCGAGCAGAATGTGATGAATGACTTGCACATCGCCTCGAGCTCCTCAGCCACCAAGAATTCCCCGGACGGTGCCTGATTGGCCTTGGCCACGGTCAGCCGGGCGATGGTCTCGGCGGCCAGCGGAACCAGGTCATGTATCATGGCGCCAATGCCAATCCTCAGGCGATCGAAGTCCTTGACGTCACCGATCCGCTCTGCGATCATGGCCAGAAAGGCTGGATCATTGCAGTACTGATCGAGGAGATCCTTGACGTCGACCGCCCGGCGATATTCGCAGAACACGCATTCGCATTGATTTTTCATGGTCACACCTTGTTGAGGGAGACGGTCAGTACCTCGAGGCTCTCGACGCCAGGAACCTTTTTCTTGGCCTCCCAACGCGAGTTAATGGCATCATCGGAAATGCGCCGCTGGAGGATGTCGGTGGCCTTGGTCTTAAAGACGTAGGCCCAAAGCGCGTCCCAGTCCGCCACCCGAGGCTTGGACTTCTTGTTGATGGTGGCCCGTGCAGCCTTGCCGGCGACGCCGCTGGCCTCGGACTTCGGGATGTTCTTGATGAGATATTCTGCCAGCGCGGATTCCTCGGCCTGCAACTTGTCGACCACCTTTTGCATGGCGTAGCGGGCCTGACGGACCTCGTACATGCGGTCGGCCGCCGCGCCAATGGCCTTCGGCACGAGCACGGGCTTAGACTGCTCCTTTGCCGCAAACGAGATGACTGAGGAGCCCTTTTTGAGGGGTTTGACGAGAGTCTCGGCCATCTGTTCGGCCGCAGTTTTGACGATTGCCATGTGTATGCTCCTGTGGGCCGACCGCCAGGCCGGCCCGGTTGAAGGCGGTTAGATGAGCGCGGCAGCGCGAATGTAGGCCTCGGTCTTCAGTTGGTCGCCGCGGCCCAGGAGGGAGGATTCGACCAGGTGACTAGACGATTTGGCCTTGGCATGATGATCGATGAATTCCGTCACTGCGTTGACAACACCCCAGGCCGAGCCCTCGGCACCGAGCAGTGTGCCGCCCATGGCCGAACCACGATACAGGTCCATGATCTTCATGGACGGACGGCTCTTCGAGACGTCCTCGGCCGTGACGTACTTGGTGTCCTTGAGCAGCTGGTCGATGAATTCCTGCGCCTTCTTCTCGGTCATCACGACCTTGGACAGCTGGCGGGCCTCTTGCATGAAGAGGGCGAAACTGTTGCGGGCGATACCAAGTTGGTCCTTGACCGAATCGGCGTTGAAGTTCGACCGGTGGCTCGTGTGAACCACCTTTTTGCCATGCTCGTGATTGACCGCGATGGTGAGGGTGTTGTTGCAGACAACGCGGGTGGCGACGAATTTCGCCTGTGTGCGCATCGTGCCGTCGCAGCTGGTGGCGAGCAGCAGATAGCCGTCAACCTTGTCGTCGCCGGCCACCACGGCCGTCTCACCGATCTTGGCCAGGGCCCAGAACTTCCGCCCACCGAACAGGGTGCCGGCCGTATCCATTTGGAAGCCCGCGCCCTCGGTAAGATCCCGGAAGAACTCCAGCACCTCGCCCGGCTGCATAATCTTGTAGTCCTTGCCCACGACCGACAGGGGTTCCTTGGTGTCGGAGCGGAACAGCACATGGTGCTTGTCAAAGATGTGGGATTGGTCGCCCTCGCCGTAGCGGACCCGGCTGCGATTGATGTTCCAGTTCATGCCGGCGGCGACCTTCCAGGCATCGATCGAGGCGCCGACCTCGAGTTTCTGGCCCAGGCCATGCCAGGGCTCTTCGCCCACATATGCCATTTCGGCGACACCGTTCTTGATGGTAAGTTCGTGGCTCATGATGTAGTCCTCAGCAGTTGATCAGAATCACACGCGCTCGTCAATTGCGAGCACAGTTTAATTCTAGAGCGGGAGAACCGGCTTGTAAACAGCCATTTTAGGATTATTTTGTAACTGTGCGCTTTCCGCCCTTGCAGCCCGTTTTATTGGGGTGACGATCCGGCATGAGCTCTGGCCGCAGCAATCCCCGCCTGGCCAGGTGAAAGCGGTAATAGCATGCCTGATTCGGCCGCCGGGGGCCGCCGATGTCAAAGATCGGGTCGAGGATCGCGTGGGCCTCCTCATTTGTGAGTCCGGCGAGAATCAACCGCTCAAATCCAACCTTGATGTTTTTGGGTGGCCAGTTACCGTTGGCGGCGAAGGCCTGCTCCAACTTTTTAATGTGGTTTTGCCACAGCCAGATGAAATATAACACCCACTCACCAGCTGCCTGCAGGCGAACAGTCCAACCGTCCTTAGTGCGGACGATGAACTGTTCTTGATAATCCTTAGGCACGCCCAATAGATCAAGCAGCTCCTGGCACTTCCGATACGGGATCGGCATCTTGTGCCAGCTCAGCTTTTTTCTAATCAGGCGGCCCATGATCACGACTCCAACGCGGACAACCCACCCTTGTCAGCCCGGGCCTCGGCCGCTTCGTTGGAGTAGGCGTCGGGAAAGCGGGCGCGGAGCTTTTCTATGTTGGCGGCCAGGACGTCAAGAATCGAGGCCCGCCCCTCGGTCAGACTCTCGATTGTCATGTCGATCACGGTGATCGCGGCCCGCAATGAGGAAATCTGGCGGGCCGTCTGCTCCTCGTCATGCTTGTTGAGCAGGCTAAGCTCCATGCCGGCGTGGAAGAACGAGGATACGCTACCCAGGAAGACGCTGCAGTAGACGAGCTTGTCCTCCACCGTCTTGCGGTTCCAGTGGATGGGCAGGAACGTCCCATCACGGCTGAACTCGACGCCGAGGGTGTCGAGGGCGATGGCCGCGTACCAGCACCAGTCGCCCAGTTCTTCGAGCATGTTGTTGACCATCTCGGCCGCCATGGCCTTCTTGTAGATGACGACGCGCTTCACTCCAGTGGTGAATTCGCCGTTTTCAGTGAGCATGCCGAGCAGCGCGTGCATCTTGCGCTGATTGGTTGGCATCGGCTTTTCCGTCCGCATCGCCATGGGCCCATACCAGGCCAGATTGTTGATCGACGTCATTTGTGATTCTCCAAAAGTGCGGGCTTGGGCCCTGGTTGTCCGCCCATGGGGCGGTGAATGGATTCTTTCTCGCCCTCGGCGTGTCCGGCATAATATGATTCACGAGACACCTCATCTTGTTTTCGCGTCTTCAGCGGCTTCGAATTCTCGCCGAGGGTCTTGTTGAGTTTCTCCTCAATGGCGTCGTCAATTGCCTTCGGATTGGCCATGGTAACCACCTTGTCGATGACCGAGACGACCCAACCGATGGAGAAGCTGTCCAGCCGTTGGGAGATGTCCTTCCGGGTGGCGGCGGCAGAGAAATACGGATTGTCAGTCAGCGCCTTATAGTACTCGCGGCGCGACTTTCCATGGCGCTGGAACAGAAGTTTGGTCGTCCACTCAGCGATCACGGTCTGCTCGTAGGTGCCGATGAAGCAGTAGCGGCCGTAGACGTCCTCCGCCAGGCCATAGCTGTTGCCTGGCATAAAGTAGAATCGGCAGCCGAAGGCGCGGCAGATGCCGGCGACGAGTGCCACCTCCCACCGTTTCGGCGTCGAGACGCTCATCTTGCTGTGGACGCGCGCCTCGAAGATCTCGGGCCGCTCGACCGTCGCCATGTCGATGTTGTACTTCTCCATGAGCTTCTGCGCCTGGCGCATGGCGGCCGCGGCCTCCGCCGGTTCGGGCGACGCCGACAGGGCCAGGCACTTCTTGATCTTGGCGATGATCCTTTCGCGTTGTTCGTTGTCACTCATGTCTCAACCCCTGGACAGTTTCACAGTGTAGCCGGCGATGGGTTCGCCAGTGGCGGCACGATGCACCTCAACAGCGTAGGCGTAGCCCATGTGGCGGCAGATTTCCAACGTCACCCACAGGACATTGCCGGTGGCTGAGTGGTTAGAGATGCCGAAGCGTTCCAACTGGTCGCGAATCATTCGCGCCTGGCCACGGGTCGCCAGCATCGGCCTGCAGCCATAGACCATCGCATATGCCTCGGCCATCACAGGGCCCGGCCAGACCTTCCGACGGCCATCGCCATCGAGAAGGTCGGCCAGGGTGTGGCAGACGTCGTAGTTGGCAGCCATGTCAGTTGGCCTTGGGCAGCTGACCGTCGCGGCGCATCTGCGCGCGGTACCACGCCGGGTAGTGGCGCTTCTTGTCGTCCAGGTTGAACGCCGGCTGCACCTGGGCCCAGATGGCCGCGTTGTCGAGGCCCTTGAGGATCAGGCCCCGGATCGTGGCCGACAGACTTTGATCACGCGGCCGCGTGGCCTCCTTGACCTTCTTCTGGACGGCCTTCGGCGCCTTGGGCAATTTTCCGGCCTTCGTCGGCTTGGACTCGTCGCTGGGGTCCCGCGGCGTGGTGTTGTCCTGGGCCCGCGGCGCCATCTGCTCGGCCACCTTGGCGAGGTGTTTCTTGGCCAGGTCGACGTCGACGACGAATCCGTCCTTGTCGGCCCGGATAAAGAGGTTGTAGTCTCGGCTGTTGATGCCGAGCTTGCGCAGAATGGTGGTGGCAGAGTCGCGGCGCGCGACCAGACGGGGAGCTTGACTCATGATGTGGTCCTCAGCAGGTTAAAGGTGCTACTTCAGATAAAGGTCAGTTGTTCGGTGGCGGCCGGGAAGCCAAATTCTTCGGCTCCGCCTTGAGGGCGCAACACTTGGACCCGATACACGTCAACACCGCGATAGTCCTTTTGGACACCGATGATCTTGAAGGTGCGGCGGTGGATCGTGCCTTGGCCAGGGGCGGGGATGAACTTCACCTTCCTCCCGATGTTCTTTTCCATCTCGACATTTTGTGTCAGAAGACCGCGGCAGATCAAAATCTCAGCGGCATCGGGGTGGATTTTGGAGAGCATGTTCATGACCTTGTCCTCAGCTTGGGCGTCTTGCGTTGTGCTCGACGTTGAAACCATTATAGTGGGGATTCGCGGCGCTGTAAATAGCTATTTACGCCATCTTGTGGTAAAAGATTGTAACTCACTAATTACAGCGCGGCCAAAATCACGACAGGCCTCAGTGAGACAAAAGCACGCCCAACCGAGCGTCCCCTTCATGTGATAGTAGACCGTCTCATCGGCCAACCAGGCTTGAAAACCCCACGCCTCACCGTGAACCTTTCGCCACCGTTGGATAAGTTCACGCTCACGGGCCGTCATAAATCCTCCAGGCTGCGCAGGCCGAGAAATACGGGAAATCGTGGGCGATCCTTGATTCCACCAGGAAAATACTTGTACTTGACGAGTTGGCCGATCAACGCCTTGCGGGCGTACCACAATTGCTTACGGGTTTCGGCGTCAAAGCCGGTGCCAATGTCGAATTCGATCTTGGTCACCACGTCGCGCACCTTGAGGGCGCCCAGCGTGCCGGCCCCGACCTTGCCAGCCTTATGGCTTGATCGCTCGAGGTGACCAAGGGCATTACGCTTCGCCTCGTTGGCATTGTGCATCAGCTGTTCGAAGCCGATAATCTCCGCCTCGCTGTCCAGGAACTGCTTCACCTTCATGAGATGGCCCTCGCGCACCGTGCTGCGTCCATACTTATAAAGGCCGTCCGGGCGGCGCAGCATTACACCCTCAAAACCCTGCGCCAGCCACTTCGCCTCCAGGCCAAGCAGATCCTCGGCCGACAGCACCTTAACCTGCGGCACCACGGTCACAAGTTCACTGCCCAGCTTCTTGATGCGGCGCGACAAGGCGGCGGACCTCATCTCAAAGCCCGGGTCCTTGCCCATTGGAATCTCGTCAAAGACAAAGAACTTGACGTCAGGAGACCCGTCGTGGCTCATCACCGCCGAACTGGTGGTGCGGAACACGTCTGGCGCCACCGGACTGCCGACGATAAGTTCCCCGTCGAGTTGCTCCAGGCCACTGGTCTGCCTGGCCAATTGACCAAATAGTCGCTGTACATGCTTGTTTGGGATGTCCTTCAAGCTGCGGCTGATGAAGCGGCCGCCAAGAAACACGGCTCGAATGCCATCAAGCTTCGGGCTGGCGAACAGCGGAAACTGCAAATTCTGGATGTCGTCGACGGTGGCCGCCAACATTGGTTTGAAATCTTTAGCAGTGGCCGGCATTGTCATTTTCCTCAACGAGCTCCATCAGAACCTTGGCGCCTTGGTGGAATAGAAAGTAGGTGGTAGACGAATTAACGTAATCGCCTCCGCCGCCAAACACTGTAATGGCACCATCGTCAGACCTGACCGCAATCGCAAGTTCAACCGCGTCAATTTCTTTGGCCTGTATTCGATCAGCCAGGTTGCGGAGCATCTGCGGCAGATTGTGGTAATCCGGCCGCCGGCTTTCCAGTTCCTCATCCTCTCGTTTAGTCAGATCTGGCCGAGTCGATTGGTGGGTTGGTTTCTTGGTCATTTCTGAGCGCCTTGGTGTAATGTTTGAGACTGACGCGGAGCGTGGCCTCGCGCAACTTACTCGTGTTAGATAGCCGCATGACCTCAAGACCCACGGCCAACATAGTTTCGATTTCAGCCCGCTCCTCATCTCCCCAGCCGATCAACGTGGCCACACATGACTTGAGCCGCTCGTCCTTTAGCCTGGAGATGGCCTCGACCGTATATTCCAGGTCTTCCCGGCTGAGATTTCCGCGCAGATGAAGCAACTCAATGCAGCGTCGGGTGAAATGGGCGACCAATTCCTCTTTGGATCTGGGCAACTGTCTGCCGACGCTTCTCATACCCGGTCGACCTCGCCACTGCCGTTGCAGACGGGGCAGATGACACTGATGTTGTGGAACCCACTTCGCTGCCAGACCTTCCCGGTGCCGCCGCACCGCTCGCACTCCAGCGGTTGCTTGGCAAGTTCCAGCGCATCGGTGTATGCCTTGCGCAGCCGATCGAACTCCGCAGGATCTCCGCCGCGATCAGGATGCAGCTTGGCGGCGAGTTCTCGCCAGCGGGCCTTGACCTGCTCGACGGTGGATTGATTGGAGATATTCAACTCAGCGAAGGGGTTGTCCATATTACTGCTCCTGCCTCTTGGTCTCGAACTCGATCAACAGATCGATGTAGTGCTTGGCCTTTTGCAGGTCCTCGATCCCGCCCTTGTTGCGAAAGCGAGTGACGTAGCGGACAATGGATGACTGGCAGGCATCCAGGCCGTTGGCCATGCAGTACTCGATCGGCTGGATGGGCAGGTCCTTGTAGTGGCCGCCACCTACCTGCACGTCAAGGGCCGATTCATTGGGATAGGGATTGACGGACTTGGTGGACTTCTTAGCGCGTGCCACCATGATCACTCCTCGTCCTCTTCGGCATCCCCGCCGACGTCGGTCTCCATCAGTAGTTCGTTGACGAAGGCGATGAGTTCGTCCTTTTGGTGCGGGATTTCTGCCTTCTCGATGGTGACGTCCTTCTTCTTGACGCCGAACTTCTCGACCAGTTCGTCGCGGGTCTCGCGGGCCGACGCGTTGGTGCCAGCATAGCGCGTGGCGACGATATAGCCCTCGTCGTTGGTGGCCTCGATCTTGTAGCAACGTGGCATGTGGTTCTCCTAGTTTAGAAAAGAACTCAGGCAGCACAGTGGCCGCCTGAGTAATTATGCCGTGGGCCAACTGGCCAAACGGCCTATTCAGCGGCCGACGTGTCCTTGACGCGGGCGACCACGTCACGGGCGAAGGCCTTGATGGTCTTCTTCGCGGCGGCGTCCTCCAGATCGATCGTGGCGTCGTCAGCCTGCTGCTTGATCGAGGCGACGGCCTGGGCCAGCGTCGATTTTTGTGCCTTGGCCACGGCCTTGGCGATCAGTTCTTGGACCTTGGGGTCGTCTTTCAGTGCCATTTTGATTCTCCTTTGTGAGATGACGGCCTGGCGGGCCGGGACGAAATGTAAATACGAAGTTGAATTGTACTGCGAGAAAAATTCGACGGCGCAACTAGTCGCCAAGTTTCTTTATTTTTTCCTTCAATTGGGCGAAGCTCCATTTGTGATCGATGGTCTCGTCGATCAGATTGTGGAGCTTGACGCGAATTTCCTCAACCTCGGCCTGATCATGCTTCAACATGGCCACATCCATTGCGGCCAGCTCGGCCTTGATCGACCCGGAGAGGATCTCCGACCGCTCCTGGCCCTCTCGAATCGAGGCGAGGATGCTCAGAACCTGTTCAGGAGTTGGCATTCGTGCCTCCAATCGTCTTCCCAGCAAGATCTGCGTTGACGCGTAGGAAGTAGTTCCTGGCGGCCTGTTGGCACACGATAAGGACCGCGAGCTGGATGCTACGTCGATAGCGAATGGCCCCGCGGCGCAATTCCTCTAACTGCCTGGCCCGGATCGCCTCGTAGTTTTCGTAGGGATTCGCCACCTTATTTTCCCTCCACATAATCGCGCACCCAACGCAGCAGCAGCTGGTGGGTCCGGTCGATGTTGCCGATGGTGGTGGCCAGCTGTGCCTGGGTGGCGCGGGTCTGTCTGCCCGCCTCTAACTGTCCACGCCGCTGGCTGTCGTCTGTCAGGGCCTTGACAAGACTCAGCACATAGCCGGCCTCGGCCTGACGCTTGTTTACCGCGGCGGCATTTGCCTCCATCGTCTTACTCAAGGCCGATTTAGCCGGTGTGGCCTTAACGGGCACCCTTTTGGTGACTGATTTTGTCGCCATGCTTATTTCCTGTTGATGTACTTGGAGGCAATTTCGACCGCATCGGTCATGGAGATGGCGCGGGTCATCTTGGTGCCGTCGGCGAACCGCAGCGTCAGGTCACACACCGACTTCAGGGCGGGGACCGCCGTCTTCTTGGGGCGGGGCAGATTGAACATATCAGTCTGCGGGTTGCCATCGCCCACCTGGCCGGCGTCTGGTAATCTAATCAGTAGCCCATGGCCACTGATTTGCGGGCCTGCGAGCCCCACCTCAGTGGGCTTGAAGTTCGGGATGTTCGTCAGACTTTGGCCCTTGAAGTGGACATCGTGAAGAATGACTACCTTCTTCACCGCGTCCGATTTGGCCTGAAGCTTCGATTGGTAGGTGGCGGTCTCACCGACTGGTGAGGTTAGCATGACAGCGATCTTGCCACCCTCACAACGGGTGAGCATCGGCGTAAACTGCCAGGGCTCACCAAATATTCTGGTCATGGCGTGGATGGCCTGATCGTGGAATTCGATGCGCAGGGCCGGGTGGCCCGTGGATGATTCCACGTATTTAGATATTTTGACTAACATTGTGGTCCTCAGCTTTTGTTAGATTGACTGCGATTCGATTTTATATCGTCGTCCGATAAAGGTAAATCAACGGTAGCGGTCGGCGTCGACAATCAGCAAATTAAACTCGTGGTTTGAAATCGACCTGACGCGGTGCCCGCTGACGCGGTGTCCAACATCTAGTGGATTCCGCGTCATATCGCCGACCCTGCGCCGGTGCGGAACAAAAATTTCTTCGGAATCGATACGGCCTCGAACGGCGAACTCGACTTCCCAAAGTGGCTCGCGGAAGTGGGTCTGCTGAATCATGTCGACCCTTCTTACCAGTCTCACCAGGTCGTCAAATTGCAAATCATGATCGATAATCAAAATTATGCGGCGCGATCTGACGGCGGTTGCCACGACGCCATTGAGGTCTTCCCCCTCGAAATGGGCATTCATCTGCATGGCCCAATTCCGCATCTCGTCAAATGGCTCCTGGGCAACCATCTCACGCGCATATAATTTGGCCCGGCCCCTGACGACGGCCTCAGTCAAGTGGGGACTCAACGTACCGCCACCCTCCGACTCTATGGCGATTTGGCGAATAAGTTTGTCCTCATCCTCTTTTCCGTCGCTCGTAGTAGTTGGGTAATCCCAATCACCGCGCGTCCATCTGGACATAATCAACTCCAATTCAACGGTCGACGCCACCAATTGAATGCGGCAATGACGTCAGCCTGGACGTGCGGCCCGTTCTTTGCGACACGCTCAATCAACGCGCGGATGGTCTGTACCTCACCGCGGTCCGCCTCGCGGAGTAGGTCGCGAAGTGCGTCCTCCTGGGCGCGGGTAAGACTCTCAATCATGCCAACTCCTTGAGCCGGGCCAACGCGTGCTCAGTTGCCTTGTCGGCGGCCTTAATTACCTGCGGAAACGTCAGGTGATTATCCTGTGCGGCAATTGCGGCGTAGACCTGCAGCCACACATACTGCCGCACGTTAAGGCCCATCTCGCAGCCGTATTGGTAGGCGGAATTCACCTGCTCGCGCTGCGGATCGTAGATCGCCGGCATGGGGAATGCGGGCATTTGCCCGAATGTGTCGTTGTCCATCCTCAACCTCCCGGAAGCTTGTCATCGAGCCAGTTCACGGCTTTGTCGCAGACGTAGCCGACTATCATGAAGGGGCTCATGAGCAACACACGCGTGGCGCAACCGATCAACCACCTCGCATTAGATCTCACTTTGAATCTCCCTCATGTTTCATCGGAAAATCACTGGGCCAGTTGAGTGAATTTCTACTGGGTTTGTTCGTAGCCGCCGACGAGGCGCGTCGGTCAGTGGTGTAGAGCGGCATGTATTCGCGGCCCCGCTCCCGATCGAGCTGCGACATATAGGCGAGCGACGAAATACACGTCGGATGCGGGGAGTTGAGCGTGTCGGCGGCAACCCACGCCACCGGCTGCGCATCCCCTGCGGCGGCCGGTGCCTGGGCGGCAGCGGGAACGCCATACCTGCCGACCAGATGGCGCGCCATTTCCTTGAAGTGCTCGAACCGGAATTCCCGGCCATCGGCGGTCTGCCATCCCCACATGCCGAACAGAATCAACAAGTCTTGCTCGGTAGGCT
>Ga0182743_1001910_pt1 | contig 19280 bp, 17 predicted proteins | sample eDN3rd30CKraftOP_FD_128522 | JGI IMG/M metagenome (GOLD analysis project Ga0182743, IMG submission 128522) | Enriched Organic Plus compost microbial communities from Emeryville, California, USA - eDNA 3rd pass 30_C Kraft OP (version 2) (version 2) ... | reverse complement strand
CCTGGTCCGCGATGAAGCGGGTCGCGAACGCGCCCGACTGGATGTCCCCGAGGACCTCCTTCATGCGCGTCTTGACCCCCGCGTCGATGATGCGCGGGCCGGAGACGTAGCCGCCATACTCGGCGGTGTCGGAGATCGACCAGTTCATCTTCGCGATGCCGCCCTCGTTGATGAGGTCGACGATGAGCTTGAGCTCGTGGAGCACCTCGAAGTACGCGACCTCCGGCTGGTAGCCGGCCTCGGTGAGCGTCTCGAAGCCGTACTTGATGAGCTGCTCGAGCGAGCCGCACAGGACGGACTGCTCGCCGAACAGGTCGGTCTCGGTCTCCTCGGTGAACGTCGTCTTGATGACGCCGGCGCGCGTCCCGCCGATCGCCTTCGCGTACGAGAACGCGAGCTCCCAGGCGGAGCCGGTCGCGTCCTGCTCGACGGCGACGATGTCCGGGATGCCGCGGCCCGCGACGAACTCGCGGCGGACCGTGTGGCCCGGCGCCTTCGGGGCGACGAGGAGGACGTCGACGCCGGCGGGCGGCTCGATGTAGCCGAAGCGGATGTTGAAGCCGTGGCCGAAGAGGAGCGCGTTGCCGGGCTCGAGGTTGTCCCGGATGTCCTGCGCGTAGAGCGAGCGCTGCGTCTGGTCGGGGGCGAGGATGACGACGACGTCGGCCCACTTCGCGGCCTCCGCGTTCGACAGCACCTCGAACCCGGCCTCCATCGCCTTCGCGACCGACTTGCTGTCGGGCCGGAGACCGATCTTCACCTGGACGCCGGAGTCGCGGAGGTTGAGCGCGTGCGCGTGGCCCTGCGACCCGTAGCCGATGACGGCGACCTTCTTGCCCTGGATGATCGAGAGGTCGGCGTCCTTGTCGTAGACGATCTCAGCCAATGTTCGTTCCTTCTGTCGGTTGATGGTCAGTTCTTGAAGACGCGCTCGGTGATCGACTTCGGGCCGCGTCCGATAGCGAGGAGCCCGGATTGCGCGATCTCCTTGATGCCGTACGGCTCGAGCATTCGCAGGAGCGCCTGCACTTTGCCGGAGTCGCCGGTCACCTCGATGACGAGCGACTCGGGCGCGACGTCGACGACGCGCGCGCGGAAGAGCGTCACGGCCTCGAGGATCTGGGAGCGGTTCGAGTGGTCGACGCGGACTTTGATGAGCAGGTGCTCGCGGAGGACCGTCGCGCCCTGGTCGAGCTCGACGACCTTGATGACGTTGACGAGCTTGTTGAGCTGCTTCGTCACCTGCTCGAGCGGCGTCGCCTCGACGTCGACGACGACGGTGATGCGCGACAGGCCCGGCACCTCGCTCTTGCCGACCGCGAGCGATTCGATGTTGAAGCCGCGGCGCGCGAAGAGGCCCGCGACGCGGGTCAGGAGGCCCGGCTTGTCCTCGACGAGGAGCGACAGGACGTGGCTCATCAGTCGTCCTCCCATGTCGGGGCGTGGTCGCGCGCGTACTGGACGCTCGAGTTGCCGACGCCTTGCGGGACCATCGGCCACACCATCGCGTCGCGGCTCACGACGAAGTCGATCACGACCGGCCGGTCATTCGTCTCGAGCGCGAGCTTGATCGCCGGGTCGATCTCCTCCGGCTTCGTCACCCGGATCGCGAGGCAGCCGTACGCGTCGGCGAGCTTGACGAAGTCGGGGATCATCCGCGTCCCGCCGCCCGTCTCGAGGTCGGTGAACGAGTAGCGGCCCTCGTAGAAGAGCGTCTGCCACTGCCGGACCATGCCGAGCGAGGAGTTGTTGATGATCGCGACCTTGATCGGGATGTCGTTGATCGTGCAGGTCGCGAGCTCCTGGTTCGTCATCTGGAAGCAGCCGTCGCCGTCGATCGCCCACACGACGCGGTCAGGCTGGGCGACCTTCGCGCCCATCGCCGCCGGCACCGCGTAGCCCATGGTCCCGGCGCCGCCGGAGTTGAGCCACGCATTGGGCCGCTCGTACTTGATGAACTGCGCGGCCCACATCTGGTGCTGGCCGACGCCGGCGGCGTACACGCCCTCGGGCCCGGTGAGCTCGCCGATGCGCTGGATGACGAGCTGCGGCGAGAGGTGGCCGTCGGTCGGCTCGTCGTAGCCGAGCGGGTAGCTCTCCTTGAGGGTCGTGAGGCGCTTCCACCAGTCGCCGTAGTCGGGCTTCGTGCCGGCCGTCGCGTCTTCGAACGCGACGGCGAGGTCGACGAGGACGTCCTTGACGTCGCCGACGATCGGGACGTGCGCCTCGCGGATCTTGCCGATCTCGGCCGGGTCGATGTCGACGTGGATGACCTTCGCCTTGGGGGCGAACTCGCTCACCTTGCCCGTGACGCGATCGTCGAACCGCGCGCCGAGCGCGACGATGAGGTCGGCCTCCTGGAGCCCGAGGACCGCGGGGACGGCGCCGTGCATCCCGGGCATGCCGAGGTGCAGCGGGTTCGAGTCGGGGAATGCGCCGCGCGCCATGAGCGTCGTGACGACGGGCGCGCCGACCTTCTCGGCGAATGCGCGGAGCTCCTCGGACGCCTTCGCGCGGATGACGCCGCCGCCGACGTAGAGGATGGGCCGCTTCGCCTCCGCGATGAGCTGCGCCGCCGCGACGACCTGCTTGCCGTGCGCCTTCGTGACGGGCCGGTAGCCGGGGAGGTCGATTCTCGGCGGCCAGATGAACGGCGCCTTGAGCTGCTGCGCGTCCTTCGTGATGTCGACGAGGACGGGACCGGGCCGACCGGTCGTCGCGATCTGGAGGGCCGCGGCGATCGTGCCGGGGATGTCCTCCGGGCGTGTGACGAGGAACGAGTGCTTCGTGATCGGCATCGTGATGCCGACGATGTCGACCTCCTGGAACGCGTCGGTGCCCATGACGGTCGAGAACACCTGCCCGGTGATCGCGAGGAGCGGCACGGAGTCCATGTGCGCGTCGGCGATCGCCGTGACGAGGTTCGTCGCGCCGGGGCCGCTCGTCGCGATCGCGACGCCGACGCCGCCGCTCGCCGCCGCGTAGCCCTCCGCGGCGTGGCCGGCGCCCTGCTCGTGGCGCACGAGGATGTGCCGGATCGCCGTCGAGGCCATGAGCTCGTCGTAGAACGGCATGATCGCGCCGCCGGGCAGCCCGAAGACGTCCTTGACGCCGAGGAGCTCGAGCGTGCGGAGGACGGCGCCGGAGCCCGTGAGGATCTCGGGCGTGGACGAGGATCTCGTCGCCGGTGGCGTCGGATTCGGGTCGGTCAAGGACATGGGAGTTCCTAGCGTTCAGCACTGCAGGGGAATCAGGCGCCGCGGATGGCGAATGGCGCCCCGCAGGCCCGATGAGAATGCGCCCGCCGGCTTGCGGCTGCGGACGTCCCCCCAGGACTGGTTGTGCCACCCGGGTGTCTATCGACTGCCCAGCCTACTCGATGCTTGCGGGCGCGGCGCGCGGCGGTCAGCCGATCCCGGGCTGGATCACGGCGAGCCCCATCGCGCCCGCGACCGCGACCATTCGCTCGTCGTACGTGATCAGGGCCGAGGCGTGGAGGTCAGCCGGTAACGGCGCCCTCGGCGGCCGAGTGCACGAGTCGGGCGTACTTCGCGAGCACGCCCCGCGTGTAGCGCGGCGGCAGCGGCGTCCAGCCCTCCCGCCGGGCGGCGAGCTCCGCCTCGTCGACGAGGAGGTCGAGGGAGCGCGCCGCGACGTCGACCCGGATGCGATCGCCGTCCCGGACGAAGGCGATCGGCCCGCCGTCGGAGGCCTCCGGCGCGATGTGGCCGATGCACAGCCCGGTCGTCCCGCCCGAGAAGCGCCCGTCCGTCAGGAGCAGGACGTCCCGGCCGAGCCCGGCGCCCTTGATCGCCGCGGTGATCGCGAGCATCTCGCGCATTCCGGGCCCGCCCTTCGGGCCCTCGTAGCGGATGACGAGGACCGTGCCGGGCTCGATCGTGCCGGCCGTGAGGGCGTCGAGGGCGGCGCGCTCGCGCTCGAACACCCGGGCGGGACCCTCGAAGACCTGACGGTCGAAGCCGGCCGTCTTGACGACCGCGCCCTCGGGCGCGAGCGAGCCGTGCAGGATCGTGAGCCCGCCCGTCGCGTGGATCGGGTTGTCGAGCGTTCGCAGGACTTCGCCGTCGAGCGGGTCGGGGCGCAGTTCCGCGAGATTCTCGGCGACGGTCTTGCCGGTGACCGTCAGGACGTCGCCGTGCAGGAGGCCGGCGTCGAGGAGCGCGTTCATGAGGACGGGGATCCCGCCGTGCCGGTCGACGTCGTTCATGACGTAGCGGCCGAAGGGCTTGAGGTCGCCGATGTGCGGGACCCGGTCGCCGATCCGGTTGAAGTCGTCGAGCGTCAGGTCGACGTCCGCCTCGCGGGCGAGCGCGAGGAGGTGGAGGACGATGTTCGTCGAGCCGCCGAGGGCCATGCCGACGGCGATCGCGTTCTCGAACGCCTCCTTCGTGAGGATGTCGCGGACGGTGTGCCCGCGGCGGAGCATGCCGACGACGGCCTCGCCGGAGCGGTGCGCGAAGTAGTCGCGGCGCCGGTCGGCGGCCGCGGGACTCGCGGAGCCGGGCAGCGACAGACCGAGCGCCTCCGCGACGCTCGCCATCGTGTTCGCGGTGTACATGCCGCCGCACGCGCCCTCGCCGGGCGCGAACGCGCATTCGATCCGCTTCGCGTCCTCGGGCGTCATCCGGCCCGCCTTGACGGCGCCGACGGCCTCGAAGGAGTCGATGATCGTGATGTCCTTCTCGGTGCCGTCCGAGAGCTTGACCCAGCCGGGGGCGATCGAGCCGGCGTAGAGGAAGACGCTCGCGAGGTCGAGGCGCGCGGCGGCCATGAGCATGCCGGGGATCGACTTGTCGCAACCGGCGAGGAGGACCGATCCGTCGAGGCGCTCCGCCTGCATGACCGTCTCGACGCTGTCCGCGATGACCTCGCGGCTCACGAGCGAGAAGTGCATCCCCTCGTGGCCCATCGAGATGCCGTCCGAGACGGAGATGGTGCCGAACTGCAGCGGGTAGCCGCCGCCCGAGTGGACGCCCTCCTTCGCCGCCTGCGCGAGCCGGTCGAGCGAGAGGTTGCACGGGGTGATCTCGTTCCACGAGCTCGCGATGCCGATCTGCGGCTTGTCCCAGTCGGCATCGCCCATGCCGACGGCGCGGAGCATCCCGCGAGCGGTCATCGCCTCGATGCCGTCGGTGACGGTGCGAGAGCGCGGCTTGATGTCTGGCGTTTCCGGCACGCTCCGAGTCTAGGCGGCCGGATGCCCGGCGGATCCGAGCGGGACGTCGCCGCGGAGGTGCGCGGCGGTCGCGCCGAGCACGGCGGGCGTGTCGAACGCGGGGTCCTCGTGCGTCGCGCCCCGCAGGACGAGGGTCGAGACCGGCGCGCCCGCGTCGCGGAGCCGCGCGTCGAGTTCGAGCGAATGCGAGAGCGGCACGAGCGCGTCCTCGTCGCCGTGGATGAGGAGGATCGGGCACGTCGCCGGGTGCGCGTGCGCGATCGGGCTCGCGGCGCGCAGCCGCTCCTCGTCGCCGGGTCCGGCCGCGTCCGGAAGCCCGAGGAGCCGGCGCTCGAACGGCGGCACGGCCGAGAGGTCGGGCATGAAGTGCGGGGCGCGAGCGCGCTCGTCCTTCGGGGCGCGCGACATGAGCGAGAGGTCGGTCGGCGGGAACCACGCGACGACCGCGTCCGGGGCGGGCGCGCCGTCGCGCTCGGCGGTGAGCGCGAGCATGAGGGCCAGGTGCCCGCCGGCCGACACGCCCCACGCGGCGACGCGCCCGGAGAGCGGGACGCCGTGATCGGCGACGATCCCCGGGACCACGCGCAGCGCCTCCCGGACGTCCTCGAGCTGCGCCGGCCACGTCGCCTCGCCGGAGAGCCGGTAGGAGACGCTCGCGACGGCGAGGCCGAGCCCCGCGGCGGGCGCCAGGCGCGCGTCGACGAGGTCGGCGCGCGAGCCGCGCATCCACCCGCCGCCGTGGAAGTAGAGCGCGAGGGCGAGCGGAGCCTGGGGATCGCGGGGCGCGTGCACGTCGAACGCGAGGCTCCCCGTCCCGCGGCGCGCGAACTCGACGTCCCTGATGTGCACGAGGTCGGTCATTCGTCCTCCGATTCGTCGACGACGGGCGCGAGCTCGTCGATCGTGGTGTGCTCGGTCGAGAAGTTCCGGGTCCGGTACGCCGATCGGGCGACGATGTGCGCCGAGATGGGGGCGTTGAGGAGCTGGAACACGAGGATCGGCGAGAGGACGAGGAGCGTCGCCCATTCGCGCGCCTGGAGCGCGAGCGCGACGACGAGGAGGACGAGGCCGAGCACTTGCGGCTTCGTGCCCGCATGGAGCCTCGTGAGCGCGTCCGGGAAGCGGAGCAGGCCGACCCCGGCGGCGAGCGCGAGCACGCCGGCGCCGACGAGGAGGACGAGCGAGGCGAGGTCGAGCCACGGGTCGAGCTCCGCGAGATTCATCGTCACCCCCTCCCCCGGTCGTGCTTCGCGACGGTCCGCGCGACGGCGATCGTCGCGAACGTCGCGACGGCGGCGATGACGATCATGAGCGTGACGTTGCGGGAGTGCGCGTTGATGATCATCTCCGCGCCGAGGATGAGGATGACGCTCGTCAGGAGCACGTCGGCGGCGATGAGTCGGTCGAGGAGCGTCGGGCCGCGGACGATCCGGACGAGGCACAGGACGGCGCCGGCGGCGAGGAGCGCCGACGCGACCCACGCGAGCACGGTCATCGCGATCGTCATCGGATCGCCTCCAGGTCCTCGCGCGAGCCGACGGCGCGGACGATGCCCCGCTCGATCGATCGCGCGTGCTCGCGGACGCGACGCGCGCCGGCCTCGTCGTCGATGCCGATCGCGTGGATGTACAGGATGGAGCGTTCCCGGTCGACGTCGATGATGATCGACCCCGGGACGAGCGAGACGGCGACGGCCGTGAGCGTCATGACGAAGTCGGATCGCGTCGCGAGCGGCGCCGCGACGATCGCGCTCCCGGAGAGCGGGCGCGGGCGGAAGGCGAGCCACGCGACCTGGCACGACGCGGCGATGAGCTCGCCGGCGAATCGCGCGAGGAACACGAGCGCCCAGAGCGGGTTGACGCGGCCCGAGAGCTCGACGGGCGGCAGGTAGAACACGAGGCTCACGGCGAGCGCGACGACGATGCCGGTCAGGAGGCTCAGCCACGAGACGCTCCCCCACAGGAGCATCCAGAGCGGGACGAGCACGATGACGAGCGGCAGCTGCTGCCACAGCCGCCACGCGCGAGGACGGCCCGTCCCGGGCGTCCCCGTCGTCTCGGCGGCCGACCGATCCGGCGCACGTTCCGCGTCACTCATGCGCGCCTCCCGTCGCCTCGCCGACGACCGGGACGCCGTCGGGGAACACGATGCGGACGTACTCGTCCGGGGTCTCGAGCGCCTCGCCGGCGCGCCCGGCGATGTCGAAGAGGGGACCGGCGATGATCGTGAGCACGACGCTCACCGCGACCATGCTCGTCGTCGCGACCGTCATGAGGACGGGCACGCGCTTCGTCGCCATCTCGGCGGTCGTCACGGGCGACGCGGCGATCGTCCCGAGGATCGCGGAGCGGTAGCCCTCGACCTGGTCCTCGGGCCGCAGGAACGCGAGCGTCCAGACGCGCACGAGCGCGTAGAGCGTGAGGAGCGACACGAGCGCGCCCGCGCCGATGAGGACGTAGCCGAGGATCGTGCCCTCCTGGGCGGTCGCGACGAAGAGCGCGTACTTCCCGAGGAAGCCGCTGAACGGCGGGATGCCGCCGAGATTGAGCGCCGAGACGAAGTAGAGGACCGCGATGACCGGCGCGGCCTTCGCGAGCCCGGCGAGCCGGAGGATCGAGGTGCTGCCGCCGGCGCGCTCCATGAGCGCCGCGACGAGGAAGAGCGTCGTCTGGACGATGATGTGGTGGACGATGTAGTACGTCGCGGCGGCGGTGCCCTCGGCGGTCCCGAGCGAGATGCCGAGGATCATGTAGCCGATGTGGCTCACGAGCGTGAACGACAGGAGCCGTTTGACGTCGGCTTGCGCGAGCGCGCCGAGCACGCCGACGACCATCGTCGCGAGGGCGAGGCCCATGAGGATCGGGTTGAGCTCGGTGCCGGGGAAGACGACGGTCTCGAGGCGGATGATCGCGTAGACGCCGACTTTCGTGAGGAGGCCCGCGAACACGGCCGTGACCGGGGCGGGCGCGGTCGGGTACGAGTCGGGCAGCCAGAACGACAGCGGGAACACGGCGGCCTTGATCCCGAATGCCGTGAGTAGCATGACGTGGATGACGATCTGCACGCCCGTCGGCACCTCGGCCATCCGCTGCGCGATCTGGGCGAGGTTGACGGTCCCGACGGCGGCGTACACCATCGCGATGCCGGCGAGGAAGATGATCGACGAGACGAGGCTCACGACGACGTACGTCGTGCCGGCGCGGATGCGCGGCTCGGTCCCGCCGAGCGTGATGAGGACGTAGCTCGCGACGAGCAGCATCTCGAAGCCGACGTAGAGGTTGAACAGGTCGCCGGCGATGAAGGCGTTGAACACGCCCGCGCCGAGGATGAGGTAGGTCGGGAAGAAGATCGACACCGGCGTCTCCTCGTCGCCGTCCGCGAGGCCCTGCCCGACGGAGAAGACGAGGACGGCGAGGAGCACGAGCGCGGAGATCGAGACCATGAGGGCCGAGAGCCGGTCGACGACGACGACGATCCCGTACGGCGCGGGCCAGCCGCCGACGTGCATGACGAGCGCGCCCTGCTGGTCGACGACGACGACGAGGACGATGCCGATCGCGAGCACGATCGCGAGGGCCGCGATGGCGATGATGCGCTGCGCGGCCGCGCGGCGGGCGAGGACGAGCGTCGCGGCGGTCGCGAGGAGCGGCACGAGCACGACGAGTGGGACGAGCGCGGTCATCGGCCGGCCTCCGTCTCGGTCGCGTCCCTGAGCGCTTCGGCGCCTGGCCCGAACTCGGTCGCGAGCTCGTCCTCGGCGCCCGCGGCGGGCCCCTCGGTCGCGGCGATCGCCGGGCCCTCGCGCATCGCGATCGTGTCGCGGTCGTCGGCGACGACGTCGCGGTTCGCGAGGCGCCACGAGCGGTAGATGAGGCCGAGGAGGAATGCGGAGACCGCGAACGTGATGACGATCGCCGTGAGTGTGAGCGCTTGCGGGAGCGGGTCGGCCATCTCGAGCGAGCTCGCGCCCTCGTCGGCGATCGGCGCGGTCCCCGCCGGGCCGGCGACGATGACGATGAGGAGGCTCGTCGCGTTCGCCGCGAGGAGGAAGCCGATGAGCACGCGGGTGAGGCTCCGCTCGAGCATGAGGTAGAGGCCGGCGGCGTACAGCGCGGCCATGATGACGAGCAGGACGAGCGAGACGGTCACGATCCGGCCCCCGCTTCCCGCCGCGCGATCCGGCGCTCCTCGTGGCGGTCGACCTCGGCGCCGAGGCTCCGCAGGACGTCGAGGATGAGGCCGATGACGATGAGGTAGACGCCGATGTCGAAGATCGCGGAGGTGACGAAGTCGAACGAGCCGATCGGGCCGAGGTCGACCGTGAACCACGTCGAGGTGAGCGCGTCCGCGCCGAAGACGAGCGACCCGGCGGCGGTGCCGGCGGCGAGCAGCAGCCCGGTGCCGAGGAGCGCGCCCGCCGCGACGGGCGCCGCGGCGCCGAGCTCGTGCCGCCCGCCCGCGAGGTAGCGGGCGACGAGTGCCATGCCGGCGACGAGACCGCCCGCGAAGCCGCCGCCTGGGGCATTGTGGCCGGTCAGGAGGACGAAGAGGGACACGACGATGACGGCGTGGAAGATGAGCCGCACGGTCACCTCGAGGAGGATCGAGCGGTTGTGCGGCGCGAGCGTGCGGCCGCCGAGCAGCCACGAGCCGCGGTCCGGCGTCGTCGGGTCGGCGGCTTTGCGCATTCGCGCCTGCGTCTCCCGGATCGCCTGGCCGCGCGTGAGCCGCGGGAGGGTGTCGTCGCGCGTCGAGACGAAGACGAGGCTCGCGACGCCCGTCGCCGCGGCGAGGACGACCGTGAGCTCGCCGAGCGTGTCCCAGCCGCGGAGGTCGACGAGCGCGACGTTGACGACGTTCGCTCCGTGCCCGATCGTCACGGCGAGCTCGGGCCAGCCGACCGAGACCGGCAGGTCGGTCCTGGCCCCGGCGGCGACGATCGCGACGACGGCCATGACGACGCCGAACGAGGTCCCGATGACCGCGCGGATGACGGGCCGCCGGGAGCCGTTCGCCTCGCCGAGCCGGGCGGGCAGGCGCCGGAGCACGAGGACGATCGCGAACAGCATCGCGAGCTCGACGAGCGCCTGGGTGAGCGCGAGGTCCGGCGCGCCCTGCATCGCGAAGAGCACGACCATGCCGTAGCCGGTGACGCTCGCGAGCACGGCCGCCTGGAAGCGCTTCGTCGCGCGCGCCGCCGCGACGCCCGCGGCGATCATGACGGCGGCGACGACGAGCTGCCACGGCGAGTCCCACAGGCGCAGCTCGGTCGGCCACGCGCGGTTGAACGCGAGCGCGAGGGCGACGCCGGCGACGAAGACCGTGAGGATGACGGCGAGGTAGAACGGCAGCGAGCCGCGCTGCATCGTCGCGGTCGTCTTCGCCGCGGCGCGGTCGAGGCCGGCGAGCGCCGCCTCGTAGGCGGATTGCGCATCGGCGCGCGGGCGGGGCGCTCGAGCGCCGTCCGCCGATCGGGACTCCCGGCGGATCGCGATCGCGACCCACGCGGCGCCGGCCGCGAGGATGACCGTCGAGACGGCGAGCGCCGGCTCGAGCCCGTGCCACAGCGCGAGGTGGTAGGACTCCTCGGCGGCCGCCGGGAGCGCGTCGGCGTAGCCGGCGAACCAGTGGTCGACCCACGGCGAGGCGACGCCGAATGCGACGCCCGCGAGCGCGAGGACGACGGGGGCGAGGAGGAAGTCGGGGTGCTCGGGCACGTCCCGCACCGCCTCGACGCCGCGCTTCGTCGCGAACGCGCCCCACACGAACCGCACCGTGTAGGCGACCGTCGCGACCGACCCGAGGGCGGTGCCGACGAGCGCGACCCACGTCCAGGCGCCGAGCGAGGCCGTCCCGCCGAGGAGCGCCGTGAACACCGCCTCCTTCGCGACGAAGCCGAGCGCGGGCGGCAGGCCGATCATCCCGGCGGCGGCGACGATCGCCGTCGCGGCGAGGACCGGCGCCTGCCGGCCGAGCTGCGACAGGCGGCGGATGTCGCGGGTCCCGGTGCGGTGGTCGATGACGCCCGTGACGAGGAACAGCGCCGACTTGCCGAGTGCGTGCGCGAGGAGCAGCGCGAGCCCGGCGAGCGCGGCCTCGCGCGTCCCGATCGCGAAGACCGTGACGAGGAAGCCGAGCTGGCTGACGGTCCCGTAGGCGAGGAGGAGCTTGAGGTCGTGCTGCCGCATCGCGACGATGCCGCCGAGGAGCATCGTCACGATGCCGAGGAGGATGAGCGACTCGCGGAAGCCGGGGACCTCGATGAACCCGGGGGCGAGCCGGGCGACGAGGTACACGCCCGCCTTGACCATCGCCGCGGCGTGCAGGTACGCGCTCACAGGCGTCGGCGCGGCCATCGCGCGCGGGAGCCAGAAGTGCAGCGGCCAGAGCGCCGACTTCGACACGATGCCGACGACGATGAGCGCCGTCGCGGTGATCGCGAGCGGGCCGTCGGGGACGGCGACGATCGCCTCGACGATGCCGGAGACGCGCGAGGTGCCGGTCTCGACGGTGAGGACGACGAGACCGACGAGCATGACGAGCCCGCCGAGCGTCGTGACGAGGAGCGCCTGGAGCGCGGCGCCCCGGCTCGAGCGGAGGTCCCGGCGGTGCGCGATGAGGAGGTACGAGAAGACGCTCGTCGCCTCCCAGAACGTCACGAGCGTGAAGACGTCGTCGGCGAGGACGAGGCCGACCATCGAGCCGGCGAACGCGGTGAGCGCGGCGGCGAATCGGCCCAGTCCGGGCTCGCCGCGCGGGAAGTACCGCATGCAGTAGGCGAGGACGAGCGCGCCGACGCCCGTCGCGATGATGACGAGGAGCCACGCGAGCGCGTCCATCCGGAGCGTCGGCACGATCCCGAACGCGGGGATCCAGGCGAACGACTCGACGATCGGACGGCCGCCGAGGACGGCCGGCGCGACGACGATCGCGTGCACGAGCGCCGCGAGCGGGACGAACGCGAGGATCGGGAACGCCCACGGGCCGAAGCGCCGCACGAGGAGCGGTGCGAGGAGCGAGGCGGCGCCGAAGAGCAGGAGGACGGCGAACATGGTCCTCCTTGCGTCGGCGAACAGGGGACGGCGCGGCGTTCAGAGCGGCGTGCCTCAGTCTACCGGCGGCGGACCCTCCTGCTCACGGCACTCGGCGAGGCGGGCGAGGACGAGCGCGACCTCGGCGGGGCCCGGCACGCGGAAGTTCGCGAGCGTCACGCCAGGCCCCGACTTGAGCCCGACGTCCTCCGGCCCGAGCGCCGCGAACGCGTCCTCGTCGGTGACGTCGTCGCCCGCGAAGAAGACCGCGCCGGCGCGCGTGTAGTTGCGCAGGTGCTCGAGCGCCTCGCCCTTCGTCGACCCGCGGATCGAGAACTCGAGGACGTTCTTGCCCTCGCGGATCTTCACATCCTCCGGGTCGAGCGCGGCGCCGACCTCGCCGAGCGCGAGGAGCCGAGCGACGCGCGAGTTCTCCTCGTCGGCGAGACGGGTGTGCAGCGCGAAGCCGACGGGCTTGCGCTCGACCCACACGCGCTCGTGCTCGCCGGCGATGCGGTCGAGAATGCGCTCGAGCGTCGCGAGGTCCGCCTCGTCGTCGGGGCCGAGCTGCGCGAGGACGTTCTCGTTGTCGAGGCGGAACTCGGCGCCGTGCGAGCCGACGAGGAGCACGTCGGGCGGGAACCCGGCGACCGCGTCGAGCGAGGCGAGCGCGCGGCCGGACATGAGCGCGACGCGCGTGCCCGGCAGCGCGGCGAGCCGCAGGACCGCCTCGCGCGCCTCCGGGAGCGCACGAGCGGTGTCGGGATCGTCGACCTCCGGCGCGAGCGTCCCGTCGAAGTCGAGCGTGACGAGGAGCCGCGGCTGCCGGGCGAGTTCGCGGAGCGCCTCGATGAGCGAATCCGGGAGCGTCGTGTACGGCAGCGGGGCCTCGACGTCGATCGTGCCGCGCGTGGGCCGTGCGGAGAAGTCGGAGCGCAGCGACGCGCCCGGGCGCCACTGCTCCTCCGTCTGCGCGCTTCGCGCGTGGGCGATGTGCGCGAGCGTCTCGAGGAACTCCTGCGACCAGCGCGCGACGTCGTGCTCGGCGACGCGGCGGCGCATCGCGCGCATGCGCTTGCGGCGCTCCTGCCGCGGCATTCTGACCGCCTCGAGAATGCCCTCCTTGAGGCCGTCGATGTCGTGCGGGTTGACGAGGACGGCGCGCCGCAGCTCGTCCGCGGCGCCCGTGAACTCGGAGAGGACGAGGACGCCGTCCTCGTCGAAGCGGCTCGCGACGTACTCCTTCGCGACGAGGTTCATGCCGTCGCGGAGCGCCGTGACGAGCATGACGTCGGCGGCGACGTACAGCGCCGCCATCTCCGCCTGCGGATAGCCGTGGTGGTGGTAGTTGATCGCCGGGTGCCCGAGGGTCGAGTAGTCGCCGTTGATGCGCCCGACCATGAGCTCGATCTCGTCGCGCAGCTGGACGTACGCCTCGACGCGCTCCCGGCTCGGGCTCGCGACCTGGACGAGCGTCACGTCGTCGGCGGAGAGCTCGCCGTCCTCGAGGAGCTCGCCGAACGCCTTGAGCCGGTGCGCGATGCCCTTCGTGTAGTCGAGGCGGTCGACCCCGAGGATGATGCACTTCGGGTCGCCGAGTCCCTTGCGGATCTCCCTCGCGCGCTCCTGCACCTCCGGCGTGCGGGCGAGCCGCTCGAAGCTCGCCGTGTCGATCGAGATCGGGAACGACTTCGCGATGACGCGCCGGCGGCCGCCGCCGTCGACGACCTCGATCTCCGAGCCGCGGTGGATCGCCCGCGTGTTCGCGCCATTCAGCCGGCGCACGGACTCGGCGAAGTTCGCGGCGTCCCGGACCCGCTGGAAGCCGATCACGTCGGCGCCGAGGAGGCCGTCGATGACCTGCACGCGCCACGGGAGCTGGGCGAAGATCCCATATGGCGGAAACGGAATGTGGTCGAAGAAGCCGATCGCGAGGTCGGGCCTGAGCTCCCGGAGCATGCGCGGCACGAGCTGGAGCTGGTAGTCGTGGACCCACACGGTCGCGCCGTCGGCCGCGCGATCCGCGGCCGCCTCGGCGAAGCGCCGGTTGACGGTCACGTAGCGGTCCCACCATTCGCGGTGGTAGCTCGGCGGCGAGATGACGTCGTGGTAGAGCGGCCAGATCGTGTCGTTGCTGAAGCCCTCGTAGTAGTGCTCGACGTCGTCGCTCGAGAGCGAGACGGGCTGGATGTGGAGGCCGTCGAGCTCGAACGGCTCTTCCCCGACGTCCGGACTGCCGGCCCAGCCGATCCACACGCCGCCGTTCGCGTGCATGACGGGCTCGAGCGCGGTCACGAGGCCGCCGGGCGAACGCCGCCACTCGCTCGTGCCGTCCGGCGCCACGACGTGGTCGACGGGCAGTCGGTTGGAGACGACCACGAGGTCGTAGCGTTCGCTGTGAGATTCCGAACCAGTCATGTGGCTCTCCACGGTAATCGCGTACCTTGGGAAGCGGAAAGGCGGGTGACCAGCGTGCGCAAGTTCCTGTTCAATTCGGCCGTTCTGAGCGCCGTCGCGGGGGTGTACGGCGCGGTGCAGGCGACACGGAAGGGGCCGCGCGACTGGCGGCTCGCCCTCATCTGGGTGAGCTGGGGCATCAATGTCGCGATCGCGGTCGGCACCGTCATCGAAGAGGCGCGAGCTTCGCGGGATTTGGAGCAGTGATGAACTTGGGCGATTTCGACGGATTCGGCGGCGGCTTCGGCGGCTGGGGACTCTTCGGCTGGGGACCGCACCTCGCGGGCTGGCTCTACAGCGCGTTCTTCTCGGTCGCGATGAGCATCATCGCGATCGTCGTCCTCGCGCTGCTCGTCCGCTTCCTCATCGTCGCGACCCGCGCCGCGCAGCTCTACCTGCGCGAGCGAGGCGAATCGGGGACGCTCTTCGCGGGCGGCGGCCCGTGGACGCCGCCATCCCCCTCGAGCGCGCCGGCTGACGCGAGCCCGGAGGCGACGGTCGCCGACGACCCGGTCGCCGCGGAGACCGCGGCGGAGGCGACCGCGGCCGAGCCCTCCCCCGACGCCGCATCGACCGAGCCGACGGCCGGTCCCGCCGCGTCCGCGGAGGCGGAGCCCTTCGCCGAGCCCGCACCGGTCCCGCCGCTCACCGAGGCCGAGACGGATCGGCTCCCCGAGTCGAGCGAGGACACGACGCGGCCGATGCCCGCCGCCGACCACGCCGGGGTCCAGAACGGCACGACGGGGCAGACGACGGGGAAGCGCACGACGAAGCCCCGCACGAAGCGCACGCCGCCGCCGACCGCCTGAGTCCGGTCGCGATGGGGGGAATCGCGCGCCGGGTGCTCGGCGCGGTCTCGGCATGGCCGCTCACCTCGAGCGCGCTCGGGGTCTACCTCCTCGCCGGCGTCGCGACGGGCGCGCTGTGGGATCCGGTCTCGCGCCGATCGTGGTTCCCGGACATCGCGTACGGCGTCCCGGCGCTCGCCGAGGGCCGCTGGTGGACGCCGCTCACGGGCGCGATCGTGTCGATCGAGCCGTGGCACTACGCCCTCCTCGCGCCGCTGCTCGTCGTCGGACTCGGCGTCCTCGAGCGGCGCCGCGGTCCGCGGTTCGCCATCGGCGCATTCGCAGTCGGCCAGGTCGGCGGCGTGCTCGCGGCGCTCGCCGTCGTCGACGTGCTCACCCTGACCGGGTGGGGCTGGGCGGAGCGGCTCGCGACCGTGCGGGATGTCGGGCCGTCCTGCGGCGTCATCGTCGCGCTCGCGCTCGGCATCGCGTCGCTGCCGTCGCCGTGGCGGCTGCGGGGGCGCCTCCTGCTCGGCTCGGTGCTCCTCGTCGCGGTCCTCCTGCACGGCTCGCTCGCCGATGTCGAGCACGCCATCGCGGGCGGCGCGATCCTCGCCTTCGGCTTCGGCTTCGATGGTCACCGCGCGACGCGCCGCGAGTGGCGACTGCTCGGGTTCGTCTCGGTCGTCGCGATCGGCGCGCTCCAGATCCTCGCGGCGGTGCTCCCGACGTCCGGTCCGCTCGGGCCGAACGATCCCGGCGAGGCGCAGTGGTGGGACGTCGCGATCGACGTCGCGCTCGTCGCGATCGCCGGCTGGGGTCTCCTCCGCGGGCGCCGCTGGGCGTGGTGGATCGCGATCGCGCTCGCCGCATTCAACGTCCTCGAGGCGCTCGTCGTCCTGACCGTCCTCGACGCCCGGGTCGCCGAGGTGCCGGGCGCGGGCATCGCGATGACGGCGAGCGTGCTGTGGCTCGTCGCCGGCGCGCTCCTCCTCGCGGGCCGGCGCGCATTCGCCGTCCCGTTGCGCCGCGGCGGACGGTTCGTCGCGGTCGAGGGCGATGACGTGCGGTCCCGCGTCGTCGCGGTGCTCGAGCGCGAGGGCGGCGGGACGCTCTCGTGGATGGCGACGTGGCCGAGAATGCGCGCCCGGTTCGGGCCGGAGGACGCCTGGGTGCTCCCCGTCCGCCGCGTCGGCGACGTCGCGATCGTCCTCGGCGACCCGATCGGACCGCGTGAGCGCTGGGCGGAGGCGATCGCCGAGTTCCGGGACGCGTGCGAGCGCGCCGACGTCACGCCGTGCTGCTTCTCGGCGACCGCCGCGGTCGCCGAGGCGGCGGGGCCGGAGTGGCGCAGCCTCGGGGTCGGCGAGGACACGATCGTCGACCTGCCGGGACTCGAGTTCACCGGCGGGAAGTGGCAACCGGTGCGCGGCGCCGCGAATCGCGCCGAGCGGGAGGGCATCGCGTTCCGGCTCACGCGGCTCGCCGACGAGCCGTGGGCGGTCCTCGCGCAAGTGCGCGCGATCAGCGAGCAGTGGGTCGGCGACAAGGGCCTGCCGGAGATGGGGTTCACGCTCGGCGGCGTCGACGAGGCGCTCGACCCGCGCGTGCGGACGGCGCTCGCGGTCGACGCGGAGGGCTCGGTGCACGGCGTCCTCAGCTGGCTGCCCGTGTACGGCGCGGGCGGGGTGCCCGGGTCGCCGGTCGTCGCCGGCTGGGTCCTCGACGTCATGCGTCGGCGCGACGGCGGGTTCGGGCCGGTCATGGAGTTCCTCATCGGGCAGAGCCTCCTCGCGTTCCGCGACGAGGGGGCGCGCTTCGCGTCGCTCTCCGGCGCCCCGCTCGCGCAGAGCGCCCCCGACGCGGACGAGGGCGTCATCGGTTCCGCGCTCGAGACCGTCGCGCGGCTCCTCGAGCCCGCCTACGGCTTCGCGTCGCTCCACCGGTTCAAGCAGAAGTTCCACCCGCGCACGGAGCCGTTCCGGCTCATCTATCCCGACGAGTCGGCGCTCCCGCGCATCGCGGCGGCGATCGCTCGCGCGTACCTGCCCGACGCGACGCCGGCGGAGCTCGCGCGCGCGGGCCTGTCGCTCCTCAAGCGGTGACGCGCCGGCGTGCTCAGGGCCAGAACGGGAGTCGAGTACACCCCCCGGGACTCGAACCCGGAACCCACTGATTAAGAGTCAGTTGCTCTGCCAATTGAGCTAGAGGTGCGCGGCCCGACACGTCGGACCGATCGTCAAGATTAGCATGAATCGAGTGACTGCCGACCGCCTCGCTCCCGGTGACCGAGCCCCCGGATTCACGCTCCCGGACCAGGACGGCAGGCCCGTCTCGCTCACCGGCTACCGCGGCCGCCGCGTCATCCTGTTCGCGTATCCCGCGGCGATGACGGAGGGCTGCACGAAGGAGGCGTGCGACTTCCGCGACAGCACCGCGGTGCTCGCGGCGGCGGGATTCGCGGTCCTCGGGATCTCGCCGGACGAGCCCGAGGTGCTCACCGCGTTCCGCGAGCGCGACCGGCTCGACTACCCGCTCCTCTCCGACCCGCGGCACCGCGTGCTCGCCCGGTACGGCGCCTGGGGCGAGAAGCAGCTGTACGGCCGCCCCATCGTCGGCGTCATCCGCTCGACGTTCGTCATCGGGACCAAGGGACTCATCGAGCACGCGCTCTACAACGTCAGGGCGACGGGGCACGTCGCGAGGCTCCGCAAGCTCCTCGGCGTCTAGGACTCACGCGCCGACGACGTCGCGCGTGACGGGGCGGCTGAGCGCGAGCCACAGGCCCGCGAGCGCCGGCGCGAGGACGATCCAGCCGATCCACGCGGGTCCGAGCAGTCCCTGGAACGCGGCGATCGCCGCCGCGATCTGCAGGACCTGCCACACGACGATGCCGCCGCGCACTCGCGGCCACCGGCGGGCCACGCCGACGGCGAGCATGACGACGCCGAGCGCGAGGAGCGCGGTCGTCGCGACGAGGGCGATGTCCGCCGTCCCGGCCCCGCTCGCGTGCGAGGTCGAGTCGACGAGGAGGAATGCGGCGGCGGCGGCGAGCGCGGCGGCTTCGAGCGCCAGGATCGCGACGAGGGCGAGCACCGCGGGGTGGCGTCCGCGTCGCTCCGCGTTCACGGGCACGCCGCCCGCCGGCAAGGAAATCGTTGACGCTCGTCCACCGATATGCGATTCTAGATGACGTTGATTTCCGGCTCCCAATGGTGCGAGCGGTTCACGGGAAGTCATCTCACGGGGATCTCGTCGGCGTGCGCGCCGACTCCACGTGGGTGGCCGCAGCACTGAACGGAGTACCACCAGATGGACTGGCGCGACAAGGCCGCGTGTCTCACCGCCGACCCCGAGCTCTTCTTCCCGATCGGGAACACCGGCCCCGCCGTCGAGCAGATCGAGCGCGCGAAGGCCGTGTGCGCCTCCTGCTCGGTCACGGAGATGTGCCTCCAGTACGCGCTCGACACGTCCCAGGACTCGGGCGTGTGGGGCGGGCTCTCCGAGGACGAGCGCCGCGCGCTCAAGCGCCGCGCGGCTCGCGCGCGTCGCGCCTCCTGACCGACCCGCACCCTCATCGAGTCGCGGCCTTTCGAGGCCAGGGACCGGCGCGTCGCATCGAAAGGCCGCGAGGCGACGGCGGGATGCGCTACGGTCGGCGCTTGCGCCGCAGCCACGTGAGCGGCACCTCGATCGTCACCTCCGTGCCGCGTCCGACGAGCGTGTGCCAGTCGATCGAGCCCGAGAGCTCGCCCTGGATGAGCGTGCGGACGATCTGCGTCCCGAGGCCCGAGCCGACCTTGCCCT
>Ga0182743_1001908_pt1 | contig 19286 bp, 15 predicted proteins | sample eDN3rd30CKraftOP_FD_128522 | JGI IMG/M metagenome (GOLD analysis project Ga0182743, IMG submission 128522) | Enriched Organic Plus compost microbial communities from Emeryville, California, USA - eDNA 3rd pass 30_C Kraft OP (version 2) (version 2) ... | reverse complement strand
GACTGGAGGTGTCGCGCACCCTGCAGTTTCCGTCGATGGCCAGCGCAGGCGATGCGGCGCAACTGGTATCGCTCAAGGCGGTCGAGGCGGGCTACCCCCTGCGCGGTAGTTTGCGGGTCGCTGATGACCCATACACCGAGGGGGCGGCGACGCGCGATATTCCTGCGCCGGGTACGGTGTGGGCCGACGCGCAGTTGCTGGCGCTGCTGGGCATCAATGTCGGGGATACCATCGGCCTGGGCGACAGCCGGTTTCGCGTGGCGCGCGTCATTACTTATGAACCCGACCGGGGAATGCAGTTTGTGAACGTGGCGCCGCGCGTGATGATGCGGTCCGACGATTTGGCGGCGACTGGATTGGTGACGTTGGGCAGCCGGATTGATTATGCCTTGCTGGCGGCCGGCGAACCTGACGCAGTGGCGGCGTACTCCAGTTGGCTGGGCGGGCATTTGCAGCGAGGGCAGAAGTTGGCTACGTTGGAATCGGGCCGTCCCGAGGTTCAGCGTACCTTGGATCGCGCCCAGCGCTTTTTGTCGCTGGTGGCGCTGTTGGCCGTCTTGATTTCGGCTGTGGCGGTCGCTCTGGCTGCCGGGCGGTTCATGATGCGGCATCGTGACGGGATCGCGGTAATGCGCTGCCTGGGGGCGGTGCAGCGGCAGATCAGCCAGATGCTGGTGCTGGAATTCACCCTGGTTGGGCTGGCCGCCTCGGCGGTGGGGTGCCTGATCGGGTTCGCGGTCCACCAAGGGCTGGTGTTGGCCCTGGGCAGCCTCATTGATACCCAATTGCCGGCGCCCTCGGGCGTGCCTGCTTTGCAGGGCCTGGTGACCGGCGTCTTGTTATTGCTGGGATTCGCTTTGCCATCGCTGGCACAGTTGCGTCACGTGCCGCCTGCTCGGGTATTGCGCCGCGATGCCGACACGATACGGGCTCGCAGCATTGTGGGATATGTCTTTGGCGCAGTGGGCTTTGCCCTGTTGATCTGGTGGTTTGCTGGCAATGCTCGCCTGGGTGGCGTGGTGGCCGGGGGCTTTCTGGGCGCGTTTGGCGCGTTTGCGTTGGTGGCCTGGCTGTGTGTGTTGGGGCTGGCACGGCTGCGCGGCTTGGCCGCTGGGATGCCCGCGCTGCGTTTCGCGCTCGCCGGGGTGGTGCGGCGCCGTGCTGCGACGATCACCCAAGTGTGTGCCTTGGCCATCGGCCTGATGGCGCTTTTGTTGCTGGCCATGACGCGCACGGACCTGGTTGCTGGGTGGCAGCGCACGTTGCCGCCGGATGCGCCGAACCGTTTTCTGATCAATATCCAGCCGGATCAGCGCCAGCCGGTGCAGGATTTCCTGACTGCACATGGAATACAGAAGGCTACGCTATGGCCTATGATTCGCGGCCGGCTGGTCGCGGTCGATGGCCGGCCAGTGGGGCCGGCAGACTACGAGGAGCCCCGGGCAAAACGGCTCGTGGATCGTGAGTTCAATCTGTCATACGGCGATCAACTGCCCGCGGCGAATCGGATCGAACAAGGCCGCTGGCTCGACCCTGCCGCACGCGAGGTCTCGTTGGAGTCGGGGTTGGCGCAGACGCTGCGCTTGTCTGTGGGCGATGTCCTGACCTTTGATATTGCCGGCCAGCAGGTCGATGTCACCGTATCGGGGACGCGCGCGGTCGATTGGGACTCTATGCAGGTAAACTTTTTTGCGGTGCTGTCGCCCGCTGCGTTGGAGGGATTGCCCCAGAGTTGGATTACGTCGTTTCATCTGCCGGCCGACCAGGCTGCGTTGCCGCGTGAATTGCTCCGGCAGTTTCCCAATTTGACGGTTTTCGACGTGGGCTCGATCCTGAATCAGCTGCAGTCCGTGCTGGATCAGGTCATCACTGCTGTGCAGTTGTTGTTCATCTTTACGCTGATTGCGGGCGTATTGGTCCTGGCTGCGGCGTTGACGGCGACGCGGGACGAACGCATTCGCGAGGCTGCGGTGTTGCGCGCTCTGGGAGCGACGCGAAATCAGTTGGCCCGGGCTCAGCGACTGGAGGTGTTGGCGGTCGGCGGGCTGGCGGGGCTGCTGGCCGCCGCTGGAGCCAGCACGATTGCCTGGGCGTTATCGACCTATGTTTTCGATTTTCGGATTACGCTGAGTGTCTGGCCGTGGCTGGTCGGCGTAGGCGTCGGTATGCTGGCTGCCTGGGCTGGGGCTGCGATGGCGCTGCGCGGAGTGTTGCGCACGCCGCCTTTGCTGACGCTGCGAGAGGCTTGATTCGCCTGTTTTACGAGAAATGCAATGACTGCTACCCGTGTGCAACCCAAGACCGAGTCTCTGGAGACGTCGGTCACCCTGTTCGAGACTCTGGGGGGCGAGCCCGCCATCCGCTCGCTGGTGGATCGTTTTTACGATCTGATGGAGATGGAGGCCGATTTCGCCGTGTTGCGAGGCGTGCATGGCCCGAGCCTGGACTCGGCCCGTGACAAGCTTTTTCTGTTCCTTTGTGGTTATTTTGGCGGGCCCAACTATTACATAGAGCGTTACGGTCATCCCCGTTTGCGAGCCCGTCACTTGCCGTTTTCTATCGGCCGTGTTGAGCGTGACCAGTGGCTGGCCTGCATGGGACGGGCCATGCAGGACGAGGGGTTCTCGCCGGAATTGGTGGATCGCCTGTTGGAGGCTTTTTACGGCGTTGCCGATTGGATGCGTAACCGTGACGGCTGAGTGTGATCAGGACGGAACCGGGATTCAAAGACTGGCCTGGCAGGACGCGCCTGTGGGGGCCATGCTGTGCGATGTTCGTTTAGGGGCACCCGATCCGCGTTTGCTTGATCCTGCGTTTTACGGGGATCGGGCCCGTCCCGTCGATGCCGGCGGGCGTCAGGCGGCCTGGTTTGTCGAGGGCGACGGCTGGCAAGGAGTCTTGCGTGGATACCGCAGGGGCGGGCTGGTTGCCAAGGTGAGCCGGGATGCGTATTTCTGGCAAGGTGAGGCTCGCACGCGCAGTTTTCGAGAATATCGGTTACTGGCCATGATGCGGGAGCGGGGGCTCAGTGTGCCGGCGCCGCTGGCTGCGGGTTACTGGCGCCATGGGTTGACGTATCGTGCCGCGATCATCGTTGAACGGATTCCGGATGTTCGTCCGTTGGCGCATTTGTTGGATGAGCCGGTTTGGGATGCCGCGGCTGCGGCTATCGCTGCTATGCATCGGTTGGGAGTGTGGCATGCGGATCTGAATGCTTTCAATATTCTGCTGGATGCTCGGGGGCAGGCTTGGTTGATCGACTTCGATCGAGGTACGGCAGGTGGGGTGTCTGAGCAACGGCGGCGGGCTAATCTGCTGCGATTGCGTCGGTCGCTCGAAAAGGTGGGCGGTGAGCGTGGGGTGGCTTTGTGGGAGCGGGTGGATCGGGCTTATCGTGGGTGCATGGGGGATGGTGCCGGGTAGTTTTTGGGGCGTTGGGGTTCTTAAACCGCCGGGGTCTGCCGTGTAAAGGGCATGCCGACCCATTCGGCAGGTCTGGACGCCTGCGCGTCCAGACTTCCCTTCGCCTGGTGTGTCAGGCGGGGCGGCTGGGCAAACTCGCTCCGCTGCGCTCCACTCAAACATGCCCAGCCGACTTCCCCCCGCCTGACACACCAGGCTCGGCGGCCTCAACGGGTCGGCATGCCCTTTACACGGCAGACCCCGGCTCAGGTGTTGAGGATTCCACAATGCTCCTGCAGGGGCGGGCGTCGCATGTGGGTGACATTTGAGAGGGCTCCGGCGATGGTCAGCTAGCAGCCGAGGTCAGTTGCTGCTGTGAGTCCCTGTCGGGGGCCAGAAAGCCTTGCCGGGCCGTAGAGCACGGATTTAGTCCGCGTAGCGGACCGAGCCCCCTGGTCATGGGGCGAGTCCGTGCGATAGGCCCGGCAAGGCTTTCTGGCCCCCGATAGGGACGTCTAAATAGAGAAACCTTGTGCCTGTCTGGAACTAGCTTGTCATGCCCGATAGAGACACTCTCCATCTGTCTGGACCAATCTTCCCCCTAATTCACCGACATTCCCCCCCGATCCTATAGTCAACCGCCGGTAAAAAGGCTTTATCATTTTGCCCTTTAGCAATTTAGCATTCACAGAATGCAGCAAAAGGGGCTCGCGATGAAGATAAAGGCGGGAATGCAGTGGACGCTAGGGGTAGCGTTGGCTGCGGCTGCTGCGTCCGGTGCATGGGCGCAGGACAAAGTCGTCAACGTTTACAACTGGGCGGAATACACGGCCCCGGACACGATTCCGGGTTTCGAGCGCGAGACCGGCATCAAGGTCCGTTACGACGTGTATGACAACAATGACACGCTTCAGGCCAAGCTGCTGACCGGCAAGTCAGGCTACGACGTGGTCGTGCCGTCGACGCATTACGCTTCGCGCCAGATCCAGGGCGGTTTGTATCAAAAGCTGGACAAATCCAAGATCCCCAACTGGTCGAATCTGGACCCCGACATCATGGCGCTGGTCGCTACGATCGATCCGGGTAACGAGCATGTGATTCCCTGGGGATACGGCACCAACGGCCTCGGTTACAACGTCACCAAGGTCAAGCAGATCATGGGCGAGAACGCCGATCTGGCGAACTGGGACATGTTGTTCAAGCCCGAAAACGCCGCCAAGCTGAAGGAATGCGGTATTTCCATGCTGGATGAGGCGGCGCAGGTGTTTCCTGCCGTGCTCAAGTATCTGGGCAAAGATCCCAACAGCGAAAACGCCGACGATTACAAGGCCGCACTGGATCTGTTGAAGCAAATCCGGCCCTATATTCGCCAATTCAGTTCCTCGGGCTATATTGACGAGCTCGCGGTGGGCGATCTGTGCATGGTGTATGGCTTTTCGGGCGACGTGATGATCTCTCGCAAGCGTGCACAAGACGCCAAGAAACCCTACGAAATCAACTATTTCATCCCCAAGGGCGGTGCGCCCGCGTGGTTTGATGTGATGGCGATTCCGAAAGACGCTCCCCACGTGGATGAGGCTCATGCCTTCATCAACTATATCGAGACGCCCAAGGTGCATGCGGCCATCACCAATACCATGTTCTATCCCAACGCCAACAAGGCCGCGCGGGAATTCGTGGTCAAGGATGTGGCTGATAATCCGATGATTTACCCGCCGCCAGACGTTGCCAAGACACTGTATGTGATCAAGGCCCAGCCGATGAATATCCAGCGCCTGCAGACTCGCATGTGGGCGGAACTCAAGTCCGGACGATAGCGATCATGAGTGAAAGCCGTTACACGGCACAACATTCGGCAGACCCTGACGAGTTCGTCAAGGTCTCCGAATTGGTCAAGATTTTTGGCGACGTGGTCGCCGTTCGTTCGGTCAATCTGGCGGTCAAGCGCAATGAGATTTTCGCCTTGCTGGGCAGCTCCGGCTGCGGCAAGTCGACCTTGTTGCGCATGCTGGCGGGCTTTGAGGAAGCGACCTCCGGCCAGATCATGCTGGATGGCGAGGACATCACCAGTGTGCCGCCGTATCGGCGGCCGGTGAACATGATGTTCCAGTCGTATGCGTTGTTTCCTCATATGACGGTCGAGGCCAATGTGGCTTTTGGCCTGAAACAAGAGGGCGTGGACCGCGCGGAAATTCATGATCGCGTGTTCGAGGCGCTGAATCTGGTGCAGATGGCCGGCTATTCGCGCCGCAAGCCGCATCAGTTGTCAGGCGGGCAACAGCAACGTGTCGCGCTGGCGCGCAGTCTGGTCAAGCGGCCGAAACTCTTGCTGCTGGACGAGCCCATGTCCGCGCTGGATAAGCAGATCCGGCAAAAGACGCAGATCGAGCTGGTAAAGATCCTGGAGCAGGTCGGCGTGACCTGCATCATGGTGACGCACGACCAGGAAGAAGCCATGACCATGGCGCATCGCCTGGCGGTCATGACCGAGGGTCAGATCGTGCAATGCGGCACGCCGCAGGATGTTTACGCGTTTCCGAATTCGCGCTTTGTGGCGGGCTTTATCGGCTCGACCAATTTGCTGACCGGCACGATCGTGGTGGATGAGCCCGATCACGTCGCGATCGAGTGTGCGGAGCTGACGCGCCCGCTCTATGTCAGCCATGGGGTGAGCGAACCGCTGGGCATGGAGGTTCACGTGTCGATCCGGCCGGAGCGGCTGGTGGTCTCGCGGACTCAGCCCGAGGGCGACTATAACTGGGCGCACGGCATGGTCAGCCATATGGCCTGGATGGGCAGCTATGCGCTGTACCAGATACGTCTGGACTCGGGCAAAGTTGTCGAGGCGAGCGTGCCCAGTCTGCAATTGGCCCAGATCGATGCGCCCGGTATTGACGAGGAGATCTACGTCAGTTGGAGCGCCGACAGCGCGACGGTGCTGGCATCATGAAACTGCCCGCACTACGCGATTTGATGCCCTCAGGACGCACGCTGGCGATTGTGCCGCCGTATCTCTGGCTGGCGCTGTTTCTGCTGGTGCCGTTTTTTCTGGTGCTCAAGATCAGCTTTGCCGAGCTGCAGTTCGGCATTCCGCCATACACGGCGCTGACTGAGTTCAAAGACGAGGCGGTGCAGTTCAGTCTGCATCTGGCAGGCTATATCCGGTTATTCACCGACAGCCTGTATCTGGACACGTATCTGAGTTCGCTGAAGATGGCGGCGATCACGACCGTGTGCTGCGTGTTGATCGGCTATCCGATGGCGTATTACATCGCGCGCTCGTCGCCCTCGATACGCAATCTTTTGCTGTTGGGCGTGATTCTGCCGTTCTGGACTTCGCTGTTGTTGCGGGTCTATGCCTGGGTCGGGATTCTGCGCAATGACGGCTTGCTGAATAAATTCCTGATGAGTGTCGGGCTGATTTCCAGTCCTCTGGAAATCTATCGCACCGATCTGGCGGTATACATAGGCCTGGTCTACGCGTATTTGCCTTTCTTTATCCTGCCTTTGTATGCCAATCTGGTGAAGATGGATTTGCGCTTGCTGGAGGCTGCCTACGATCTGGGCGCGCGCCCGTGGCAGGCCTTCTGGCGCATTACGGTGCCGCTGTCGCGTCCCGGCGTGATCGCTGGCGCCATGCTGGTGTTCATTCCATCGGTGGGGGAATACGTCATTCCGGAGATGCTGGGTGGCGCCGATACCCTGATGATGGGGCGCGTGATGTGGAACGAGTTCTTCAATAATGCAGACTGGCCGATGGCATCCGCGGTGACTTGCATCATGGTGCTGCTATTGCTCGTGCCGCTGGCTTTGTTCCAGTACAGCCAGGTGCGTCAACAAGACATGGCAACGCGGGGGCAGGCATGAAGGGGCCCAACAAAACCGCGCGCGGCTTGGCACTGGGGCTGGGCTACTTCTTTTTGTATGTGCCCATTCTCAGCTTGATGGTGTTTTCGTTCAACGATTCGCCATTGGTCACATCATGGAGTGGCTTTTCGTTCCGCTGGTATCACGCGTTGTTCAACGATAGTGCGTTGTTGAGCGCGGCGTGGCTGTCGTTCAAGATCGCGGCGTTGACGGCCACGGCGGCAGTCATCATCGGCACCTGGGCCGGCTACGTGCTCGGGCGCATGGGGCGGTTTCGCGGTTTTACCCTGTATCTGGGGATGCTCAGCGCGCCTCTGGTGATTCCCGAGGTGGTGCTGGGTATTTCGCTGCTGTTGATGTTTGTGGAAATGCGAGGCCTGCTGGGCTGGCCTGCGGAAAACGGCACCTTTACCATCTGGGTGGGCCATGTCACGTTATGCGTAGCGTATGTGGCGGTGGTGCTTCAGGCGCGGATCCGCGACCTGGATCGCTCGCTCGAAGAGGCCGCGCTGGATCTGGGGGCGACGCCGTTGACGGTGTTTTTCCGGATTACGCTGCCGTTGATTGCGCCGGCATTGATAGCGGCCTGGTTGCTGTCGTTTACCCTCTCGCTGGATGACGTCGTGTTGGCGTCGTTTCTGTCGGGACCGGGTTCGACGACCCTGCCTATGGAAGTCTTTTCTCGCGTACGGTTGGGGCTCAAGCCCGAAGTCAACGCGCTGGCCACTCTGTTTATCCTGGCAGTGGGCATCTGCGTGATCGTGCTCAATCGTCTGCAACAGCGTAAGGAATCCGATTCAAAATGAAGCAACAGACAACGCTATACGGCCTGAACAAATGCAGCACTTGCGTCAAGGCACGCGATTGGTTGTCCGCGCATGGTGTGGCGCACGAGTTCGTCGATTATCGCGATCATCCCGTGCCGGCCGCTACACTGAAAGCCTGGGCAGGCAAGGTCGGCGGCTGGGAAAAGCTGGTCAACCGAACCTCGATGACCTGGCGCGCCCTGTCTGACGAGCGCAAGGCCGCGCAGACCGATGCCGAATGGACGAAGCTGATCGCCGAGTATCCAGCCCTGGTGCGCCGTCCCGTGACGGTGACTGCCGATGGCGAAGTCACCGTCGGGTTCTCGGAAAAGCGCTACGGCGAGCGCTTTGCCTGACGATGGCAAAAGGTCCCGGGCCGGCGCTGCCCGACGATTTTTTTGATCGCGACGCCAGCCAGCTGGCGCGCGAACTGCTGGGCAAAGTCATCAGGCGGCGCCTGAATGGTTTGTGGCTGTCGGCGCGCATCATCGAGACTGAGGCGTATTACCTGACTGAAAAAGGCAGCCATGCCTCGCTGGGCTATACGCACAAGCGCCGCGCGTTGTTCATGGATGGCGGCACGGTGTATATGTACTACGCCCGTGGCGGCGACTCGTTGAATTTCAGTGCCGGCGGGCCAGGCAATGCGGTGCTGATCAAGTCGGCGTATCCGTGGTCCGATGTCGTATCCGGACCCGAGTCGCTGGCGCAGATGCAGGCGCTGAATCCCGATGCCAAAGGACAGCCTCGGCCGCCAGGGCGTCTGTGCGCGGGGCAAACCTTGCTATGCCGCGCGCTGGGCCTGAAAGTCCCCGAATGGGATGCGCAGCGTTTTGATCCCGAGACCTTTTTTGTGGAAGACATCGGCCAATCGCCTGATCGTCTGATCAGTACGGCTCGTCTGGGCATTCCTGCGGGGCGGGACGAGCATTTGCGTTATCGCTATGTCGACCCGGTGTATGCGGCATTCTGCACGCGCAATCCATTGCGCCGCGGGCAGGTGCCGCATCGTGATTACGACTGGATGGATCGTTACGGCGTGATCGTGCCCTGAGCGGCGGCTTGGCTTTCGTCGTACTGGCGTTGAATGCGGGCCCGCCATTCGGTGTATTTGCGGCGCATGCGCATCTTGTTCAACCGCTTGCTCCAGGCATACAGCGGGATCAACGGCAACACGCCGAATCCATCGATCAGATACATGCCTTTTTTGCCGTCGGCATTGTTGCCCAGGGCAATGTTTTTGGCAGAGAGGTCGCTGATGACGATATGCGCATCAATCAGGTCGTCGAAAAAGGCGTCCAGTTGATCGCTCAGGGCGGGTGAGATCCCCTCGCGGGCAATGATGTTGGCCAGCGTCGGAGCCAGGAGACCGTTGTCGTCGCTGATTTTTTCTACCAACTGGCCGAGTCCCAATGTGGTTTGCGCCAAGCCGACCACGCGTGACATGGGGACATTCCACACTCCCGACGGAACAGTCGTCGTGGTGACGTATTCCGATAGTTCGTTCAGATAGACCCGATAGGCGCTCTCGCGCTGGAACTGCTTGTAGAAACGTTTGAGCGGCTTGCGTTCCAGGTAGGCCGCGTAGGCATCCATGTTGATGACTTTGATCAGCAACGAGGGCTCATGCGGATGCTGGAAAACATAGCGGTCTGCGCCTCTGGCCAGTACCTGTGCGTGAGTCAGGTCCAGGGGGCCGAACACGGCGGTAAAGCTGCTCGAGCGTATACAGGAGGTGTCTGCGGCGACAGAGGCGGGCAGGAGATCGGGCTGTCTGGCGCCGTTTAGGACATCCAGGGTAGAAAAATTTTGTTGCACAACGATGTTGGCGAATGTTCTTTATGTTTCAGGATTGTCGAAGTTAAGCGGAGATTGTGCAACCTGGGCTTGCGCCAGGGTCGATGGCCTGGCTCGGGCAAGAGTGAGACAGCGTAGAGGAGGCTGCGTGTACAGGGCAGCTTCGTCCTGGATTTGTCGTCTGAGATAGTGTTGTTCCCAGCCTACAATAGCGCTTTCGGGAGATTGCCCTTGATCGATGCTTTTCCGTGGGCGCAAGCCTTGCCTTGGATGATCGTGGTGGCCACTGTAGCCGCCGTTGTGAGTCTTTTGATTCTAGTGCGCCTCTGGTTACGATCACCTGAAGACTCGCACATCGAGACACTGATGGACGGACTGGATCGTCTGGAGCGCGCGTTGCGTGCGGATCTGGACGACAGTCAGCGGGGACTGCGGGCGGAGTTTGCCGAATCAACTCGTGGTTTGCGTACGGAACTGGCGCAAGGCCAGGAATCACTGCGTACCGCCTTGTCGCGCGACGCGCAGGCTGCGCGTGCAGAATATGCGGAGTCCCTGGCGCGATTTTCGGCTCAATTCAGCGAAAGGCTGGAGGGCCTGGTGGCCTTGAATGACCGACGCATGCAGGATGTGCGTCAGACGGTAGACCAACGCTTGCAAGCCTTGCAGGCAGACAACGGGGCGCGGCTCGACGAGATGCGCCGGACCGTCGATGAAAAACTGCATGCCACGCTGGAACAGCGGCTGGGCGAGTCGTTCAAGCTCGTGTCGGATCGATTGGATGCGGTGCACAAGGGGCTGGGGGAAATGCAGTCGCTGGCCGCCGGCGTGGGCGACCTGAAACGCGTGTTGACCAACGTGAAATCGCGCGGCACTTGGGGCGAGGTGCAGCTGGCCCGTTTGATTCAGGACGTCATGACGCCCGATCAATACGCCAGCAACGTCAAAACGGTGCCGGGCAGTGATGCTGTTGTCGAGTTCGCCATCAGGTTGCCAGGGCGAGCTGCAGGGGACGAACCGGTGTGGCTGCCGATCGATGCCAAATTCCCCAAAGAAGAATACGAGCGCTTGATGGACGCTTACGACGCCGTGGATTCCGAAGGTGAACGGGCAGCCGGGGCGGCCCTGGCTCGAGCCGTGGAGTTGCAGGCACGCCAGATCGCTGCGAAATATGTGGCGCCACCGCATACGACTGATTTTGCGATCATGTTTTTGCCGACAGAAGGCTTGTATGCCGAGGTTCTGCGCCGGCCCGGCTTGTTGGATAAATTGCAGAGTTTGCGTGTGAACGTAGCGGGGCCGAGCAACTTGGCCGCGCTGCTCAATAGCCTGCAAATGGGATTCCGCACGCTGGCGATCGAACAGCGCTCCTCCGAAGTCTGGCAGGTACTGCGTGCAGTGAAAACTGAGTTCGCGAAGTTCGGCGAGTCCTTGGCAAGCGTGAAAAAAACCTTGGATACCGCCAGCAGCAAGCTCGGGCAGACGGAAGTGCGTACCCGGGCCATGCTGCGCAACCTGAAGACCGTCGAGGCTTTGCCGGACGAGGATGCGCAGCGGGTGTTGGGCGATGAGGGGTGAGCCGATGGCCATTGGAGTATAAAAAGGAAAGTGATCGCTGCGATCGCGCCACATCGAGTCGGAGGCCGGTATGTCGACTTTTCACACGCACGTTGTCCGCAATCAAGTAGCGCCGCTGCAGGATTATTCCTTGTACGACACAGATGTCGTGTTAAGGCAGGCGGTGCAGCGTGAAGGGGCTGCCGATTGGGACACTACGTTGCGCGAGCACGGCGCGTGGCTGGGACGTGCCCACACATTAGAAGCGGGAGAGCTGGCGAACCGCTACTCGCCGCGTTGGGTGGGGTACGACCGCAACGGCCATCGCGTTGACCAGGTGGAATTCAATGTAGCCTGGCACGAGTTGATGTCGGGGATCGTGGCGCGAGGTTTGCATAGCCAGGCATGGCTGGCCTCAGCCACGCAGCCGGCGCATGCGCAAGTATCGACACGGTCCGGTCACCAAGTCGCGCGTGCCGCGGCCTACTTGATGCAGGGGCAGGTCGAGGCTGGTACGTTATGCCCTACGACGATGACATTCGCGGCGGTGCCCTTGCTGCAGAGCGAGCCTGCCGGAGCGATCGATTTTGCTCAACAATGGCTGCCCGCAGTGTTCTCCCATGAGTACGACCCGGCCGACGCGCCTATCTCGGCCAAGCGCGGCGCCTTGATCGGAATGGGGTTGACCGAAAAACAAGGGGGATCCGATCTACGCGCCATTACGACCCAGGCCGTGGCGCAGGACCGGGAAGGGCGCGGCCAGGTATATCGATTGACGGGACATAAATGGTTTCTTTCCGTGCCGCATGCGGATGCGCATCTGGTGTTGGCAAATACGGATGCAGGGCCAGGGTGCTTTTTTGTTCCGCGCTGGATTCCCGATGGGCCCCGCAATGAAGTGCGTATCCGCCGTTTGAAAGACAAGCTCGGCAATCGCAGCAATGCGAGCGGCGAGGTGGAGTTCGAACAGGCCTGGGGCATGTTGATGGGCGAGCCGGGTCGCGGGCTGCCGTTGTTATTGCAGATGGCGGCGACAACGCGCCTGGATTGCGTGTTGGGCAGCGCGGCACTGTTGCGCCAGGCGGTGGTGCAGGCAGCGCATCATGCGCAATATCGACAGGTGTTTGGTCATTCTCTGGCGGCGCAGCCCTTGATGCGTCAGGTGTTGGCGGACCTCGCTCTAGAAAGCGAGGCGGCAACGACCTGGGCGATGCGTTTGGCGCGCGCGGTCGATCAGCGTGACGACGAGAAGGCGGGGGTCAGCGCGCGGGCCTTGGTGCGAGTAGGGACTCCCGCTGCCAAACTCTGGGTGTGCAAGCGTGCAATCAATGCGATCGCGGAATGTATGGAGGTCTGGGGCGGCAATGGCTATATCGAGGACGGCCCTTTGGCGCGCCTATATCGCGAATCGCCGGTGAATTCGATCTGGGAAGGGTCGGGGAACATCATGGCGTTGGACGTATTGCGCGCGTTGCAGCGCGATGTCGACGGACTGGCGATGTTGCGAGCGGAATTGGATGTCGCGCGCGGTGCGTGGCCGGCTTATGATCATGCTTTGGATGTATGGCTGATGCAGGTATCGGACCAGCTGCCCCAGGCCGCTACGGGGTCGGCGAAGGCGGCGGCGAACGCCGTACAGGCGATCGATCCCGCTCAGGCGCGGCGTGTGGCAGCGGGACTGGCGCGATTGTGGCAAGCAGCGTTGTTGATCCAGACTGCGCCTGCGGCGGTGGCGGACGCATTTGTAGCCAGCCGGCTCGTGCAGCCGGGCGGAATCATCGGCGAATTGCCTCCGGGACTGGATATAGACGCGATTTTGGCGCGGGCGTGGCCGGGTATCTGCTAAATTGCTGCGCTGGCATCCCAGGTTCGATATTGCTATCAAAAGTGGGATATCGGTTTTTTACTGACTTTTTGCGTGCTCCAGCACGCTAGCGCACCATGCTTACTCAGCAAGAACTTAAGCAACAGGCCGCCGATGCGGCGCTGGCTTTGATTGAACCTCTGGTCGGCCCTGACGTCATCATCGGCGTAGGCACCGGCTCGACCGCCGATCTTTTCATCGATGGCCTGGCCAGGTTTCAAGGCCGGTTGGGCGGCACCGTGGCCAGCTCCGAGCGCAGTGCTGCGCGCCTGGCGAGCCATGGGCTCAAGGTCCTGGACCTGAACGACGTGACGACCATGCCGGTCTATGTGGACGGGGCAGACGAGATCGACGGCCACCTGCACATGATCAAAGGCGGCGGTGCAGCCCACACGCGCGAAAAAATCGTGGCGTCGGTGGCCGAGCAGTTCGTCTGTATTGCAGACGAGTCCAAACTGGTCGAGCGTCTGGGGCGCTTTCCCTTGCCGGTCGAGGTCATTCCGATGGCGCGCGAATCGGTGGCGCGTTCACTGGTTGCCCTGGGCGGCCAGCCCAAGCTGCGCGAAGGCGTGACGACGGACAACGGCAACATCATTCTGGATGTGTCGGGTTTGCAGATTGACGATGCGCCGAATCTGGAGCTCATCGTGAACAATCTGGCGGGGGTAGTGACCTGCGGTCTGTTCGCGCGCGTGGGGGCGCATATTGCGTTATTGGCCACGCAGAACGGCATTCGGCGCCTTGAGCGATCCTGACGTTCCGCCGCTTGCGGGGCGGCGCGGCACGATTAATAATCTTGTCATAATTAAGTCATAACCTTGCGGGTCGGCAGGCCCATCACGCATTGCGCATTAAAGGGTAACGCCATGAACAAACCTACGCAGGGAGTCCGGATGACGGAGCACACTAACAAGCAATTCGACGCCGATCTGGAAAGCGTCCGTTCGCAGTTTTTGCAAATGGGCGGCGTCGTCGAGGCCATGATTCAGGAATCGGTCGACGCAATCCCTACGGGCGACATGGAGTTGGTCGAAAAGGTGCGCGAGCGCGAAAAGCAGGTCAACCGCTTCGAGGTCGAGATCGACGAGCGTATTGGCCTGATTCTGGCGCGTCATCAGCCGACGGCGATTGATTTACGCACGTTGCTGGCCGTGTCCAAGATGCTGACGGACATGGAACGTTGCGGCGACGAAGCAGAAAAGATCGCCAATACTGTGCGCCGCATGTACGAGGCCGATCAACGTTTTATGCCGGTCATCGAGATCCGCCATATGGCCGCCAGCGTGGGCCGTATGCTGCACGATGTGCTGGACTCCTTTGCCCGTCTGGATCCTGTGTTGGCTGCTCAGGTCGTTCGCAATGACAAAGAAGTCGATCGCGAATGGAAGGGCGCGCTGCGCAATCTGATCACCTACATGATGGAAGACCCGCGCACGATTTCGCGCGCCATCGATATGGTGTTCATCGCGCGGGCGCTGGAGCGCATCGGCGATCACGCGAAAAACATGGCTGAACGTGTGATCTATCTGGTCAGGGGCGCGGATGTCCGTCATACCGGCGCCAAAAACGCTGAACGCCAGGCTCGCGGCGAGGTAGAGGCCGAGACTGCGGAATCGAACGGCGAGGCGTGAGCCCCGCCGCCCGGGCCCGCGAGGGCCTGGGCATGATGATCATTCGATCGCGATCATTCCGAGGGCGGCACGAAACCTTGGGCTTCGACGTTGCCGTCTTCGAACAAAAAGCGTTCCATTTGTTGTTGCAGGTATTTGCGGGCGCGGGCGTCGGCCAGGTTCAAGCGGTTTTCATTGACCAGACGCGTCTGGACCTGTTTCCACTCTTCCCAGGCTTCTTTGGAAATGCTTTGCCAGATGCGCGTGCCCATTTCACCAGGGTACGGCGGAAAATCGAGCCCTTCGGCTTCGCGTTTCAGTTTTACACAGTTGACGATACGGGACATGGTTTGCTGCCGGTTTGAATGAGATCTGCCATTTTACCGGGCTTGGCATGGGCGTGGGAGCCAGGAGCAGACTGATAGCGCCAGCAGGCCCGCTGTCCAGGCCTGCTCGATACGAGCCGCCAGTCCAGCAGGCCTGGTTCAGGGCCGATGCGGCCGCTCAGGTGATCACAATTTCTTGATGAAAATCAGGCTGTTACGCGAGCGGTTGTAATTGTTCTGCTTGTCACGGGGCAAATCCGCGATGCCGCCTTGGACAAAGCCCCGCTTGATAAACCAATGCGAGGTACGCGTGGTGAGCACGAACAGCCGCCGCGCGCCCATTGCGCGGGCGCGCGACTCCATGTGTCGCAGCAGGATCTCGCCTTCGCCCGTGCCTTGCCATTCCGGATGCACAATGAGACAGGCCATCTCGGCCATGTGCTCCTCGGGGTAGGGGTGCAGTGCTGCGCAACCGTAGATGACGCCGTCGTGCTCCAGAACGGTGAAGTGTTCCACCTCGCGCTCGATGACGCTGCGCGGACGTGGCACCAGCGTACCGTCGGCCTCCAGCGGCTCGATCAGGCTCAGAATCGCGCCTACATCGTCCAGCGTGGCGGGACGCAGATCATCCAGCGTGTCCTCAACCACCATCGTGCCGACACCATCGTGGGTAAAGATTTCCAGTAGGACGCTGCCGTCCAAGGCGTAGGGGACGAGGTGAGCGCGGGCCACGCCGCGTTTGACCGACAACGAAGCGTGCCGCAGGTAAAACGCAGTGTCTTCGTCCAGATCGCCTTGCTGCAGCAAGGCGTCGGCGTCTACGCGCGCGAGCTCAGTGTCCACCGATCCATCGGGGGACAGCACGCCCGGTGAACTGGACAAGAAAATCAATTTTTCGGCACGCAGGGCCACTGCGACGCTGGTGGCGAGGTCCTCCATGGCCAGATTGAAGGCATCGCCCGTGGGTGAAAATCCCAAAGGCGACAGCAGGACAATCGAGCCCCGCTCAATGGCGAATTTCAGCGCATCGACATCGATCTTGCGAACCTGTCCGGTGTGCTGGTAGTCCACGCCGTCAACCACGCCCGTGGGGCGGGCCGTGACAAAATTGCCCGAAATCACCCGAATATGCGAATGCGACATGGGCGTGTTGGGCAAACCCTGACTGAACGCGGCTTCGATATCCAGGCGGATTTCGCCTGCGGCTTCTTTGGCGCATTCGAGCGCAGCAGGGTCGGTGGGCGCCAGGCCGCGATCGAACTGCTGGGTGAATCCCTTCAGGCGCAGTTGTTCGTTCACCTGGGGACGCGATCCGTGTACCAGGATCATGCGTACTCCCAGCGCCGACAATAGCGACAAGTCTTGTACCAGCGCATTGAGCGCTCCCGCCTGGACCAGCTCGCCGCCAAAGGCGATCACAAAGGTCTTGCCTCGGAATGCATGTACATATGGCGCCACGTCCCGGAACCATCGGACAAACTGGGCAGCGGCGAATTCGGGGGCTTCTTGGGCAGAGACGGTGTCGGGTTCCTGATCGGGCATGATGGGCGGATGAGCTTCCTGATGACGTAGGCACGCTCACAGGCGTGGCCGGTGCCGCGTGGGGCGGCGCTGCACGAAATTATATGACTGTGACAGGGGCTAACCCTAAATCAATCGAATCAAAACGGGTATCTATGCAACAGTCTGCACCAGCTCGGTCTCACGGACCGCCCATTGAGCGCGGCTTCGTTCCATTGCGGCGGGACAAAGGGCACTCTCAGCGCCGGCATGACAAGTTTTTATAATGGCGGCTTAAAGGATAAATCGCACATGTCAGAAGTTTCCCCTCCGCCCGCGCGCGGCAAGACGCCAGGCAAGCGTGAGCAAGGTCCACGCGATGAGCATGCGTCAGGCAAGCGCGAGCAAGGCCAGCGACGCGACGCGCCCTCGTCGGGCAAGCCTGAGCAAGCCCCGGTACGCGACGCGCCGCCGTCGGGCAAGCGTCAGCCAGGCCGGCGCGATGCGTTGCGTCCGTCTGCGGCGGACAAGGCGCCGCCGCCTGAGCGGCCCATTCCCGTTATTACGTATCCCGAGGACTTGCCGGTCAGCGCTCGGCGAGAGGAGATCGCGCGTGCCATTGCCAGCCATCAGGTGGTGATCGTCAGCGGCGAAACCGGGTCGGGCAAGACAACGCAGTTACCCAAGATCTGCCTGGAACTGGGCCGAGGCCGCCAGCGCATGATCGGCCATACTCAGCCGCGCCGGCTGGCCGCCACGTCGGTAGCCAAACGCATCGCCGAGGAATTGAACACGCCTCTCGGTGAAATCGTTGGTTACCAGGTGCGCTTTAATGATCGCACCGGCCCGAATGCTTCGGTGAAGCTGATGACGGACGGCATCTTGCTGGCCGAGTCGCAGCGTGATCCGTTGCTGCGCCGTTATGACACACTGATCATCGACGAGGCGCATGAACGCAGCCTGAATATCGATTTCCTGCTGGGCTATCTGAAACAGTTGCTGCCGCGGCGCCCCGACCTGAAGGTCATCATTACCTCGGCGACTATTGATGCCGAGCGGTTCGCGCGCCATTTTGCGTCGATCGAGGGGGCGGCGGGTTCGCCAGAAGTCGCATCAGCAGCTTCGGCAGACGAGAGAAACGGCAGTGAAGATCCGGGCCAGGATCATACCGGGTTACGTTTGGCGCCTGTCATCGAGGTATCGGGACGTCTGTATCCCGTCGAGGTACGCTATCGTCCGGTGCGTGACGAGGCGGACGAAGACGAAGCCTCAGGCAGCAATAAGTCGAATCGCGAGCGGTTGGCGGGTGACGAAGAGCGCGATCTGATCGACGCCATCGTGGATGCTGTCGATGAATGCGCGCGTCATGGCCCTGGCGATGTCTTGGTGTTCTTGCCAGGTGAACGCGAAATCCGTGAATCGGCCGAGGCCTTGCGCAAACACCATCCGGCGGGCACCGAGGTGCTGCCTTTATACGCACGTCTGTCGCAGGCCGAGCAGGAGCAGATTTTCCATCCGCGTACCAATGCGCGCCGCATTGTGTTGGCGACCAACGTGGCGGAGACCTCGTTGACGGTGCCGGGCATTCGCTTTGTGATCGATAGCGGTCTGGCGCGTATCAAGCGCTATTCGTGGCGCAACAAGGTCGAGCAACTGCGTATCGAGCCGATAAGCCGCGCCTCGGCCAATCAACGTGCCGGGCGTTGCGGGCGTATCGGGCCGGGCGTGTGTATTCGTCTCTATGACGAGCTGGATTTCAACAGCCGTGCGGCGTTCACGGATCCTGAGGTGTTGCGTTCGTCGTTGGCCTCCGTGATCCTGCGGATGAAGTCGCTCAAGCTCGACGACATCGAACAGTTTCCTTTTGTTGAGGCGCCACCGGGGCGTGCCATCGCCGACGGCTATCATCTGCTGCAGGAGTTGGGCGCGATCGAATTGGCATCGGCCTCGGATGATGACGAGGCGAACGAGGCCTCGCGCACGGGCTCGTCATATGTGCTGACCCGCACGGGTCACGAGTTGGCGAAGCTTCCTGTCGATCCTCGCATTGGCCGCATGATTCTGGCGGCACGCGAGCAACAATGCTTGGCGGAGATGCTTATCATCGCGTCGGCGCTGTCTGTGCAGGATCCGCGTGATCGTCCCATGGCCGAACGTGAGGCGGCAGAGGCTGCGCACGCCAAGTTCGCCGACGACAAATCCGAGTTCATGTCGTTTCTGAAGCTCTGGCGTTGGTATGGCGAACAAGTGCAGCATAAGGCGTCGCAGCGCAAACTTGTGGCGTTGTTGCGTCAGAATTTCCTGTCCCCCATCCGATTGCGTGAATGGCACGACGTACACACCCAGTTGTCGGCCCTGGTGGGCGAGCAGGGGTGGCGAGTCAATCAGACCGAGGCGACATACGAGCAGCTGCACCTCGCGCTGTTGTCGGGGTTGCTGGGCAATATTGGTTTCAAGAGCGACGAGGGCGGCTATTACCGTGGTGCGCGCGATATCCGCTTTCATATACACCCGGGCTCGCGTCAGGCGAAAAAAGGCGGCCGTTGGATCGTGGCCGCCG
>Ga0182743_1001907_pt1 | contig 19299 bp, 20 predicted proteins | sample eDN3rd30CKraftOP_FD_128522 | JGI IMG/M metagenome (GOLD analysis project Ga0182743, IMG submission 128522) | Enriched Organic Plus compost microbial communities from Emeryville, California, USA - eDNA 3rd pass 30_C Kraft OP (version 2) (version 2) ... | reverse complement strand
TCCGCCGGCCGCAAGCCGTCCATCGCGCCGAGCACCGCCAGCACGGCACCGATCACCGCACGGCCGCCGTGGACCTGAAGCTCCGCCATGTCCTCGCCGGTCTCGCTGCGCGGCGCCGGAAACCACAGCGCCAGCGCCTCGTCAATGATCTCCCCGGTGGCCGGATCGCGCACGACCGCCAGGCTTCCGCGACGCGGTTCGGGCCGACGGCCCATGACGGCCTCGAGCGCAGCGCCAGCACGCGGGCCCGACAGCCGGATCACGGCGATGGCCGCTGGCGGGCGTCCGGAGGAGAGGGCGAAGATCGTGTCGCGCGATAAAGACATCGCCCATCTCTATCGCGCTTTGCGCCGCCGCGGAATGCACGCCACGGCGTTGACCGAACAGCCACGAAAAAGCCCGGCCTCATCGGCCGGGCCTTCAAAAAACGTCGGCGACTTCCCCTTGCGACACCGCCCCCGCGAGCCGCCCGCCGAGATCATCTCACCTTGAGATTCTCGGCCGCTTCCTTACCGCGATTGGACACCACTTCGTACTCGATCTGCTGGCCTTCTTGCAGGCCGGTCAGACCAGCGCGTTGCACCGCCGAAATATGCACGAACACATCCTTGCCGCCGCCTTGCGGCTGGATGAACCCGTAGCCTTTCGTCGCGTTGAACCACTTCACAGTCCCTATCGCCACATTCTATCTCCGCATCCGATATAGTGTCGCCGACCTGACAAGTGTCGGATCGACAGCTCGCCCTGGCCCCGGATTCATAACCGGATTGCCGAGAACGCGCCACCCCGGCGCGATCAGGGTAACCAAAGCTTAAAGGGAGCCGCCATGACGCCACCGCCAACCGACGGCACAGCCCTCCATAAAAACCGCCTCGGACAGGAGACCAGCCCCTATCTCTTGCAACACCAGCACAATCCCGTTGCCTGGTGGCCGTGGGGTCCCGAGGCTCTCGCCCATGCCAAGCAGACCGGCAAACCGATCCTTCTGTCGGTCGGATATGCCGCCTGCCATTGGTGCCATGTGATGGCACACGAGAGCTTTGAGGACGATGCAACGGCGGCAGTCATGAATGAGCTGTTCGTCAACATCAAAGTCGACCGCGAGGAGCGCCCGGACATCGATCAAATCTACATGTCGGCGCTGCATCATCTGGGAGAGCAGGGCGGCTGGCCCCTCACCATGTTCCTGACCTCCGATGGTGAGCCGGTCTGGGGCGGCACTTACTTTCCCAAGGATTCGAAATTCGGGCGGCCAGCCTTCGTCGATGTACTCGGCGAAGTGTCACGGCTGTTCCGCGACGAGCCCGACAAGATCCGCCGCAACCGCGATGCATTGATGGAGCGTCTCGCCGAAAAGGCGCGCCCCGCCGGCCGTGTCGTGATCGGCATGAAGGAGCTCGACCAGATCGCGCAGCAGATCGCCGGCGCTTTCGATCCGGACAACGGCGGCTTGCGCGGCGCGCCGAAATTTCCGAACGCCGCGCTTTATGAACTCGTCTGGCGCGCGGGTCTGCGCACTGGCGAAGCGCGCTATTTCGACAGCGTCGCCCATACGCTCGATCGAATCTGCGAAGGCGGAATCTACGATCATCTCGGCGGCGGCTTCTCGCGCTACTCGGTCGATGAGCGCTGGCTCGTGCCGCACTTCGAGAAGATGCTTTACGACAACGCGCAGCTTCTCGAACTCCTGGCTCTCGCCCATCGGCACACCGGCAAGGCGCTGTTCAAACAGCGCGCGCAGGAAACCGTCGATTGGATCACGAGAGAGATGACAACGGACGGCGGCGCGTTCTGCGCATCGCTCGACGCCGATTCCGAAGGCGAGGAAGGCAAATTCTATATCTGGTCCGCGGAAGAGATTGCGCGGGTGCTCGGAGATCAGGACGCCGCGTTCTTCGGCAAGCATTACGACGTCACACAAGCGGGCAACTTCGAAGGCCATGTGATCCTGAATCGCCTCACGGCGCCACAGCGCTCCGACGAGGACGAGAAGCGCCTGGCCGCGCTTCGTGCAAAGCTTCTCGCCGCGCGCGACAATCGCGTGCGGCCCGGTCTCGACGACAAGGTGCTGGCCGATTGGAACGGCATGATGATCGCGGCGCTGGTGAACGCGGCCACCGCTCTCGACGAGCCCTCCTGGATCGAACGCGCAGCGCGCGCCTTCGCCTTCATCGAAACGAAGATGACCCGCGCCGACCGTCTCGGTCACTCCTGGCGGGATGGCCGGCTTCTCCTGCCGGGCCTGGCCTCCGACTTCGCCGAGATGATCCGCGCGGCTATCGCTTTGTTCGAGGCCACCGGCAAACGCTCCTATCTCGATCGCGCGCTGTCCTGGCAGGCCGCGCTCGACCGCCATTACGCCAATCCACGCAATGGCGGCTATTACCTTACGGCCGACGATGCCGAGGGGCTCGTCATACGCCCATCGTCCACCGCCGACGATGCGACACCCAATCCGAACGGCACCGCCGCTCACAATCTGGTCCGCCTCGCGGCCCTGACCGGCGACGATCAATTGCGGGCCCGCGCGGACCGGCTCTTCGAAGGCGTGCTGGCCGCCAGCGCCGACCGGCTATTGTCCCATGCCGCGCTGTTAAACGCGCTCGACCTGCGGCTCGGCATGGTCGAGGTGGTGGCCACGGGTCCGGCTCACGAGCGTTTCGCCAAGGCCGCGCTGGTTCTACCGGCCATTCGGCGCACGGTGCTGCGCGCGCCGTCGGCCAATGACCTGCCCGCCGGCCATCCGGCCCGGTCAAAGGCCGAGGCCGCGCCCGATGGCGCCGCCTTCGTCTGCGTGGGGGAACGCTGTTCGCTGCCCGTCACCGACCCAGCCGCGATCGCCTCCGCCATCACGGCGATTCAAACCGCCTGATCGCTGGAAGCCATCCTGGGGGACGCGGCCCGCGCGCACGATGGCCGAACGCGCGTCGACCGGGATGGTCCGACGTCGGAGACCCTAGACGAAAACGTCCAGCGACCAGCCCGGCAGCGAATAATCCAGCCTGTGACCCTGACCGGGATCGGTGCGCTCCAGATTCGTCGCATCTGAGAAGCTGAAGCCGCCGACGACACCCGGAAAGTTGATCCCGTGCAACGCTCTCGCCGATGCTGAAGCAATCCCGAGACCGATCAGGATCGCCGCGAGTGAAGCGAGAGCGCCGGGCCGCATCAAGTGTTCATCGAATCGAAGAATTCGGAGTTGCTCTTGGTATTCCGCAACTTGTCCAAGAGGAAATCAATCGCATCCATGGTTCCCATGGGATTGAGAATCCGCCGCAGCACGTACATTTTCTTCAGAACCGCGGGCTCGGTGAGCAGCTCTTCCTTGCGGGTGCCCGAACGGGTGATGTCCATGGCCGGGAAGGTGCGCTTGTCGGCCACCTTGCGGTCCAGGATGATTTCCGAATTGCCGGTGCCCTTGAACTCCTCGAAGATCACCTCGTCCATGCGGCTGCCGGTGTCGATCAGCGCGGTGGCGATGATGGTCAGCGAGCCGCCCTCTTCGATATTGCGCGCCGCACCGAAGAAGCGCTTGGGCCGCTGCAATGCGTTGGCGTCCACGCCGCCGGTCAGCACCTTGCCGGACGAGGGCACCACCGTGTTGTAGGCGCGGCCGAGACGGGTGATCGAATCGAGCAGGATGACCACGTCACGGCCATGCTCGACCAGACGCTTGGCCTTCTCGATCACCATTTCCGCGACCTGCACGTGTCGCGATGCCGGCTCGTCGAAGGTCGAGGACACGACCTCGCCGCGCACCGAGCGCTGCATGTCGGTGACCTCCTCGGGCCGCTCGTCGATCAGCAATACGATGAGGTAGCATTCCGGATGATTGGCGGTGATCGCGTGAGCGATGTTCTGAAGCAGCACCGTCTTGCCGGTGCGCGGCGGCGCCACCACCAGGGCGCGCTGGCCCTTGCCGATCGGGGCCACAATGTCAATGACGCGCGGCGACAGATCCTTCTTGGTCGGATCGTCGTGCTCCATCCGCAAACGCTGTTCCGGATAGAGCGGCGTCAAATTGTCGAAGTTGATCTTGTGACGCGCCTTCTCCGGCTCCTCGAAATTGATCGTGTTGACCTTGAGAAGCGCGAAATAGCGCTCGCCGTCCTTTGGGGAGCGGATCTCGCCTTCGACCGTATCGCCGGTGCGAAGCGCGAAGCGGCGAATTTGCGACGGCGAAACGTAGATATCGTCGGGGCCGGGCAGGTAGTTGGCCTCGGGAGAGCGCAGGAAGCCGAACCCGTCCGAGAGGACCTCGACCACGCCTTCACCGATGATGTCCACCTCCTTGGCCGCGAGCTGCTTCAGGATCGCGAACATCAGCTCCTGCTTGCGCAGGGTGGAGGCGTTCTCGATCTCGTGCTCTTCGGCGAAAGCGAGAAGCTCGGGCGGAGTCTTGGACTTGAGGTCTTGGAGTTTCATTTCCCGCATACGGGTGGTCCTTGGGGAGAGATGACGTCGTCCGGTGAGCCGTCAGCGCCGGCGGCGACAGTCGGAAGGTCGTGATACGCAGGTCTGGCTTTGAGGCCGGGAAATCCTTGGGCCCGATGCGCCAGCCGGTCCGGTTGCGAGAGACCGGAACTCGATGGCATCCGCCTGCCTTCGGAGGGAGGTCATAAACATACGGAACGACGGCCGTTTTGCAAGAGCCGGCGCGGCCCATCGCGACACAAAACGTTTCGCCGCCTATCGCTCAGAACGGCTTCACCACCACCAAGATCACGATGAGGATCATCAGAGCCGTCGGCACCTCGTTGATAATCCGAAAGAATTTTTGACTTTTCGGCCGCTTGTCGGCGGCGAAGTCGCGCACATAGCGGCTGAACATGCCGTGGACGCCCGACATGCCGATCACCAGAGCCAGCTTGGCGTGGAGCCACGGCGCGGAAAACCAGGCGCCTTGCCACGCGAGCCACAGGCCCAAAATCCAGGTCACGCCCATCGCCGGATTGATGATCACCTTGAGCAGCCGATGCTCCATGATCTTGAAGGTTTCCGATTGCCGGGAACCAGGGTCGGTGTCGAAATGGTAGACGAACAGGCGCGGCAGATAGAGCATCCCCGCCATCCAGGCGATCACCGCGATGATGTGGAACGCTTTCAGCCATTCGTACATTGGAAGCCTGTGTCTGTCGGTGCCTGTGGGACGGACCGTGCCCACAAGCAGAGCATATCGTCCTTCCAATCAATAAAGATCAGATTCTGAGATTTAGTGGTAGTTGGCCGGTGGCTTGGACTCATGAATCGGCCGTCCACAGGCCATCCACGGCCGATCCTGTTGTCCCCGTTGTCCGGCCGCTCCGCAAAGGACAGGCTCCGCGGCCATTTCTCCCGCAGTCTCAAGGCGTAATGCTGGGATGACCGGTGGATGACGCGAGGCATCTTGCACAATCCCTGTTTTGTCGCCGCGCCGGCTTTCGCGGCGTCTTCGGGAATGCTGTGTGGACATGGGGCGGAGCTGTCCACGGGCATCCTTGCCAGCGGCGTCCCGGCGTGGCCTCCTCCCCAGCGATCCACAGGCCATACATCCGGATTTCGAGGCCATGCCAGCGCGCGGCGGAAGCTATTTCCATCTTCATCTGGTGTCCGACGCCACCGGCGAGACCATCATCACGGTGGCGCGGGCCGCGGCGGTGCAATTTTCCAATGTATCGGCGGTCGAGCACATCCATCCGCTGGTGCGCACCCATAAGCAGCTCGATCGGGTGCTGGAAGAGATCGAGCAATCGCCCGGCATCGTCCTCTACACGTTGCTCGAGGCCGACCTGTCCGAGCGGCTTGTGACCCGTTGTCAGGAGCTGGGCTTGCCCCATCTGTCGATCCTGGGGCCGGTGCTGGAGCTGTTCCGCTCTTATCTTGGCGGCGAGACCAAACCGCGCGTCGGCGCCCAGCACACGCTCAACACGGAATATTTCAAGCGCATCGACGCGCTGAACTTCTCGATGCTGCACGACGACGGCCAGCACACGGAAGGGCTGGAGGAGGCGGATGTGGTTCTGGTCGGCGTGTCGCGCACATCCAAGACGCCGACGTCGATCTATCTCGCCAACCGCGGGGTGAAGACCGCGAACGTTCCGCTCGTGCCTGGCGTGCCGACCCCGCCGGGGCTGGAAAGCCTGAAGAATCCGCTGGTTGTCGGTCTCACTGCCAGCCCCGAGCGGATCGTTCAGATCCGCCAGAACAGGCTGCTCGGTCTGCGGGCGGAGCACGATGCCGATCAATATGTGGACCGCCAATCGGTGGCGGAGGAGGTGGCCTTCGCCCGCAAGCTGTGTGGTCGCCACCATTGGCCGGTGATCGATGTCACCCGCCGCTCGATCGAGGAAACGGCGGCGGCAGTAATGACGCTGCTCGCGCAGCGCCGGCGGCAGCCGGCCTCTTGAAACCTGCGCGGCACCGCGCGAAGCCAACTCCCAGCGACAATCGCGTTTCGAAAGATCGCCCGTTCATGACCCGATGGCTTGCTGAGCAGAGACTGGTCCTGGCCTCTCAAAGCGCGGTCCGCCGTGCGCTCCTCCAAGGCGCCGGCTTGGCGGTGGACGTTCATCCGGCCGATATCGACGAGCGCGGCGTCGAGGCCGCCGCCGGCGACATCGGCCCCGATGAGGCCGCTGCCTTGCTGGCGCGGGAGAAGGCGAGGGCGGTCGCCGCCAGGATGCCGGGGCGGTTCGTGCTCGGCGCGGACCAGACACTGGCGCTCGGCGACCGGCGTTTCAGCAAGCCGGCAGATCGGAGCGCGGCGCGCGCCCATCTTCTGGACATGCGCGGACGAACCCATTCCCTGCATGCGGCCATCGCCGTGGCGCGCGACGGCGATGTCCTGTTCGAGCATCGGGATGCCGCGCATCTGACCATGCGCGATTGTTCCGAGGCATTCCTGGACGAATATCTCGATGCGGCGGGCGGGGCCGTGTGCAAGAGCGTCGGCGGCTATCAGCTCGAAGGCGTCGGCGTGCAACTCTTCGAGCGCATCGAGGGGGCCTATTTCACGATTCTGGGCTTGCCGCTCCTGCCGTTGCTCGACTGGCTGCGGCGCGAGCGGCTGTTGCGATCGTGAACACGCTCCCGAAAGGCGGAAGCCGGGACTTGGAACAGGACATGCCTCAGCAGAGCACCATGCGCATCCTCGGCCTCACCGGTTCCATCGGCATGGGCAAATCCACCACGGCCAGGATGTTCGCCGACGAGGGCGTGCCGGTTCACGACGCCGATGCCGCCGTGCACCGGCTTTATGCGGGGGCGGCGGCGCCGGCCGTCGAGGCCGCGTTTCCGGGTACGGTCCGCGGCGGGATCGTGGATCGGGCAGAGCTTGCCAAGCGCGTGACCGGCGATCCGGACGCGCTCAAGCGGTTGGAGGGGATCGTGCACCCGCTGGTAGCCGCCGAGAAGCAGAGGTTTTTGGAAGAGGCCAAGGCCGGCGGCGCGCCGGTGGTGGTTCTCGACGTGCCGCTCCTGTTCGAGACCGGCGGCGATGCCGGTGTCGATGCCGTCGTGGTCGTGACGGCGCCGGCCGACGTGCAGCGCGAGCGGGTGTTGTCGCGCGGGGTCGCGCCCGAGCGGTTCGAGGCGCTGCTGGCGCGGCAGATGCCGGATGCCGAGAAGCGCCGCCGCGCCGATTTTATCGTGGACAGCTCACGCGGTTTCGACGCCGCGCGCGAACAGGTGCGCGCGATCCTGGTGCAGGTTGCTAAAATCCCGGTGCGGCGGACCTGATTCGAACACACGGACCTAGACAAACACCTTACAAAGAGAGTCATGCGCGAGATCGTTTTCGACACCGAAACCACCGGCCTCGATCCCCTGCAAGGAGACCGGTTGGTCGAGATCGGCTGCATCGAGATGATCAACCGCTTTCCCACCGGCAATGTGTTCCACCGCTACATCAATCCGGAGCGGGACATGCCGGAGGCGGCGTTCAACGTGCACGGATTGAGCATCGACTTCCTGCGCGACAAGCCGCTGTTCGCGGATATCGCCGAGGAACTCGTCGCTTTCATCGGCGACGATGCATCGCTCGTCGCGCACAACGCGATGTTCGACCTGGGCTTTCTCAATGCGGAACTGGAGCGCGCTGGCCATCGGGCCGTCAGCCGCGAGCGTCTGGTCGATACGCTCGTGCTGGCGCGGCGCAAGCATCCCGGAGGCTCGAACCGGCTCGACGATCTATGCGTGCGCTATCGGATCGACAATTCGCGCCGGACCAAGCATGGCGCGCTCCTCGACGCGGAGCTTCTGGCCGAGGTCTATCTGGAGCTGATCGAAGCGCGTCAGGCCATGCTCGGACTGGCGGTGGCCGCGACGTCCGCCTCGCGAAGCATCGGGGGCGTCGTTGCCGCGCGGCCCCAGCCCCTGGCGCCCCGGCTGACCGAGGCGGAGCGGGCGGCCCATGCGGCATTCGTCGCCACCCTGGGCGGCGGCGACGTCAAGCCGGTCTGGCGGATGTACGAGGCCGGCGAGACCTGACGCGGAATCGCGTCAGGAGGCCATCGGCGGCTGGGGCGGCGTCTGCTGCTGCTCCTGCGCCATCCGCTGCTGGTAGAGCGACACGAAGTCGATCGGATCGAGCATCAGGGGCGGGAAGCCGCCGTTGCGCACCGCGTTGGCGACGATCTCGCGAGCGAATGGGAACAGAAGCCGCGGGCACTCGATCAGCGTCAGCGGCGCGATGGCATCGTCCGGCACGTTCTGAAGCCGGAACACTCCGCCGTAAACCAATTCGAAGCTGAATAGGACGGAACCGGGAATTTCCGCGCGACCCTCGAGCTTGAGCTCCACCTCGGTGTCCGGGGCGTTCATCGGCCGGGCGTTCACGTTGATGGAGACGTTGATCTGCGGCTGTTGGGACGGATTGAGCGAGGCAGGCGCGTTCGGGTTCTCGAACGAGAAATCCTTGACGTATTGGGCCAGGACCATGAGTTGCGGCTGCGGCGCGCTCTCAGGGGGCATGGCCCCCGCACCGCCGTTGGTCGGCATCGACATGAAATCTCCTTCGGAACGAAAGCGCGCGCCGCCCGGCGGCGCGGCCGGCGTTGGCTAACACAGGCCCCAGAAGCGGACAAGAACGCCGCGCGCAAGGACGCCGAGGAATGCCGGTCTCGACCGATCGAGCAGCCAGGCCCGGGAGGACGGGGCTCTAGGCCGATCCGTTCCGGGAATCGGGAGTGTGCCGCGATTCCCCCGGTGGCCGGTCGTCCGGCCGGTGCCGTTCGATTTGCGGGTCGGGCACCCGCTCCCATTCCTCCGGCGTCAGATCCACCACCTCATCGCCCGGCCGGTGGGAACCCCGTGGGCCCGCCTGGCCGATCCAGGGACGCAGGGACGCCAGGACCAGAACGAGCCCGATGGCGTCGGTGACGAAACCGGGCACCAGCAGCAGCACGCCGCCCAGGACCGCGAGCATGCTTCCGGCCATGGCCTGGAACACCGCGAGGTCCGGATCGGCTGCCGCCACCCGCAGCCGGACGAGCTGGCCGCGGCCGGTGGCCTTGAGCACCAGGGCGCCGGCCAGCGAAGTTCCAAGAGCCAGCGCCAGCGCCCAGGCGAGGCCGAGGGCGGAGGCCACCAGGGCGAATACGCCCAATTCGATGAATGGAAGAAGGAGTATGGCGGCGGCGATCCACTTTACCATTGTGCGCTTTCTGCCCGCGGCCGAGGTTGGCGGAAGGAACGGGATCGTTTAAGGTCGCTTGATGGCATGGATGCGGTCAACCGCTCCGCTCCTCGACAACCCAGCCCCTGGATAGCCCCAGTCGCGTGCTTAAATGAATGTGGTGCCGCAGGAACGTGGTGGAGCAGTTTTCCGGCTGCCGCCGACAAAGCGTTCCACAAATCCGGCCCGATCCCGGGAGCATGCGAGTCGTGTTTGATATCTACACCATCATCTTTCTAGCGCTCGCAGTGTTCATTTTCCTGCGGCTGCGCAGCGTGCTGGGCCAGCGGACTGGACGCGAGCGCCCTCCTTACGACACCTATTCCGCGCGCGATGCCGTGCGAACCCCCGCCAGCAACGATCCGAACGACAAGGTGGTGGCGCTGCCGGGCCGCAATCAGGCGGAGACACCTTCGCGCGTCCCCGTGGCCGATTCCGCTGAGCGCTGGAAGGGCATTGCCGAACCCGGCTCTGCGCTGGAGACCGGTCTCAACAGCATCGCTCGCCGGGACCCGACCTTCGAAGTCCGTCCATTCCTGGACGGCGCCAGCGCGGCTTATGAAATGATCGTCATGGCGTTCGCCGAGGGTGATAAGCGCCAGTTGAAGGACCTGCTGGGCCGCGAGGTCTACGAAGGCTTCGAGGCCGCGATCAACGACCGCGAGCAGCGCGGCGAAACCGTCGAAACACGGTTCGTGTCGATCGACAAGGCCGAGATCGCCGGCGCCGAACAGCGGGATGCGACCGCGCAGGTGACCGTCCGCTTCGTATCGAAGCTGATTTCCGCCACGCGCGATCGCGAGGGCAAGGTGATCGACGGCAATCCGGAGCGCGTCACCGAGGTCACCGATTTGTGGACCTTCGCGCGCGATGTCTCGTCGCGCGACCCGAACTGGAAGCTGGTGGCGACTGAAGCCGGGCAATAATCGTCCGGCCTGTCTTTTCCTTCGTCGCTTGTCCGGCGGTCGGACCGGCGCTCCAAATCAGCCCGCAATCACCGGAAGCATCAATCGCGAGGCGTGAACCCCGCCGTGATGGACCGTGTCCGTCCCGAGGAACGACGGATTGAACGGATGATGCTGCAGGTGATCGGTGAGTTGTGAATCGCCCGGCGCGATCTCCAGCCGGATGCGATGGCCGGCGCGGAACAGATAGGAGACCGGCAGCACCTCGATGTCGAACTCGTAGACCTCGCCCGGGACGATCGGCTGTGGATTGTTATGCGTGTAGAATGGGCGCAGCTCCGTGGAGCGGGTCTCGTCCTTCTCCCGATGGGAGGCGCGCAGCCAGCCCTTCGAAACCAGCGTCGAGGCTGGCTGCTCGTTGCGCGCGCGGGCGGCCTCGTCCTGAGGATGCTGTTCGGCCAGCTTCACGATGAAGCGGGCGTCGGTCAGTGTCGAGGACGCGAACAGCTTGAGCACGATCGGGCCCGTGACCTCGATGTCGGATTCCAGCGGCGCCGTGGTGAAGGTGAGGACGCGGCGGACCGGATCGGCCCTGCCGTTGTCATCGAAGGCGACGACGCCGTTGCGCCATTGCCGGTCCGGGAAGCTGTAGCTCGTCGAGCCGCCATCCTGGCCGGGGCGCTTGGTCGAAAGCGAGCCGTCGTTGAGCGAAGTCAGGCTGCCCGACGGTTCGCTGTTCAGATAATAGGGCACATATTGCGCGCGCTTGAGTGGCCATTCCGCCTCCTGGCGATACCCCGAATTGCGCACGAACAGCCGCACCGGCGGCTCATCCATGATGCCGTTGTCGACGCCCTTCAGATGGCGCTCGTAGAACGGCAGCATTTCCTTTTCGTGGAAGTCGATCTGGTCGAACAGATGGTGCGCCTCGTAGGAATTGCGCGAGCCGGTGACGACGAGCTTCTTCGGTGCCGTCACGCCCTCGTAGCCGATGATGTTGCCGCGAAGATGCAGGCCCATCTTGCCCCAATGTCCGATGGACAGGACCGGCACCTTGATGTCTCCGAGCCGCTCGTAAGCCGAGCGCTCCTTCCACCATTCGTCGTCGAGCTGGTGTTCGAGAATATCGCCGACGAGGTCGGCGCTCATGCGCGGGCGGGCCTGCCGGCTGACCAGGCGGTGCTGGTTGATCGCCAGCAGCATGATGTACCAGCCGGGCCGGTAGCTGCAATGAATGCCGCCGTGGTAGTTCGAGCACCGGTACTGATCGACGAGCCCGTCATAGGGGATGATGCATTTCAGGCTCGGCGGATTGAGCGCCGCATAGAGCCATTGCTGCATGGCGTAATAGGATTGCCCCATGCCGCCGACGTTGCCGTTGCACCAGGGCTGGCGCGCGATCCATTCGATCAGCTCGTAGGAATCCTCCTGCTCGGAGCGGTTCAGGAATCCGTAATCGCCCTCCGAGAAGCCCGAGCCGCGCACGTCGGCGTGGACATAGGCGTAGCCGCGTTGCACGTACCATTCGACCGGACCGGTCTCGCGCCACGGATAGATCGGATAGGCCGGAACGTCGTCGAACTCGTATTGGTAGGGCGAGGCGGCGAACAGCGCCGGAAACGCGCCTTCGCTGTCCGGCCGGTAGATGCAAAGCGAGATGCGCACGCCGTCGCGCATGGTGACGGTCACGCCCTTCTCGACCTTCATCGTGTAAGGGCCCGTGGCGGCCGTGGAGGTTGTCGGTGCTGTCATGGATCAACTTCGCAGTGGGGTGGAGCGCCGGCAATGAAGCCGGCGCCGAATGGTCATTGCGGCTTGACGCCGCCGGCTTTGGCGATGCGTTCGGCGACCACGCGGTCTTCGATAATCTCCTTGGCGAAGTCCTCGGGCGAAGTGAACGCCGGTTCGATGCCGCGATTGTAGAAAATCGTCTGCTGGAAGTCCGGAGGGGAGCCGATGTCCTTGAACGCCTTGTTGAGGGTCTGGATGATGTCAGGTGACATCCCCGCAGGCGCGAAGACGCCGAACCAGGAGCGTGCGCGGTCGCCGTCATAGCCGGCCTCGGGGAAGGTCGGGATGTCTGGAAAATCCTTGAGTCGACCGACACCGTCTTTCGCCAGCGCGATGACCTTGCCGGATTTCAGATGCGGCACGAAATTGCCAAGTCCGAAAATACCGACCTGGGTGTGGTTGTGCAGCACGGCCACGACGGCCTCGCCGCCGCCCCTGAACGGCACCGCCACGAGGTCGGCGCCGGTGTCGCGCTTGAACTGTTCCATGAACAGCGTGGCGAGGGCGGAGATGGTCGCGTAGGACATCTTGCCCGGGTTGGCTTTGGAATGTTCGACAAGTTGCTTGAGACTCTTGATGCCGAGCGAGGCGTTGACGCCGAGGACGCCGGTGATCGTGAACAGGTTGGTGATCGGCGCAAAATCCTTGTCCGGATCGAACGGCACCGATTTGTGCATGATCCTGTTCCAGACGGACGGCGACGCCGACATGATGCAGATCGTGTAGCCGTCCGGCTTGGATTGGGCGCAGGCGTGCGCCGCATTCATGCCCTCCGCGCCCGGACGATTCTCGACCACGAAGGGCTGGCCGAATTTCTCATGAAGCTTGGCTGTGAAGGCGCGGGTGACGACGTCGCTGATGCCGCCCGCGCTTTGCGAGACGATGACGGTGACAGGCCGTGAGGGCCATTGTTCGGCTGCGATCGGTTGCAGGGTCGCAGCCATCAGCCCAGCCGAAGCCAGGCCGCAGACAATCTGCCGCATGTCATTTCCTCCCTGGCGAAGACCGGCGGCGTTGGCCGGTCCCATTTGATTGTACCGATGGACTGGCGGTGTTTTGGCTCCGGCCTTAAGGCCGCTTCACCGTGTTCAAAGGCCATTATGTCCGGAAAGCATCTTGGCCGGTTCCATGTCTGTCAATGTGGACCGTTGCGTGCATGCCCGCCGGCATGCCCACCGTCCCGATTTTCGCCATCAAGTGGATCAGAGATGGCGGCCAGCATTCTTTGAGTCGCCGTCGGGGGATGGTCTTCCAGGAATTGCCTGGTGGTCTTGCCTCAAGGCCGCGACCGGGGACATTCTGTGCCATCCGCTTGGGAGCAGGCCGGCATGACGGAGCTGGCGCGGTCACGACGGCGCTCGAACCATGGCATTGCGGGGAACCGGGACCGGACCGGTCTGACGGCGGCGGGCGCCGTTCGATTCGCCGTCCGTTGCACCGCCCTGGCCGCGGCCCTTTTATCGTTTGGCGGCGCCGGCGCCTGGGCGAAGGATTCGGCTGCGACGATGCGCGGAAAGCTGACGATCCCCGATGCCCAGCTTGAGTTGACCGCCTGGACGGCGATGGAGGGCTGGTCACAGGATGATCACGCCGAGGCCTTCGCGACCTTTCTGGCCAGTTGCCGGCCGATCCTCAACGGCACGCCGGCCATGCGCAGGGCCCGGCCGGTCTATGGCGCGCTCTACGATGTCTGTCGTAAGGCGGTCGACGAGAAACCTGCGACCGCGGAGGCGGCGAGGGCGTTCTTCGAAGCCAATTTTCGGCCGGTGCGGATTTCCAAGTCCGAGGAGCCGGAGGGCTTCGTCACCGGTTATTACGAGCCGATCGTCGAGGGCTCGCGGGTGGCGAGCGCCGAGTTCTCCGCGCCGCTGCGGCGCAAGCCGGATGAATTGCGGCCGGGAGGGCGGATGGTGGTGACGCGCACGGTCACCACCAAGCCCAAGAAGGGCAAGAAGGCAAAGACCCGCACCGTGCGGCGGCTGGTTCCGTTTCATGACCGCGCGGCCATCGAGGAGGGCGCGCTCGATGGCAAGGACCTCGAAATCTGCTATCTGCGCGATCCGGTGGATGCGTTCTTCGCTCAGATTCAAGGCTCGGTGCGGGTGCGCCTGGACGACGGCACCATGCTGCGCCTGAACTATCATGCGCAGAACGGCCATCCCTATACGGCCGTCGGCCGGCACCTGATCGAACGCGAGCACATCGCCAAAGAAGACATGTCGATGCAGAGTATCCGCACCTGGATGGCCGACAACCCGGACGAGGCCAAGGAAATCCGCCGTCTCAACAAGTCCTATGTCTTTTTCCGGGAAACCGAGCTGACCGGAGATGACGAGGCGGTCGGCGCGCAAGGCATTTCGCTGACGCCGTGGCGCTCCCTGGCCGTCGACCGCAAGCTGCATGTCTATGGCACGCCGTTCTTCCTGTCCGGCCGGCTTCCCATCGATGGCGAAGAGCCGACCACGCCGTTCCATCGGCTGATGGTGGCCCAGGACACGGGCGGCGCGATCATCGGCCCCGCGCGCGGCGACATCTATTTCGGAGCCGGAGACAGGGCCGGCGAAATCGCCGGCCGTCTGCGGCATCCGATCACCTTCGTGATGCTCGTACCGAACGGCCTCGATCTGCCGGGCGAGAAGCGGGTGCCGCTGCCCAGGCCCCGCCCGATGGCCGTGGCCGCGGAGGGCCAGGACAGGCCCGTGTCGGACAAGCTCCTGCCGAATGAGCCGACGGAGAAGCCGGAGAAGAAGGCCGGCGCGTCCGACAAACGCACATGACGGCGCGGGATGACGCGCCGCCCAAGACGCCGCCCAAGACGGGCCGCCGCCGCCGGCTGACAGGCGAGGAGCGCGATCTGTGGCGCACGGTGGCGCGTTCGATCACGCCGCTTCGGCCCCAAGCGCCTCCGGATCGGGACGAGGCCGCAGTGCCGGATACGCCGGCCCCCTCGGTTAAGAGCAGGATCAAGTCACCGCGTGCCAGCGCGATTCGGACCGAGGCCAAGCAGCCCGCCAAGACGGTGGTGCCGGCGCTTGAGACCCTCGCCCGTCGTGATCGCAAGCGGGTCGCCAGCGGACGCCATACGATCGACGCGCGCATCGACCTGCATGGACGGACCCAGACCGAGGCCTATTCGGCGTTGTTGTCGTTCATCGCGCGCAGCCAGTCGCGCGGCGCGCGCATGGTCCTCGTCATCACGGGCAAGGGCACCGACCGGGGCGGCGAGGGCCGGGGCGTGCTGCGGCGGCAGGTGCCGATGTGGCTCGCCCTGCCTGAACTGCGCGCGAGCGTCATCGGCTTCGAGCCCGCCGCGCCGGCGCACGGCGGCGAGGGCGCGCTCTATGTGCGGTTGCGCCGTCCCGGCGGCGATCGCGTCGTTTAGAGAACGAACCGGCTGAGATCGGCGTTCTTGGCGAGATCGCCGACCTGCGCCTTCACGTAAGCGGCGTCGATCGTCACCGTCTGCCCGGAGCGTTCGCCGGACTCGAACGAGATATCGTCCAGCACCCGCTCCATGACGGTCTGAAGCCGGCGTGCGCCGATGTTCTCGACGCTGGAATTGACCTGCACCGCGATATCGGCGAGCGCGTCGATGGCGTCGCCGGTGAAGTCCAGCGTGACGCCCTCGGTTTGCATCAGCGCCACATATTGCTTGATCAGCGACGCCTCGGGCTCTGTGAGGATGCGGCGGAAATCGTCGCGGGTCAGCGCTTGCAGCTCGACGCGGATCGGCAGCCGGCCTTGCAATTCCGGCAGCAGGTCGGAGGGCTTGGAAACATGGAACGCGCCCGACGCGATGAACAGGATGTGGTCGGTCTTCACCGCGCCGTGCTTGGTGGAGACGGTCGTGCCCTCGATCAGCGGCAGGAGATCGCGCTGCACGCCCTCGCGCGAAACATCGCCGCCGCGGCCCTCGCGCACGGTGATCTTGTCGATCTCGTCGAGGAACACGATGCCGTTGTTCTCGACCGAATGAATCGCCTCCTGAACGAGCTGATCCTGATCGAGCAGCTTGTCGGATTCCTCGGCGATCAGGATGTCATAGGATTCGGAGACGGTGACGCGCCGCGTCTTGGTGCGCCCGCCGCCCATCTTGCCGAAAATGTCGCCGAGATTGATGGCGCCCATCTGTGCCCCCGGCATGCCCGGGATCTCGAACATCGGCATGCCGCCGCTGCCGGCCTGGACCTCGATCTCGATCTCCTTGTCGTTCAATTCACCTTCGCGCAGCTTGCGGCGGAACGCGTCTTTCGTGGCCGGGCTCGCGCCGGGGCCGGTCAGCGCGTCGATCACGCGCTGTTCGGCAGCCTGCTCGGCGCGCACGCGCACGTCCTTGCGCTTCTTCTCTCGGGTCAGGCCGATGGCGATTTCGAGCAGGTCGCGCACGATCTGCTCGACGTCGCGGCCGACATAGCCGACCTCGGTGAATTTGGTGGCCTCGACCTTGAGGAACGGCGCGTTGGCGAGCTTGGCCAGCCGGCGCGAAATCTCGGTCTTGCCGACGCCGGTCGGGCCGATCATCAGGATGTTCTTCGGCAGAACCTCCTCGCGCAGCCTGTCATCGAGTTGAAGCCGGCGCCAGCGGTTGCGCAGCGCGATGGCGACCGCGCGCTTGGCGTCGGCCTGGCCGACGATATAGCGGTCCAGTTCGGAGACGATTTCACGGGGAGAAAAGGTGGTCATGGGTCGGCGTCGTTTCCGTTTAACTCGTATTGCATGATGAGCGCGTCCGCGGTCTTGCCCCGCAAATGCGGGATGGCCCGGAAGCCGGCCTTTTCATAAGCGCGCACGGCGCGCCCGTTCGCGGGATCGGGATCGATGACGATCGTGCGGTGTCCCTTCCGAACGAGGTCTTCGCAAAAGGCACGCAGCGCTTCCGATCCGATGCCCTTCGACAGCTTGTCGCCATCGCCGATGGACAGATCGACGCCGATGGTGTCGGCGGGCAGTTCGGCGAGCCAGGGGTGATCGGCGATCCAGGTCTCGTTCTGGTGGTGTCCGACGAACCAATATTGGATGTAGCCGGTCGGCTCGCCATCCACGCAGAAAACGAACGGCCGCGTCGTGTCGCGTCCCTCGATCATATCGCGCATATAACTGAGCTCGGTTTCCGGCTCGCCCCACCATTGCAAGAAATGCGGCGTTTCGAGCCAGCGCCGCATCAGGGGCAGGTCGGCCTCGGTCATCGCACGAAACTCGTAATGGCGCGCCGCCATGGTCAGGCGGCCTTCAGCGTCTCGATGGTGACGTTGCGGTTGGTGTAGACGCAGATGTCGGCCGCGATGTCGAGCGAGCGGCGCACGATGGTCTCGGCGTCATGCTCGCTGTCCAGAAGGGCGCGGGCAGCGGAAAGGGCGTAATTGCCGCCCGAGCCGATGCCCATGACGCCGGCCTCGGGCTCCAGCACGTCGCCGTTGCCGGTCAGCACCAGCGTGACCTCCTTGTCGGCCACGATCATCATGGCTTCGAGGCGGCGCAGGTAGCGGTCGGTGCGCCAGTCCTTGGCCAGTTCGACAGACGCCCGCATGAGCTGGCCGGGATATTGTTCGAGCTTGCTTTCGAGGCGTTCGAACAGGGTGAAGGCGTCGGCGGTGGCGCCGGCGAAGCCGCCGATCACGTCACCCTTGCCGATCGGCCGCACCTTGCGGGCGTTCGCCTTGATCACGGTCGAGCCGATCGACACCTGACCATCGCCACCGATGGCGACGATCCCGCCCTTGCGGACGGTCAGGATCGTGGTGCCGTGCCACGAAACGGATTCTGGATGTTGCATACGCAGAGGGTTCCCTTGCCGAGCGATGACTTATGCATCTCGCATCGGATTGCAATCGCGTGAGTGTCGCGTGCCCCAGGCCCACGATCGAGCCTCGATTTCGGGGTTTGGGCATTTGACAAGCGCCGGGGCGTACATAGATTAAGCCGATGACCATCACGCCGCGCCATACGACCCCTCTTCGGGTCTGCCTGCACAGGGTTCGCCTGCTCGCTCGCGCGGGACGCCTGAACGCAGGCCATTAGCCCGGCGACGGCTGTGGTCCGTCGTCCGGGCCGCCGTTCTTCTCTCCCCTTCCAGCACTGATCTCTTCCAGCACTGAGCGTTTCGCTATCGAATCGCCGCTTCGGCCGGGGCATTTCGCCTTTGGTCGGCAGCCTTTAGGAGGCCCACCGTGAGCCAGCAAACCGTGAATGAGCAGACCCTGGGTCTGCCGCCCATTACCCTGAACAGCTCCGATTTCGAGCGGCTTCGCCTGCTGGCGAATGCCGCCGCCGACAGTCATCCGGATGCCGCGGATTTCCTGGCTCGGGAGGTCGACCGCGCCGTCGTTGTGGACACCGCCCCGCCGGGCGTGGTGGTCATGGGCTCCCGGCTCTCGTTCCGCGACGAATCCACCGGGCAGGTCCGTCATGTGACCCTGGTCTATCCGGACGAGGCCGACATCGGCGCCGGGAAAATCTCGGTCCTGACGCCGATCGGCGCGGCTCTCGTGGGCCTGTCGGTTGGCCAGTCCATCGAGTGGCAGACCCCGGCGGGCGCCCGCCGTCCGCTGACGGTTCTGGAGGTGGACGGCCGCGCCTGAGCGGGACCCTGGGCGGCGCCCGCCCGGCCGTCGCTTCGCGCTGTCCGGGATCATGCCCTTTTTGTTGATCATGATCTGATCCGGAAACCGCTCCGCACTTTCCGGGATCATGCTTTCTCACGGAGCATGATCTGGCCCGGAAACCGTTTCACACTTTCCGGGATCATGCTCGTGGTAGCGGAACCGCCGGACGCCTGATAAAAGGCCCCCTGATTTCAGAGAGAGGGTTACCCGTGGCCAAGCGTGCCGCCTCATCCACCCGGAAGAGCCCGGCCGCCGGCAAGGCGCTGGCGGTTCCGTCGCGGCCGTCCGGCCGCGCGGGGGCGGTGAAGCGCGCCACCAAGGAAACCCAGATCGAGGTCGCCGTCGATCT